>Ga0268264_10000518_pt1 | contig 48829 bp, 45 predicted proteins | sample KBSSwiS32_FD_190357 | JGI IMG/M metagenome (GOLD analysis project Ga0268264, IMG submission 190357) | Switchgrass rhizosphere microbial communities from Kellogg Biological Station, Michigan, USA - KBS Switchgrass S3-2 (SPAdes) (version 2) | ecosystem: Host-associated > Plants > Roots >... | reverse complement strand
AGCAAAACGGCCGCTGACAGTGAAGCTCGCATAAAAGTCGACATCGTGAGCAGCGATGATCTTGCGGCTGCGCTGCAACTGGCCGAGCACATGCTTTGAGCTGGCGGGTACGACCGGCGAGAACCCCATGTGCGCACCCCTGCCACCGACCCAGTCGCTCATCTGCAGCGGTACAGCAGACGGAACGCCTGCCGTGATGTCGAATTGACTCAAAGGTTCACCCAACTTCCAGTGCTCCTGGGTGGGTGGGGTGGGCAGATGCCGGGCAAACGCCTTCTGTACCACATCGGCCTTGGCGCGATTGACCGCTTCGTTACCGTACAACCGGACCTGAGCCTGCCAGTACCCGAGGTTGTGTTGTTTGAGAAGCTCTTGAACGCGACTCGGGGGGATCGCGCCGGGCCGGTCCCAGAAATCCTTGCGCTGACCTTTCAGAACCAGCTTGCCGAGCCAGGAAGGCACGAACACATTCTGATCGATGACACCGCTCAACTTCAGCGGCGTGACGGTATCAATGACCCAACCGATGTCTTCCTCGTTGGGGATATCCCAGGTCAGAACGGTGGTGGCTTCGGGTTCGGGCTGCAGCCACACGCCCGCTTTGGTCACGATGCCGAGATTCGACTGCGTGAACATCTGGGTCCAGTCCGGACCGAAGCTCAAGGGAAACACGTTCCAACTGTGGTTGCCATGCATGGCGCCCATGCCGGTCCGCATGAGATCGCCGTCCGGCAAAACTGCCTCGAGGCCGCAAAGATTGCGCGCGTGCAACCCGTAAGGCGTGTATCCGATGCCGTGATCCAGGGCATTGCCAATTACAGAACCCCACGCATTGCCGGGGACTGACATCCACAGCGGGGCCTTTTCACGCTGCAGGTGCTCGTATAAATCGAAGAAGCCAACACCGGGTTCAATCACGCAGTAACCGAGGCCGACATCGAGCTCGAGAATGCGATTCATGCGGCCGAGGTCCAGGACAACGGTGCCCGGCATCCGCGGCGCATTGGCGCCGTACCCTAAGTTCTTGCCCCGGGATGTCGGCCAGAGTGGTGTTTTGTATTCATTGGCCAGGCGCACAATCGCCTGAATTTCCTCAACGCTCGCGGGCGCGATCGCAGCGGAAGCGGGCCACTCATTCTCCGAGCCTGGCGCGTAGATATCGGCATACGCGTCCCGATCTTCGTCGGTGGCCAGGACCCAACCCTTGCCGACAACGCGTTCGAATGCGGCGAGAGCCCGTTGGAATGACGCTGCCGAAACGAGTGGAGGCAGCGTCAGTTTCACTGAGCGCGCTCCCCGACGGGGCGATTCAATGCTGTAGCAGCGACTGTCTCCAACCGGCGCATACGCTCACCCCCCCTAGCCTGAGCCTATCAACCCGCATTTTTTGTAAGTAGAACAAACAAAATTGCCGATTGCAAGACCCAAACAATTGTTACGGTTGAGGGCGCTGCCGCCGCGGTTGGCCGGCCGCCCCGTGCAACTGAAGCACACTCGGGCCGCGATTTTGCGCGATAATTCAACGTCTTTAGTGAAATCGGAAAAAGAGCGTTCAATGGCAAGACAACAACGACGCCCGGACCGCGGGCCTGAGGTGGAGTTGCTGGTGGCGATGCTGAAATATGCATCGTTGATCAGCCGCCCCATGCGCGACGGCGTAGCCGACCCGGCCGGGTTCAGCTCGAATGAATTGCGCATCCTCATGGCCGTATCCGGTTTAGGAGAAGCGGCCGGACACGACCTCGCCGAATTGATGGGCATGCACGCGATGAACGTCAGCCGTGCATTGACTGCTTTACACCGGATGGGCCTGGTGGAGCCTGCCAAGAACGTGAAGAACCGGCGGCGCAAGCCCTATCGGGTCAGCGCCCGTGGCGCGACCGCATACGTTGGGTTGGAACCGCGTATCGCGCAGATTTCGCGTTTCCTGTTTGGAACCCTGACGAGTAGCGAAAGGGAGTCTCTGCGCAAGATCCTGGCCAAGCTCGACCAACAGGTGCTCACCTGGGAGCCGACCGAGCGACGTCCCCACGTACCGCGTGCCTGAAACCCAGCACGGCGCGGGCTCAGCGTGGTGACCCAACATCACCGGCCGGGCCCTCCGCCAGCCGCACGCCGAACCGCGGATGGGCGAAATGCATCGGCACATCCTGCCGATGCGGCCAGGTGTTGCGAATCTGCGCGGCCGGCAGAATCACGTCCGGCCCCAACGGGTTGTCTGGAAACGCGACGGCGGCCGGTTGCAGGTGAGCCACGGTTTTCGACCAGCCTTTTTCGTAGTCCGCCTGCCATTGCATCATGTAATCCAGGCGTTTGATTTTCCAGATGCCCGCCTCGCAAACATACTCGTTCTCATAGAGGCCGGCTTCGAAGAACTGTAACGGCAAGCCTACAGGTTTGTAGGCACGGCTTTCATGACTGCCCCCCATCAACAGGCCGCGAAAGCGCCCTTTCGCGCTGCGGCGATCCGGCGCCACGGTGATGATGTCCTGCATCTGGAAGTGGTCGAGCAACAAGCCGTCCACCGGACCATTCACGCCCTGGGTGAAATAGCTCTGGAACCAGGTGCCGTAGAGCCTGCGGATGCCCGCATGGCCGCGATACTCGCCTGACAGGAACACCACGGCCCCATCCGCGGCAAACAGCTGCACCACATCCTCGGCGCGATTGAAATCGATGTAGTAGCCATAGGCCCAGTGCAGCCGGCGAATGGCATTGATATCTTCGAGCTCCCCCACTCGCTGTTCGAGGGCGGCCAGCCGCTCGCCGAAGTCCGCCATGCCGGTCTCCTTTGCGCCATTTCCGGTTGCACAGTACGCTAACAAATGTTACGAAAGCAAGCGGCTGGCAGCACGAGACCTGACATGACTCCCATAGAGCTGGGCATCGAGCATTCGGAGCGCCTCTGGATCGGCGGCGCCTGGCGGGCGGCTCACTCCGGCCGGCTGATCGAGCTGGTGTCTCCCAACACCGAGGAAGTGTTCGCCTCTGTCGCGGAAGCGGATGCACTCGACATGGATGAGGCGGTGGCAGCTGCTCGAGCTGCTTTCGAAGCAGGCCCCTGGAGTCGCACGAACGCTGCTGAGCGAATCGCCATGCTCGAGCGGATGTCGCAGCATCTGCATGCGCGCGAGGGCGCGATCGCACGCGCCTGGACGCTGCAAATGGGCGGATTGTCGAGCTTTGCCCGGCCCATGACTGCAGGCTCAACGCTGTCATTCGACCAGATCATCGCGGTGGCCCGGAAATTCGAGTTCGTACAAACGCGGCGATCGGAAGTCGTGCGGAGCGCGATCGTCGCACAGGAGCCCGTAGGCGTGGTCGCCGCGATCGCTCCCTGGAATGCGCCCTACGGCATCATGTTGAACAAAGTTGCGTATGCGTTGGCTGCGGGCTGCACTATTGTTATGAAACCCTCGCCTGAGACGCCGCTCGAGGCTTACATCATTGCGGAGGCTGCGGAAGTCGCCGGCCTCCCTCCGGGAGTGGTTAACCTGGTATGCGGCGAGCGCGAGGCCAGCGAGCACCTGGTTCGCAATCCCGGCGTCGACAAAGTGAGTTTCACCGGCTCGACTGCCGCCGGCAAACGAATTGCGAGCATCTGTGGGGAGCGGATCGCCCGCTGCACGCTGGAGCTCGGCGGCAAATCCGCTGTCATTGTGCGCGATGACTTTCCCATCGAAGCCGCCGCCCAACTTCTGACCGGCACCATCACGCTCATGAGCGGGCAGGTTTGTGCGATGCTGAGCCGGGCAATCGTGTCGCGGAAGCGTCACGACGAGCTGGCCGCCGCCATCGCGCGCCAGATGCAACAGATTGTAATCGGTCACTCTGACGACACCGCCTCACAACTCGGCCCGCTCGCCATGAAGCGGCAACTCGAACGCGTCGAGAGTTATATCGAAATCGGCCGGCAAACCGCCGACCTGGTCACCGGCGGCCGGCGACCGCGGCATTTGACGCGCGGGTACTTCATCGAGCCGACGCTCTTCGCCAGTGTCAGGAATGAAAGCCGGATTGCCCAGGAAGAGATCTTTGGACCGGTGCTGAGCCTGATTCCAGCCGACGACGAGGACGATGCCATCCGTATCGCCAATGACTCGAATTACGGCCTCAATGGGTCGGTGCTGACTCAGGACGCCGATGCGGCCTATCGCATCGCTCGCCGGATCCGCAGTGGTGCGATCGGACAGAACGGACTACGCATGGATTTTGGACTCCCTTACGGCGGATTCAAACAGTCCGGCATCGGTCGCGAAGGCGGCGCGGAGGGACTAGCAGCGTACCTCGAGACCAAGACCATATTGCTCGACGCGGCGCCGACAGCCCTATAGCTCGACGCAGCCACCATCGACAAACAAATCGACGCCCGTAATGAAGCTGGCATCATCTGAGGCCAGGAACAGAACGGCGCGCGCCACTTCCGCAGGTTCACCCATCCGTCGCATGGGCACAGCGTCTTTCATCGCAGCTCGCATCCGTTCCACCTCATCGGCCGATGCGCCGCGCTTGAATATCTCGGTATCCGTCGGACCGGGTGATACGAGATTCACACGGATCCGCCGCGGCAGCAGCTCGATTGCGAGGGTCCGAGCAACCGCGCGAAGGCCGGCCTTGGCCGCAGCGTACACAACGTTCCCCGACAAGGCGAGGACCGATCCGATCGACCCCGTGATGACAATGTTGCCCCCATCTGTCAGATGCGGAAGCGCGGCCTGAATGGCGAAAAAGGCGCCGCGCAAATTGACGTTGTGAATGTCGTCCCAGAAGCGCTCAGTCACGGCCGGGATCGGGGCAAACCCACCCACGCCGGCGTTCACAAACAGTACGTCGATCCCGCCGAGCTGCCCGGCGATCCTCGCAGCCGCCGCCTGACTGTCAGCGACCGAGCCCATGTCAGAACGAACGGCGAGCACGCCGAAATCAGCGGCAACTCGTGCGAGTGCAGCATCATTGCGTCCCGTGATCGCAACCCGGGCGCCCTCCGCCTTGAAAGCCTGGGCCGCTGCCAGACCAATACCGGTGGTGCCCCCAAGAACGACCACCCTCTTCTCTGCGAATCGCATGTCAGAACATGCCGTTGGAGTTGGCGGACTTCTCCGGGACCGGTTGAACAACGTCCCAGTGCTCCATCACCTTACAACCTTCCACGCGAAGTATGTCAACCACGGCAATGCCCCGGTCACCGGGCGCAAATGCGCCGTGGGAATGGACCGCGACCAGATTGCCGTCGGCAATCACGCGCAAAATCGAGTAGTGGATGGCGGGGTGCTGGGTAAAAAACGGCTCGAGAAAGCCGATGGCCGCTTCACGGCCGGTCTGCGCCATGGGGTTGTGCTGGATATAACCGGGATCAACCCAGGTTTCAAACGCCTCACGGACTTTCTTGTCTACATAAAACTGAGTCATGAAGCGGGTTACCACCTGCTTCGGGGTGAGATGACAACCCGGTGACGCGGCATTCGCCACGTTCGTTGCCATTATTGCGGCGCCCAGGACGAGATAACTACGCATGGCCAGATGACGACTCATGGTCTCCCCTTTCAGAACATGCTGTTGGAGTTGATGGGCTCGACCGGCACCGCCTGGATCACATCCCAGTGCTCCACGATGCTGCCGTTCTCGCACCTGAATATGTCTATCGCGGCCAGCCCCGGGTCACCCGGCCAGCGCTCGACGTGCACGTGGACTATCACATGGTCTCCATCGACGAAGGCGCGGTGGATGGTTTGCCTGGCATTCGGGCTGGCATGACGCACGTCGGTGAGAAAACGCTTCAATGCTTCGCGGCCGGGCGCGGCCAGGGAGCTGTGCTGAATGTATCCCGGTGCGATGAATTCGTCGACTTTCTGCGCATCCATGGCGATCAACACCTCGCGGTACATGGCGAGCACCCGGTCCAGAGTGGCTTGCTCAGCGGCGGTGCGCGGCATCGACTGGCCCTCCATCGTAACAATTGTTACCATGGGGACGGTATCACCAACTCGATGCCACTGCGAGGGGGACAATGGACCGGGCTGCATTGTACGAGGTGCTCGACAAGTACCTTCTGGCGCTGGGCCGGCGTGATGCGGGCTCGCTTTCCTGGGCTGCCGCGGCGCGCACCTCTGAAAACAACGTAATGCTCGCGATCGGCGATGGCCTGTGGGGAACCATCGAAGGCCTGGGTGAGTATCGGCTGCGCTTCGCCGATCCCGCGACCGGGCACGTGGGTTATTTCGGCACCGTGCGTGAATACCTGGAGGAATCCGCCTTTACGGTCCGCCTGAGGATCGGTGCCGATGGACGCATCGCCGAGGCTGAATCGGTGGTGGTGCGGCAATCCGACTCGGGCATCCGGTTTGAAAACCCGCGCTACTGGGACAAGCCGATTCTGCTTGCCAACGCCGAGAGCCCCGTGCCGCGCGCGGCGGCGATCCAGCTGGCCAATGGTTATTTCGATACATTGCAACTGAACGACGGCACGATTCACACGCGCTTTCATCCGGATTGCAACCGTGTGGAGAACGGCGTCCAGACCACCCGCAATCCGGAATTCTCAAAGATCGTACCCGTATCCGCGCTTGGCTGCGAAGAGCAGTTCCGGATGGGCAACTATCGGTACGACGATCGGTTGCGCGCTCGCCGATTTCCGCTGGTGGACGAGGAACGCGGCCTGGTGCTCGCGTTTGGATTTATCGACCATTCAGGGCGGTTGGCCGAATACGCGTTGACCGACGGACGCATCGTTCGATCCCCGGTCCGGCGCCCGCACAGCTTCTATATTGCGGAATTGTTCAAGATCGATCACGGCATGATCTGTCAGATCGAAGCCAATTTCATCACCGTTCCTTACAACATGCCCAGTCCCTGGGATCCGCTATGACGACCGCCCTGCTTTTATCAGTGTTATCGCTGACCGCCGCCGACAACTGGCCAACACCGGGCGGCGATGCCAACAAATCACACCACTCACAGTTGGCTGACCTTACACCGGACAATGTCGGAGGTCTCGGGCTCGCGTGGGCCGCGAACCTCGGTACGCACCGCGTGCTCGAAGCAACACCCGTAGTCATCGATGGCGTGCTCTACACGAGCGGCGTCGCCGGCCGAGCTTACGCATTTGATGCAGCGACGGGTAGAGAGATCTGGCACTTCGAGCCCGTGCAGGACATGCAAGTCAATCGCTATGCCTGTTGCGATATGGCTAACCGGGGCGTCGCCGTGGCGCACGGGAAAGTCTATGTTGCGGCGCTCGATGGTTGGATGTACGCGCTCGATGCCAAGAGCGGCCGCGTCGTTTGGAAAGCCGACGCAATCGTCGATCGAAATCGAGGCTATACGTCTACCGGTGCTCCCGAAGTCGCCGGCAACGTGGTTGTCATTGGCAACGGCGGGGCGGAATACGATGTGCGCGGGTATGTCAGCGCCTTTGACACCGAGACCGGGAAACTCGCGTGGCGGTTCTGGGTAGTCCCACGTGATCCCAGGCTCGGTGCCCAGGACCAACCCGATCTGGAACGAGCCGTTGCGACGTGGGATCCCAACAGCCGCTGGGATATCGGCGGCGGCGGTGCTCCCTGGGACGCGATCGCCTACGATCCGGAAACCGGCTACGTGCTGGTTGGCACGGGAAACGGCGGGCCCTACGAGACGCATAAGCGTTCACCGGGCGGTGGAGATCAACTTTACCTGTCCTGCATCGTGGCGCTCGATGCGAAGAGCGGGCGGATGAAATGGTTCTACCAGGAAACTCCGCACGAGAGTTGGGACTTCACGGCCACGCAGCCGATGATCCTGACGCACATGGCCATCGACGGGCTGACCCGAAGCGTCATCATCCATGCCCCCAAGAACGGCTTTCTCTATGTTCTCGACCGCCGCGACGGAAAGCTTCTGCGGGCCAATCCCCTGGTGCGAACCAACTGGGCGCATTCGGTCGACCTGAAAACCGGGCGGCCCGCGTTGGACCCCGATGCGTCGGATTACAGTGCCGGACCCAAGATTGTTTTCCCGGCCACCACCGGCGCGCGCAACTGGCACGCGGGCAGTTATGACTCCCACAGCGGGCTGTACTATGCGCCCGTGCTCGACATGGGAAATCTCATCTTCACAACACCGGGTCAAAAGCCGCACGTACCCCGGGTTCTCAACAACGATGCGGCTCTGATTTTCAGCCCCGACATCGAGGCTGCGCTTCCCACACTGCCGCCTCCGATCCAGACCGCCGTGAAGGCGCTGCCTGCTTTCGCCGAGGTCAAGCGCAAGCCCTACGTGTCTGAATTGCGCGCCATTGAGCCGTTGACGGGCCGCACGGTATGGGCCGCTCCCATGCACGGTTGGCAGGACCGCGGCGGCGTCCTCACTACCGCGGGCGGCCTGTTATTCCAGGGCAGCATTGATGGAACATTCCGCGTATTCGATGCGAAAACCGGCCGAATGTTGAAGTCGATCGACACGGGCACGTCGATCCTGGCTGCGCCGATGACATATCGGGTGAATGGCGTGCAATACGTAGCGGTGATGGCTGCCTGGGGCGGGGGCGGCTACCCGTATGTCCCCCGGTATTCCGCGGCATACAAGCGTGGCAACGAGGGACGAATCCTCGTGTTCAAACTCGGTGGCACCTCCGTACCGCTACCGCCAGAACTGCCTCCGCTCGAGGTCGCGCCTCCTCCACCCGCGCAACAACCCGGCGTAACCAATGCTACTCTCGCAGCGGGCCGAAACCTGTTCTTCCGCAATTGCGTGCTATGCCATTCCAATCAGCACCGTTCCATTACGCCCGATCTGCGCCGCATGCAGCCCGGTACCCATGCGGCTTTCGAAAAAATCGTGCTCGAAGGCCTGTTGGTGCCGAATGGGATGCCGCGCTGGAATGATCTGCTGTCAGCGGCGGATGTGCGTGCCATCCACGCGTATCTCATCGATTTGCAGACGAACACCCGGACTGATGAGCTCGCCAAGCAAAAGGACGGAGTCCCGCTGGACACGCCGAGTCTCGCGATTCTCTCCGGTTATTGAGCCGTTCGAATCCACCCAACATCGGAAACCAGCATCATGTCAGACATCGCCGCATTGACTGCCCGGGTAGAGAAGCTCGAACACGAGCTGGCCATCCAGCAGGATATTCACCAGATCCGCCGTATCCAATACACCTACGGCTATTTCATCGACAAATCCCAATACAATGAAGTCGTCGACCTGTTCGCGGATGACGGCGAGGTCTGGTTCCTGGGCGGCATCTACAAGGGCAAGGCAGGCGTACGGCGCCTGTATATCGAACGCTTTCAAAACAACTTCACGCAGGGCCACAACGGCCCGAGGTATGGCTGGCTGTTGGATCATCCGCAACTGCAGATGGTCATCGACGTCGCGGCGGATCGGAAAACCGCCCAGGTGCGCGGCCGATCGATGATGCAGGCTGGTCTGCACGAGAGCGCGCAGGGCAATCCACGCGCCTGGTGGGAAGGCGGTCTCTACGAGAACGACTTTGTCCGCGAATCCGATACGTGGAAGATCAAGGCGCTGCGCTACTTCCCGTTCTGGCATGGCAGCTTCGCCGAGGGCTGGCAGAAGACGCCGATCGATTTCATCCCCATGGCAAAGACCTTGTTCCCGCAGGATCCACTGGGTCCCGATGAGCACATGCAACCGCAGCCGCGCCTGTGGCCCGCGACTGACACGGTCCCATTTCACTATCCGCACCCGGTCACGGGCAAGCCGATTGTCCTGGACAACAGCCGCGCCCGCGAGGGATTCAAGGACCAATGAGCCACAACGAGCCGTGGTCCATGGAGTTTCGCGGCATGGCCTACTTCACCGGGAGATGAATCCAGTGTACTCGACGCTCGAACAGCCGCACCTCGAATTTGCCTTCGAATGCCGACTCAAATTCACTCGCGTGTTGGCGATACCCAATGTCCCCAACGGGGGATTTCGATCGGCCGTCCTCGTCGATGAGGGGACCTTCCAGGGGCCGACGCTTCGCGGGCGTGCGATCCCAAATTCGGGCGGCGACTATGCACACTTCCGCGAGGACGACACGGCGGTGTTCGACGCGCGCTATCTGCTCGAGGTCGATGATGGAACGCTGATCTACATGCAGAATCGGGGCTTTCTCTGGGGACGCGCGCCGGATGCCATGGCGCGGCTTCGAGCCTGGGCGTTCGACGGCGGCCCGCCCGTTGCGCACGAGGACTACTACCTACGGGCACAACCCACATTCGAGACACCCAAAGGCAAACATGACTGGTTGACACGGCATGTTTTCATTGGTGTAGGGGAACGCAGGCCCGACGGAAACTTCGTGCGCTACTTCGCTCTCACCTGACATCGCGCGGAGTCAGCGTTTGACGCTGCGCAACATGGGCGCATGAGCGACGATCAGGTCACGAACCGACCTGGCCTTGCGGCCGGTGAGCTTCTCAACATCATCCGTACAGACATCGAGATAGCCCTCGCGGATCGCTCGCTCGAAGCTGACCATGTCATCACTGTTCCAGGGAATGCCTGCGACACTCTGATTGTCGACGGGTTCACGGGGTATGCCGAGCGCATCGAAATGCGCGTACATGCCCGCATCATCCGTCTCGACCAGCTCGATCGGGTGGCCGGTGATTTGCGTCAGCATCGCCGCCACCTCGGCAAAATTCTCCCGATTCGGGCCCGTGATTGCGTAGGCCTGATTCTCATGTGTGTTCTGCACTAACACGGCAACCGCGCAATCCACACAGTCTTCGCGCCACACCATCGCCTCCCGCCCCCCGTTCGTGCTCGTGAGCCAGATACCGGAGGCGATAAACTGCGGGCCGGCGTTCAGGATCATCGCGTCGGCATAGTGCGCGTCGCGAAGGAAAGTCCATGCCATGCCACTGGCCCGGATGAGACGTTCGGTTTCGCGGTGATCAACCGTGACAATAGCGGGGTTGGACGGCTCTACATTGACAAAGCTTGTGTAGATAACATGGCGGACACCCGCAGCAGCCGCGGCATCGATCGCTGCCTGATGCTGACGGACCCGAGCTCCCACACGGGTGCCGGAGATCAGCAACATCTTCTCGGCGCCGCGCAACGCAGGGACGAGCGTCTCCGGCTGGTTGAAATCCCCGGATCTGACGTCGCATCCTGCCCTCTGCCGCTCTACGAGCTTCGTGGGCGTGCGAGTGATGAGAATCAAATCGCGCGCGCGACCCAGGGCAATCAACTTGTCGGTGGCCAGGCGGCCGTACTGACCTGATGCGCCGGTGATCGCGATCTTCGTCATGGGCGCATGCTCAGGCCGCCGCCAATTCCCGGGCGCTCACCCACCATCCGTGTACCTGGGGGCGCAGCCGATGAGGGATTGCGATCCGGGCAACGGGTCCCGCACCCGGGTTGCCCGCATCGATGATCCACAACGCATGGGCAAATCCGTCGATCACTGTTTCATGATCGACAATCGTCAACAGCCAGCCTTGATGACCCGCCAGCGAGGACGGGACGTGCACCGGCTCGTTGAAGCAGTGCCCGGGCGGCAGTGCCAGTGCCTGCGGTGGTTTTCCAGTGAAATCAACACGCAGCAGCAGGTTGAACATGGCGCCTACCGGGCCGCCCGCGACCGGCGGGCCCTGCATGTCTGGATTCATGGTGAGCATCCAGGCGTACGAATAGGGTCTGCCCTGAACCGTTGCAGGGATCACCGGGAAGTCCCCGGGTGGACCCACGACTGTTTCGGTCACGCGGTCGCTCCCGCCCTCGAGATCGATTGTCCAGCGCGCCAGGCGTGCGCCCGTCGCCCCGGGCTCAATGTTGAGACCCGAAGCTCGCTGAATGAACGGAAAGGCGTTCACGTTGGAAAGGCATTGATCGAATTGAATGCGGCCGCTCGCGTCTTCGAAGGCATTCATCATGTGATAGCAGGAGACGCCCTTCGGCCCCCGGAACCAACGCAGCTCAGCGACGGACCCGTACCGGGGCATCACTCCAACCCAACTGTCGCGATCCATCTCGTGCACCCAATGGTCCCCACCCGCCTTCAGCCGCTCCAGATCGCAGGTCGTGGGATAGATTGGAAACAGCACATGATTCCGCGTGATTGCGAAGTCATGCATCATCGCGCAGTAAGGTGCGTCGAGCCATTGCTCGCGCAGCAGGTTCCCCTGCCTGTCGACAACACCGTAAGCAACCTTGGTTGAGGCGATGCCGTCGGCTTCGTAGCCGAAGAAGAAAAGCTCGCCTGTATCCGGATCGATGCGCACATGTGCCGTAAAGGTTTCGGACCGGAGTTTCCCCCCAAAGTCGTAACGACCCAACGTGGCGAGCGTATGCGGATCGACACGATAGGGTCGGCCGTCCTCCTTGGTCATCAACAGTCGGCCGGCGTGCCAGACAGGGGTCGTGTTCGCGACCGTGCGATCCGCGCCCGCAGCCTCGGGCCTGTCTGTATACGGATTGCGATACTTGCCGAACAACGCGCGGCCGGCGGCAACTTCGCGCTCGTGTCGCTCGGTCTGGACGTATCGGATGGCGAATCTCGCCTTGCCAGCCTCGATGCGCAGGGCGGAAATCATCCCGTCCCCGGAGAGAATGGCGCCGCTGTCCTCCATGAAAGGGGGGAAAGCCGGATCGGGGACGGCGCGAAAGAAGGCGCCTTCGACATCGGCAGGGATCAGGCCCTCGACCGGCAGGGTCTCGAGGTTGTATTCCTCGCCGATCGGCGCATTCAGACCCGTGTATTCAGGCGTGTCCGGAAAGCGCTGCATGCTTTTTCACCGTAACATTTGTTACGGTGATGATGCCCCCATGAACCGGGGTTTGGCAAGCCGTGTCAGCTGGCCGCCGCGTCAAACCACAGGGCGATGCCCCGCATTTCGATACTGGCCCGCGGCGGAGCATCGGCCCCCGCCAACGGATTATCGAAAGCGACGTGCGGCACGCAATGCGCCCGCCCGGAGTCGCTGTCGTGCGTTTTGAAGACGATCGCCTCGTCCCGCGTCATGTCCGGGAACCAATGCCATAGATGTGAGGGATGATGCGCGAAGACGAGGCCTTCGAATGACCACTCGGGACGGTCCGGCGAATCGAATACGGCATCCGCCGGAATCAAATCGCTCGCCGCGACGCTGCGGGCATCGCAGACGGCCAGCGGCACATCCTGCGGCGGCGCCGAGATGACGCGCCACACGTTGTAGTGAGCAAACCGGGCCACCCGTTGTCCCGGCGGCGCGACACGTTGCGCAAAAGCAGCGGCCGTGGCGTCGCTGATATCGACGTGGGCGAAACGGGCCGGCCGCGAATTATCCAACTTTCCCGACTTCGCAGCCCGCTCGCTGAATCGCAGTATGCCCGGGCTGTTGACGATGACCCGATCCGCACCCGACAGCTCACCGAGCAGGTCGGTGATTTCGGCCCGGTGAATCGCTTCCAGGGCCGCGCGGTCGGCAAAATCCGCAACCCGGCTGCCATGCTTTACCAACATAAAACCCGCGCCGTCGAGCGTCGTAGCCAACCCGCGGGCATCGGCGATATCGACATCCACAGGAACAATCTCCAACAGGTCGCGGGAGGTATCGTTGGCGTGATAGCGCGGCCGGACAATTCCGCGGCCGGCATAGGCAATCGCTGCTCGTACTTTCATTTGCTTTCCTCCGCCGCTTGTCACGGACGGTCATGAGGATCTAAACTGCTATGCACTATAGCAATCAAGAAAAGGCATGGCCATGACCAACAATGCTGCAGCCGACACTGTCGCCTTCGACGTGCAGAACGGCATCGCCTGGGTCAGGTTCAACCGCCCGGATAAGCGCAACTGCATGAACCCCCGTCTCAACCGGGAGATGTTGCACGTCCTCGACGCGTTGGAATTTCGCGACGATGTTGGCGTACTCGTGCTCTCCGGCGAGGGGACAGCCTGGTCGGCCGGCATGGACTTGAAAGAATACTTTCGTGATTCGGAAGCCCGGGGATTACAGGGCGTGCGCCAGTCCCAACGCGAAGCCTACGCCTGGTGGAAGCGCCTGCGCACGTATCAGAAGGTCACCATTGCCATGGTCAATGGCTGGTGTTTTGGCGGCGCGTACGGTCCCCTGTTCGCCTGCGACCTGGCCATATGCGCGGATGAGGCGCAGTTCGGATTGTCGGAAATCAACTGGGGCATTCTGCCCGGCGGCGGCGCCACCAAGGTGGCAACCGAATTGATGCCCATGCGCAAAGCGATGTATCACGCCCTGCTGGGCGAAAACCTGACCGGACGGCAGGCCGCCGACTGCGGACTCGTGAATGAGTCCGTGCCCGCCGCCGAGCTGCGGGCGCGGGTGTTGGAAGTTGCCAACAAGCTCCTGAAGAAGAACCTGGAAACACTCAAGGCCACCAAGGACGCCGTGCGACGAGTCCGTGAAATGACGTATGAGAATGCCGAAGACTATCTCATTCGCGCACAGGAGGCGCTCAACTGGCACGACCGGTCCGACGGACGCCATGTCGGCATGAAACAGTTTCTCGACGATAAATCCTACAAGCCGGGACTGGGCGAGTACGACAAGTCCAAATCGGCAGGATGAATTGTGGGATCCGGTTCGATCCGGTTGCAACCTATGCGGCCGCCGATGTCGGGCTGAGTGAGCGCTCGGCATCGCGGTCCCGCAGAGCAAGCAGCGCCACGGCAGCCGCCAACGAACCGAGGCCCATGAGGGTGGCAACAGTTTGAAGTGAGCATCCCGCTTGAAATAAATAGCCTGCGATCACGGGGGCAATGACCGCCCCGCCCCGTCCCACACCAACAGCGAAGCCCGTTCCGGAGGCGCGCACGTGGGTTGGAAAAACCCGCGCAAACAGCGAATAGAGCCCGACCACCGTTGCATTGGCAAACGAGCCCGCCAGCGCGACCCGTGTTGTCAAACCAACGATGTCAGTGGCGCCGCGTCCGAACGCGATAATCATCGCGCATGAGCCGATGAGAGTCGCGATAGTCAATCGTTTGAGTCCGATGCGGGCGGCCAGCAAACCGAAAATGACGCCACCGGTGGCACCGCCCACATTGACCCACAGGAGCACACCCGCCGCCGCCGTCTGCGCGAAGCCCAGGTCAACAATGATTTTCGGCACCCACTTGAGAATGAAGTAAAAGCTCGTCATGTGCGCAAAGTAGGCAAAGGTCATCAGGACGGTCGTGGCCAGAAGTCCCGGCTTGAAAAGGTCCATGACGGAGCGCTCGGCGCCTGGCTCATCCGGGGCAGCCAGTGCGCTGCTGGCGGCGTGTCCGAACCGCACGAGGATCCGATTGATCCGTGCGAGCGAGTCCACGGCCCGGGACCGCTCGAGGAACGCAACCGATTCCGGTACGAGCCACCACACGATCGGAATGAAGAGAGCCGTCGCCGCAGCTCCAGTCATGAACACGTCGCGCCAGGTACCGCTCGCCAACAGTTGCCTGGCAACGAGCCCGCCCAACACGCCGCCGAGGGGGTAACCGATCACAAACAAGGCCATCGCGAGGCTGCGCCAGCGATTGTTGGACACTTCCGCAGCAGCCGCGTTGATGGCTGGCAACGCGCCGCCGATGCCGAGCCCGGTCACCAGCCGGCTCACCAGGAGCATTGCGACATTGGCTGCCTGCGCAGCTGCGAACATTCCGATGGCCATGGCGATGAGGCAGCCGAGGATGATCGGACGGCGACCCTTCTTGTCGGCCACGTTACCGAGCAACACCGACCCCATTGCCATGCCCAGCAACTCAGTCGACAGCACCCAGCCGAGCGTCGCCTTATCGATTCCCCAGTCGTGCGAAATTCCGGGCGAGGCAAAGCTGATCGACAGGACATCAAACCCGTCCAAGGCGTTGAGCGCCGACATCACGAGGACTGCTGCCCATTGCCAGGCGCTCATGGCACCCTGATCGATGATTGTTCTTGGATTGTGCGCCGTCACGTACGTTGCCTACTCGTGAATCCGCGTCAGCAGCTCAATCAATTTCGCCACCTCCCGCTCCGTAAACCGCGACTTGAGCCACCGCTCATGCTGTTGGATCGCTGCCTTCGCCGTGACGAGCGCCTTGCGGCCGGGGTTTGTCAGGTTGAGTGTCTGCTTGCGTCCGTCGCTGTCGGACTTGCCGCGCACCAGATAGCCGCGGGATTCGAGGCGATTGACAATCGCCATGGTCGTGGCGCGATCCATTCTCATACGCTTCGCCAGGTCCGTTTGCGCAATATCCGGGTGGTCATCGACGAGCCACAGCACCGACACCTGCTTCTGCGTCAGGTCCACATCCGCGAAGGTTTCGGTGAAGTGCCGGTATACCGCCCCATGGGCCAGGCGAATGTGGAACCCGACAATATTGCGGATCTCGCCAATATCCTCATCGCCGGCCACGTGCGGCGTAGTGATTGTCAGTATCTCTTTTTGCTTTGGCATCCCGGACCCTTGCTATAACTGTCAGTGTAACGTACAAATTCGTATGGCCAAATATCCCGAGACGCCGAGCTTCACGGGTTTCAACACTCCGTCGCGCATTGAAGCAGACATTCATAGTCTGGCTCACCGGGGCACCATCCCCCGGGAATTGAACGGGGCATTTTACCGCGTACAGCCCGACCCGCAGTATCCGCCGCGCCTGGGCGACGATATCGCCTTCAATGGCGACGGCATGATCACGAGGTTCCACTTCCACGACGGCGAGTGCGATTTCCGGCAACGCTGGGCGCGAACCGATAAATGGAAGCTCGAGCGCGCCGCGGGCAAGGCGTTGTTCGGCGCATACCGCAATCCGCTCACGGACGATGAGACGGTCAAGGGCAAGATCCGCGGGACTGCCAATACGAATGCCTGGATTCACGGTCGCACTCTCTATGCTCTGAAAGAGGACTCGCCGGCGCTGATCATGGATGCCGTAACCCTGGAGACCCGGGGGTACACGTCATTCAACGGCCGGATGACCGGCCAGACTTTCACGGCGCACCCCAAGACGGATTCCAGAACCGGCAATATGATTGCCTTCGGGTATGCCTCATCGGGCCTGTGCTCCGAGGACTGCACCTACTACGAAATCACGCCGCACGGCGAGTTGATTCGTGAGGTTTGGTTCAAGGCACCCTACTACTGCATGATGCATGACTTCGGATTCACCGAAGACTACGCCCTGTTTCACATCGTGCCATCGATCGGCAGCTGGCAGCGGCTCGAGCAGGGACTGCCGCACTTCGGCTTCGATACGACCCTGCCCGTCTACCTGGGCGTCCTGCCGCGGCGCCCCGGGGTGAGTGGCAGCGAAATACGCTGGTTCGAGCGCGATAACTGTTTCGCGAGCCACGTGCTGAATGCCTTCCAGGAGGGCCGCAAGATCCACTTTGACACTCCGGAGGCGAAGAACAACATGTTCCCGTTCTTCCCGGACGTTCATGGAGCACCGTTCAACGGCGCGCAGGCCATGAGTTATCTGACTCGCTGGACGGTGGACCTGGATTCCAACTCGGCGGATTTTTCCAGCATTGAACGCTTGACCGAAACGGCGGCCGAATTCCCCCGCATCGATGATCGTTTTGCCGGTCGCGCCTATCGCCATGGCTGGCTGCTGGAAATGGACCCACGCCGCCCGGTCGAGCTGCGCGGCGGCAGTGCCGCTGGTCTGTTGATGAATTGCCTGTTCCACAAGGACCTGAAAACCGGCGCCGAGCAACATTGGTGGTGTGGACCGGTGTCGAGTCTGCAGGAGCCGTGCTTCATACCGCGCAGCAAGCACGCTCCCGAAGGGGATGGTTGGATCGTACAGATCTGCAACCGCTTGGATGAACATCGCAGCGATCTTCTGTTGTTCAATGCGCTCGACATCGAGGCGGGCCCGATTGCCACGGTCGAAATACCGTTGCGCATGCGATTCGGTCTGCACGGCAATTGGGCCGACGCGGCGGATATCGGGCTTTGAGCCGCGAGTCGGCCGGCAGGTCCGTCAGACGGGTTCACCGGCACTGCGAGCCCGTTCCAGAACCCTGTCTTCGTCGACTCTGGCACGCCGCGCCAGTATCAGAAGCATGACTACGATCACCGGTGCGACCCAGTTGATGCCGAGAATGGCCGCAGCCAGATTGCCTCCGTTCGCATCGGAGATGATGCCCACAATATACGGACCGATGCCGAGGCCGAAAATCGTAGACACGATGATGTAGATGCTCGAGGTGAGGCCACGCATGCGCGGCAATACCTGTTCGAACAGGATTGCGTACAGCGGCGGGAGCCAGGCGGTCAGAACGAGACTGTACAACACGAAGCGCGTGTAAAAGCTCGCGGGGTTGTTCGCGCCATACACCCACATTGCCAACAAGGGTGAAAGCGCGAGCGAGAAAAGCGTGACATAGACGCGCCCGGCGGCTGGAAAGCGTGCGTTGATCCGATCCGACAACGGGCCGGAAATCAGCGGTCCCACAATGCCGATGGCGGCGGCCAGCAGGCCGAACTGCAGGCCGGTCTTCGCAGGCGAGAGGCCAAAATGCTTCATCAGAAACGACGGCGTGAAGCCCATGACACCATAGTTGATCATCATCTGCAGTGCGCCGATCGCAATGCACAAGAGCAGTGAACGTGAACCGGCGATCACAGCAAACGCCGGCGGATCGGCGGCCCTCAGGCTCTGGAACAGATTCAACACTGTAAACAGACCGAAACCGACTACGCCCCACTGCAACGCATGGGGATTCAGCGTCCACGCCCCGAAGTTCAATGGCGGACGTGGCGAGAGCGCGCTGGTAATCCACGTCAACATTGCCATTGCCACTGCGATGACGCCCAACACGAGCAAGTTCACGCACCAATCGCGCGTTGATGCCTTGCGCCTGGCGAGCGACCACCAATTGGCTACCGGCGCCACCGAACCCAGCACAGCGAGGCTCGTGCGCACAGGATGAGGATCCGGTGCAGAGCGGATTCCATCCATTTGTCCACGCTCCGGTTCCGGCATTCGCCACACCAGCGCCGCCAGAATAACTCCAGGGAGTGCGGCCATGAGGAAAGCGAATTGCCAGCCCTGAAGGCCGAACGAAGCAGACGTCCCGGCGTAAAGTCGGTCCCACCAGTCAGCCGCGACGCCGCCCAGGATCAACGAACCCCCGAGGCCCATGGAAATCGCCGCGGCGATGACGGCCATCGCAAAGCCCCGCCGGTGTTTGGGGAAATGGTCATAAACCAATGAGGTGCCGGCCGGCTGGGCCGCGCCCTCCCCGATGCCGACACCGAGCCGCGACAGAACCAACAGCCCAAAGCCACTGGCGAATGCGGCCATCGCCGTTGCCAATGACCAGAAACCCAACGCAATCCCCAGCAGGCGGGTTCTGATCCAACCATCCGCCAGCCGCCCGAGCGGCAGGGAAAAGAGCGCATAGAACAAGGCGAACACGGTTCCGTACAGCAACCCCATTTCCGAGTCGCCCAGCACCAGGCTTTTCTTGATGCGCGGTGCCAGGATGGCCAGGATGTTGCGATCCAACAGGCTGACCGCATTGGTCAGCGACACGAGCGCCAGGGCGTACCAGGACCCTGCGCGGATGGGCCGGCGCGTCACAACTTGAACCATCGCTCCGCATTCGTCTGCATCAGCTTGCGCTTGGTCTCAATGGGGATGTCCAGCAGATCGTGGGTGCGCACTTCATCGGGCACGTATTGATACGGATAATCCATGGCGTACATCACGCGATCTTCACCCAACACCTGTTGCGCGAACCGGATCGCGGGCGCCCACGCCATACCGCTGGTGGTGATGAGCACATTGGAGCGCAGGTATTCGAGAATCGTTTTCGCGAGCGGCTTCATACGCGGATAACGCTTGGAGCGCACCGACGCCTGATGCATGAAATCGAGACGGTATGCCCAGTACGGAAGCGCCTCTCCCGCATGTCCGACCATGATTTGCAGATCCGGGTAACGGTCAAAAATGCCCGTGGTAATCAGGCGCAACAAGTGCATGCCGGTCTCAACGCCGAAGCCGAAGATGGCTCCATCGAGCCCCGCTTCGAGCAGCGGCCCGATCATGGAATCCGGCGGCGTTGCGGGATGGATGTAGAGTGGCTGGCCTGTATCGGCGAGCGCCCGGAAGATCGGATCGAATTTGGGATCATCGAGATATTCACCCTGAGTGTGGCTGTTGACCTGCACGCCCTTGAAGCCCAGCGTCCTCGCGCCACGCCGGATTTCCGATGCGGACCACTCAGGATCTTGCGGCGCGATGGCCGTCATGCCGATATACCTGTCGGATCGAGCAGCGACCTGCTCGGCCAGGAGGTCGTTGGCGCGTTGTGCTACACCCCTGGCCTCCGTTATGTCGCGAATGGGCTGCGCGCCGGGCGAGGTGAGCGCGAGGATAGCTCTATCGATTCCCGTTTCGTCCATGTGACGAATGCGCTGTTCTCCCAGATCCAACAGTCGCTCAATAATCTGCGTCGCGCGTTCGGAGGGACTTTGCGCATAGAAGCCCCAGAGCGAGGTCATGCCTTTGTCGGCCGTACCGTCTCGCACCATGCGCAGGTACACATCGATCTGCTCGCGCGTAGCGAAAGCCTCTTCGGTCGCGATGCGCAGATAGCCTCGATCGCCTCCGGTGCGCAATGGATGAGTCATCGTTATCCCTCGTGAACTGCTTTGAGAACCAGACAAGCCATTACCCCCTCGGAGCCTTCCTCATGTCCGTGGCCGGACCATTTGACGCCCCCGAACGGCGCATCGCCACCTCCGAGCATCGTCGTGTTGAGACAGAACATGCCGGTCTCAACTTCCCGGGCCAACCGCTTCTGTCGGGCGGCGTCATTCGTCCACGCATGGGCCGCCAGTCCATACGGCAAACGATTGGCCTCGGCAATCATCTCTGCCTCTGTCGGGTAGGGGTTGATCAAAGCCACAGGGCCGAACGGCTCTTCGTTCATGACGGCCGACTGGAGAGGAATCTCAGACAACACAGTAGGCGCGTAAAAGAAACCTCGATCTCCAATGCGATGTCCACCCACGTGACGGATGGCGCCGGCCGTCACCGCGCCATCAATCAGCCGGTCCATCGCCTCGGGGCGGCGCGGGTTGGCCAGTGGACCCATCTGCGAGCTCTCATCGAGCCCATTACCAACCTGCAGTGCCTTGGCACGCTGCACAAATCCGTCCCTGAATTGCCTGAATACGTTTTCCTGCACAATGAACCGCGTGGGCGACACACAAACCTGGCCGGCATTGCGGAACTTCGACGGCACCATGGCACTCAAGACACGCTCGATGTCGACATCATCGAAGACCAACACCGCGCCGTGTCCGCCGAGCTCCATCGTCGTTCGTTTGCAATCATCCGCGGCGAGTTTCATGAGGTGCTTGCCGACGACAGTAGATCCCGTAAAGCTCACTTTACGAATCACTGGCGAAGCCAACAGCCGTCGAGATACTTCGTCCGGGACGCCGAACACCGCCTGGCCCACCTCTTTCGGTAGCCCCGCATCGAGCAGGCACTGCAAAACGGCCAGGGCCGAACCCGGAGCTTCTTCAGATGCCTTCAAAATCACGGAGCAACCGGCCGCAATCGGCGCACCGAGTTTGCGACCCGGGTTGCCGATGGGGAAGTTCCAAGGAGCGAATGCGGCGACTGGACCTACGGGCTCATAGGTTACCGTCGAACGGAGGCCGGCCGGACGCGCCAGCACCCGCCCGTAATCGCGAAGGCATTCGCCAGCATAAAAATTGAACAGGCCGACAACCATCAGCACTTCCATGCGTGACTCGGGGAGCGTCTTGCCTTCCTCGAGTGTTGCAATACGCGCAATTTGCTCCTGACGTTCGAGCATCAAGCGTGCGGCGCCGGAAAGAACGGTCGCGCGCTGCTGTGGGGATGCATCGCGCCAGATCCGGAAGCCACGCTTCGCAGCATCGAGCGCCCGATCGAGGTCCGCGGTATCCGCCAACGGAAGCTGACCAAGCACCTCGGCGGTCGCAGGATTCAATACCTCATGTGTGCGCCGATGGCCCGGGGCTACCCGTTCCCCGTCAATCAACATGTGAAGTGTCGGGTAGGTCATCGAACTATTCCTTCGAGCGCTTCGAGGCGTTTGATCTCGCGCCCGTACGGTTTGATGCCGCGCGAGATGACAATGGCCGCCAGCGGCATCAGCACGCTCGCAGTCAGAATCATTGTTTTCTTCAGGTCTGCATCTGCGTGAAACACTCGCTGTGTCACCGAGCCAATCAACTGGCCACCGAGAGCTCCGAAGACAATAAACATGAAGATGTAGACGGCGGTAACCTGGCCGCGCATCTCATTCGGCGTAACCCGTTGGATGGCGGCATTCTGGGGAACGGACGACGCGAGTCCGCACGCCAAGGCCACACCGACGCACAATAGGGATAGCTGCCCGTTGGGCATCAGCGGTGCAATGATCTCGAACGGCGCGGCAACGGCGAACAGTATCGCCGACGCCCGGACATTCGCGTCCTCGTAACGCTTCGACAGCCACTCGACAAAAAGGGTCCCGAATGCGGCGCCGAGCAATGAGGACACCAGAAACATGGCTCCCATCCACTGGCCTATGCGAGCTTCGCTCCAACCATACGTACGGATGAGAAATGGCGCGCGCCAGGCTTGCAGTCCCAGGGATTGCGCCGCGCTCAATGCGAGGCCAATGAACAACGGCAGGTAAATCGCGCGGCGGGCTTTGATTTCGCGCCACACGGCGCCCACGGGCATCGCGGTTCCCGCGGCCGCAACACCCCGGCGGGCTGGTTCGCGGATCATCAGCAACAACACCGATATCAACAGGCCTGGTGCGCCCACCAACATCAGGATCCGTTGCCAGCCGTGTATGGTGAGTCCGAACCAATGCACGACGGGCCACGCGACGGCCATGCCTATCAACTGTCCGCCCAGGAAAATGCCGAGCGCATTGCCGCCTATGAATCCCAACTGCAGGAAGCCGATGGCACGTGGCAGCCGCGCTGGCGGGAAATAGTCGGCGAGCATTGAATAGGATCCCGGCGCATGCGCGGATCCACCCGCACCCACCAGCATGCGGCTCGAGAACAACTGCAGGAAATTCTGCGCCAGCCCGCCGAGCATGGTGATGCCGCCGATCAGGGCGATGCCGCACGCGAGCACAATTTTACGTGGATAGATGTCCACCAGCCGTGCCATGGGAATGCCGACCAGGACATAGAACACCACGTTGGCAGGGCCGATGAGAAAACCCAACTGCTCATCGGTGAGGTGGAAGTCGACCTTGATGCGCTGGGCCATCATGCCGAACACCTGGGCGTCAAAAAAGTTCAGCATCGTGGCGAGGATGATGACCGCAAGCGCGCATATGGCGGCGCCGCGCGACGGCCAGACGTCGGCGGCCGCAGGACCAGCAACGGCCGCAGGACCAGCAACGGCCGTAGGAACATCAACGGCCGTGGGATTAGCCACACTGGAATCATCAACGGCGCTGAGACCGCCGGCTCCCGCGCCCGCTCGTGGCGTGCCCGCCCCCGAAACTTCCGCCGCCATCCGCGCCCCCTTGCGCAATCCGCTTTACAACGAGCGAATTGTATGTGTTAGATACAATATGATTCGATGCGGCTTGTCCAGCTTTTTTTGGTGGACGGCCCGTCCCATAGTCGATCCGCGGAAAGGTAAGACACGGCATGCAAGATCTGCCTGGTAAGACCGCCTTCGTGACCGGCGGCGCAAGTGGCATCGGCCTCGGGATCGCTAAAGCGTTGCTCGGAGCCGGAATGAACGTGGTGATTGCGGACGTTCAGGATGCGCATTTGCAGAGCGCGCGAGCCGAGCTCGGATTACCGGACCGCGTGCTGGCACTGAAACTCGATGTGACGAACCGGATCGACTTCGGCCGCGCGGCAGATGCCGCCGAGGAGCGCTTCGGCAAAATTCACATCCTGTGCAACAACGCGGGCGTCGCAGTAGTAGGGCCGACCGACCTTGCGACCTACGCGGATTGGGATTGGGTGATGGGGGTCAATCTGGGCGGCACCATCAACGGCATCGTCACTATTCTGCCGCGCATTCAAAGGCACCGGGAGGGTGGCCACATTGTCAACACCGCGTCGATGTCAGGCCTCGTGCCACATCCGGGAGCCACGATTTACGGCACTTCCAAAGGCGCGGCGGTGCATATGATCGAATGCATGCGCGCTGAGCTCGAGCCGCAGGGAATCATCTGCTCGGCGTTCTGTCCGGGGGCCGTACAGTCGAATATCGCCGACGCGGCCAGGACACGCCCCGCCGAGCTCGCGCACACCGGCTACGCCGAGGCCGACCGGCGCCGGCAGCAAGGCGGCAATTTCTTCCATCTCTACCGGACGAAAGAAGAAGTTGGCGAACGCGTGCTGCAGGGAATTCTGAATGATGAACTGTACATCATGACACACAGCGAATTCCGCCAAGGCATCGAGGCGCGGACGGAGGCGATGCGCGCAGCCGTTCCGGACCTGCCTGAAAACGCGGAATACAAGCGGACTTTCAGCGTCCTGTTCAGCAATCCCATTCACCCAGCCGAAGCCGAGCGGCAGCGGGCGCTGAAGAAGCGAGGCTCCACGCCATGAAGGCCAAGCCATGAAAGCCAAGAAATGAAAGCCAAGCCATGAAAGACTTCGCAGGCCGTACAGCATTCGTGACCGGTGGGGCCAATGGCGTCGGCATTGGCCTCGTCAGCGCCCTGCTCGACGTTGGTTGTAATGTAGCCATTGCGGATATCCGCTCCGAGGCGATCGACCGGGCACTCAAATCGTTTCCGGGTCGAAACGTGATGGGCGTGCAAGTCGACGTGTCGTCGCGCGATGCCGTTGCCCGGGCGGCCGATGAGGTGGAAGCCCGGTTTGGACCCGTGAGCCTGCTGTTCAACAATGCGGGCATCAACCTGTTTCAAACAATCGAGGAATCCAGCTACGACGACTGGGACTGGGTGATGGGCGTCAACCTGCACGGCCCCATCAACGGCGTCATGACTTTCGCCCCGCGAATGGTGGCGGCCAGCAAGGGTGGCTATATCGTCAACACCGCATCCATGGCGGCCTTCCTGGCGGCCGGGAAACCGGGCATTTACAACACAACCAAGTTTGCAGTTCGCGGTCTGTCGGAGTCGCTGCGGGCGAGCCTCGCTCCGCATGGGATTGGAGTTTCGGTGCTGTGTCCCGGACTGGTGAAGTCCTACATTTACGCGAGCGATGAGATCCGCCCTGAGCGACTCAAGGCCGGCGCGCGGCCGGTCGACCGTGACAACGTGGAGCGACTGGCCGCGGTGCACGAATTCGGCATGGAGCCTGACGTCATTGCCGCGCGTGTGCTGGAGGCCATGCGGGAGGATCGGTTTCACATTTTCACGCATCCCGAGTTCAAGGAAGAGCTGCAGGAACTGTTTGGCGAAATCCTCGCGGATTTTCGGGACTATCCGCCGGACCCGGGACATGCTCAGCGTATCGGGTTTGAGAAAACACGGCGCGAGAGCTACAGGCAGCAGCGCAAGGGATTACGGGGGCGCTGAGCGCCCGCACTCAGCGAGCGTGGCCGGTCCAGGTTCGAAGTCCCGGCGCGGTGCGATCCTCTCCACGTAACGCGCGGGCAACGGCGGGCCGCGCGGTAACCCTGTCGCGCCATTCCACGAGACGGGGGCAGCGCCTGGCGATTTCCAACTCGGGGAACATCCGTTCCACCATCATGCCGCAATGAGAATAGAAGTTGATATCGGCGAGCGTGTACTCGCTACCCGCGAGCCACGCCGACCCGGCGAGTTGCTTCTCGACTTTATCGACGGCGTAGCAGATCTTCTCGGTGGCGTTGGAGAGATCAGCCGGGCTGAATCCCGAACGCGCCGTCAGCCATTTCTTGCGCTGATCCGGCAAGGGTATCCGCTCCATGAGCTTTTCAAATTCGCCGCTCTCGATGTTGCGCGCGATGATGCCGACCATGCGGTGCCAGCCGTGCATTGAGACATGGTTCATCACGTGCTCATCAACGAACTTGTTCCAGTAGCGCATCCGTGCGGCACCAACCGGATCGCGCGGCCGCAGCGGCACGTCCGGAAAGACGTCCTCGAGATACTCGTTGATGACCGTGGTGTGGGTAATGATGACACCGTCATGGTCGAGAACGGGTACCTGCCCTTCCGGGTTGATCGCCACAAACCAGTCCGAATGCTGCTCGAACTTGTGCAAATCCACGTAGACGCTCTGAAAGTCGAGCCCCTTCTCCAGCAGGGGAATCATGGATTTCAACGAGTTGGCCGCGGGCTCGGCGTGATAATATTTGAGAGTCATGATGTCTCTACCGTGGGGTGTGAGTTCCGAGAATGCCGCCATCGACGGCAATGGCCTGTGCCGTGATGTGACTCGAGAGATCTGACAGCAGGAAACAGGCCAACTCCGCCAGTTCCGGGGCGGTTCCGATCCGGCCCATTGGTACGCCCCGCCCCAACCGCTCGCGCAATGTCTCAACCGGGATGCTCGCATCGAGTTGCATCAGCATCGGTGTCTCAATGAGGCCCGGGAGTACGCAATTGACGCGCACATTGTGGGGGGCGGCCTCGACCGCCGCGGCGCGTGCCAAACCCAGTACGCCATGCTTGGAGGCCACGTAGGCGACATTGTTGGGCATGCCTCGTTCGCTCGCCAGGCTGCCGGTGACCAGGATGCTGCCGCGACGGCGCTCAATCATGCCGGGCAACACGCGCTTCATGGCCCAGAACACACTGGTGAGATTCGTTCGAATCACGGCTTCGAAAGTCTGCTCGTCGTAAGCTCCCAGGGGAGCGAACGCTCCGCCGGTCCCCGCATTGGCAAACAAACAGTCAATGGGTCCGAACTTGCCTTCAGCCGCAGCGATCGCTGCATCGAGCGCGGAGTGATCAGCGACGTCGGCACAGGCGTGGTCGGCACTGCCGTCGGCGCGAACGATCGCATCGGTCGCCTCGCGCAGCGCAGCCTCATTGCGCGCCACCAGGAAAACGCGCGCGCCACGTTCGGCTAGCAGCTGCGCGGTTGCCCGACCGATGCCGGTAGAGGCGCCGGTGACGAGCACGTGGCGAGCCTCCAGGCCGGTCACGACAGTCCGCTCATGTGAGCCCGAGAAGTCGCGCTGCGTTGTCCTTGATGATTCCCGCCAGTACGTCCTCCTTGAATCCAACCTGCCCGGCTGCCTCGATCCACTTGTCAGGGCGGATCAGCGGAAAGTCCGATCCAAACAACATCTTCTTCTTCAACTGGCCGTTGGCGTACTGAATGACCTGCGGATGCAGATATTTCGGACTCCAGCCCGACAGGTCGATGTACACGTTGTCCTTGTGCAGCGCCATGGACAGACTTTCATCCACCCAGGGCCAGCCCGGATGGGCCAGGATGATCTGCATGTCGGGAAAATCAACGGCCACATCGTCAATCAACATCGGCTGGCCCCATTTCAGGCGCACGCCACCCCCGCCGCGCATCCCGGTGCCCATGCCTGAATGGCCGGTGTGAAAGATGACCGGCAGGCGATGTTCCGCCATGACTTCGTACAGGGGATAGGCGATCCGGTCAGCCGGATGGATGTCCTGCATGATGCTGTGAAACTTGAAGCCGCGGATCCCATGATGCTCCACGAGATCCCGCGCCTCGCGCGCACCCATCTTGCCCTTGCGCGGGTCGATCGAAGCAAACGGAATGACAATGTCCGTGTTGCCGGCGGCGTACTCGGCGATCTCGTAGTTACTGACCCGCCTGGCGCCGATGGCGCTTTCGCAGTCGACCGTGAACAGGCAAAACGCGATCTGCTGCTCACGGTAGAGCTCGATAATCTGCGGGATTTTCGGCCGCTCCCGCGGCGCCTTGAAATACTTCGAGGCCGCATCGAAAAACGCCCCCATCACCGGATCCTCCGGATCGTGACAGGAGACCTCGGCATGCACATGCACATCGATGGCGCGAATTTTGGACAGATCGATCACGCAGGCACCTCCGCCGTGGCGGCACGCTCATCCGGGCCGGCCCGCTCGCCGGCCGCGAGGGATTCGACGAGCCGGTTGTAGAGCGTCACACCCATATCCGCACTGGTCGGCAGTACTTTGCGGGGGGCGGTGTTGTTGATTACGCGCTGCTGCGCTTCAATCATGATCCGGTCCTCGGTGAAGGCACGATTCGCAATTTCCATCAGAACATCGCGCAACGCTTCATCGCCATGACCCCGACGCGGCCCCCAACTGAAAAAATAGCGCGCCGTCTGGTCTGTGAGCGGGGTAACTGCCTGGCTCGTAAAGGTCATACCCTCCCCCGCAAGCGTCGCGGGCGGCGCCTGCTGTTGGCAGGCCGCGGCGGTTCCTGGCGGATAGGCGGCACTCGACATGAGCAAAATGCCGGGAATCCAGAATTCATACGCGGACCAGACATCGGCCGTGCCCTCCCCGCGAGCGCGCATCCGCGGCTCGCCCACGATCCAGCGCTCAAATCGTACACCGCGATCGAGCGCCGTGACATGGGGCCGGCTCTTCGCCCAGGTTTCACTGGCTCCGAAACTCTGGGCGTGAACATAACTCAAGTGCGAGAAATCGCACAGGTTGTCGCAAATGAGGCGCGCTTCCGCGGCGTAATCCATTTGACCGTGCCCGAGTACCCAGTCCGGATCGGAGAGGCCGACCGCCGGCGGGATCGAGCTGGCATCGGCCCGCACCGCATCGCCCATCCAAACCCAGATCCAGTCATGCCGTTCCACGATGGGGTAGCTGCGCACCCGGGCCCGCGCCGGAATCCGGTTCTCGCCCGGGATTTCCACCACCCGGCCATCGGGGTCATACAACATGCCATGATACATACAACGCAATCGCTCACCCTCGCAGCGACCCAGTGAGAGTGGTGCAAAGCGATGTACGCAGCGATCCTCCAGGGCTACCAGCTTCCCTGACGGGGTGCGGTAGATAACGAGCGACTCGCCCAATATGCACAGCGCCAGCGGCTTACATACTTCGAGGTCACAGTTCCAGGCCGCGACATACCAGGCGTTTCGAACGTATGCCATGGTGATCTTCAGGACAACATTTTCGGGCCCGTCTGTTTCGCGGCCTCGATCTCCGCCGCCCGATCCCGCTTGATGGGAACGTCGCGCCCCGCCTGGACCGCGGGCCTGTCACCCACCTGCGCCAGCCAGCGCTGCAGATTCGCAAACTCCGCGATACTCACTCCGGACCACTCATAACCGGAAACCCAGGGCCACAGCGCCATGTCGGCAATTGAATAGTCGCCGGCAATGTACTCATGTCCCGCGAGTTGTTGATCCAGGATGCCAAACAGGCGCGTGACTTCGCGTTGGTAGCGATCGATGGCAGGCTGGATCTTTTCCGGGAAGTAGCGCAGAAACACGTTCGCCTGGCCCATCATCGGCCCGACCGCCGACATTTGAAACATCAGCCACTGGATGACGCGGCTTCTGCCTTGCACGTCGTGCGGCAGGAAGCGCCCGGTCTTTTCCGCCAGGTAGATGAGGATCGCGCCCGACTCAAACAACGCGAAACCATCATCGAGCAGCGTCGGGATCCGGCCATTGGGATTCAACTTCACATACCAGGGGGATTTCTGCTCATTGGTCGCGAAATCCACCACCTTGACTTCATAAGGCAAGCCCATTTCCTCGAGCGCAATCGAGATCTTCCAGCCGTTCGGTGTTGGCGCGGTGTACAGTGTAAATGCCATGAGCTACTCCCAAACCTGTTGACTCACAAACACGCAACTGAAGACTCAGCCCCAGCGGTTGATCTCCGGACCGGGTGCCCAGGCATGGGCGGGATCCGGCCCCCGGGCGAGTGACATTGCCCGCGCCACCGCCGGCCGCGCCCGCACGCGCTTCATCCAGTCCGCCGTGAGCGGACGATCGAGAAACGCGGACGGCACCAACTCGACCATGCCGGCCAACCAGGCATAGCTTTCGAGGTCCGCGATGGAAAACCCGCCCATCAGCCACTCGGAGCTCGCGAGCCGTGCTTCGATCTTCGCGACGGCCTGCGCGATCTTCGCCTGGCAGTCGGCGAGCTGTTCGTCGGCAGCACTGCCTTCACCAGCGAACCTGGCGGCCGTGCCCTGCCATCGTTCGCGCAGGTCGACGCTGCCGATCCGGGCAACTGTCGTTGGATCACAGCTCGGAGGGTACGCACTGCAGCCAACATGAGCGGCAGCGGGCGCGGTGCGTTCAATCAACTGACGGCACCAGCTCATCATCTCCCAACGAGCATAGGAATCCGACGGCCGCAGTGGATTATCCTGGCTCAGCTCATCGAAATAACACGCAATGAAGACGGAATCCGTCATCGCCTCGCCGTCCACGACGACGACCGGTCCTTCGCCTTCAACACTCAGTGCTACTTCGGGTTGCTGTGCAAACGGCAGGTTGTGACGCTCCCCCCGCGCAAGATCGATGTGAATCAGCTCAGCGTCGAGGCCCTTCTCGAAAAGCGCCGCAAGCACCGTGAGTGACGGTCCATTGGGCTCGCCATGATAGACCGTCATCTTCATGGCTGCTCCAGGATAGCGACGCGCTTCACCATGGCTGTCCGACCCATGGCCCAACACGCTTTGGCCGCCGGCCGCGCGTAGATAGCGCGCAACCATCTCAGGATGTTCGGCGTCAATTGATCATTGCTGAGCGTTGGCTGTGATAGCGGCAGCGCATACGCAAGGTTGAATCCGTTGATATCCGCAAGACTGTATTGATCGCTCGCCAGCCACTCCCGCTTGCCGAGCTCAGTCTCCAACACGCGAATGCCGAGTGCCACGCGGCGTTGTGACTCCCGCATTTCCGCATCACTGAATTGCCCATAGATGGCTTTGCGCCACGCCACCCGGCGCTCCGGCAACGGGATCCGGTCGATTACCGCTCGTAACTCACCGGGATCCTTCGAGCGCACCGCGGGGCCCACGAAGACATTCCAGCCGATCATGGAAAAGCTCGGCCCGAGCCACTGGTCCAGCCACTTCATCCACCAACGCATGCGCCAGCGGTCCTGAGGATGCTTCGGCACGAGTGTCGGACCCGAAAACGCCTCATCCACATATTCCATGATGGCCGTCGACTCCGTGAGCACCCGGTTTCCATGTGTCATGGCAGGAATCGTTCCCTGGGGATTGATTGCCAGATAGTCTGGACGGTGTTGATCGAAATTGAGCAGATCGAGATAGTGGCTGTGAAATGCCACGCCCTTTTCCATCAGGGCAAGCATGGGCTTGCCGGAATTGGCATTGGGTTCCCAGTGGAACAGCGTCACGTCGCTCATGGCCCCCTCGCGCCGAAAACGGCGCCGGGGCCATTTTCGAAAATCGGACGATTTGTAAGCGTTGCATACCATTTGCGTAGTCCGCCGGTCAAGCACTATGATGCCGGCGGCAGCGGCCAACTCAGTTACAAAAGCGATGCCGCGGAAGGGTTTACAGCATGTTTGTGCAGAATCAGTGGTATGTTGCAAGTTGGGATCACGAGATCGACCGGACCCCTTTCGCCCGCACCATCTGCGGCCAACCGCTGGTGTTTTATCGGAAATTCGACCGGACGGTGGTGGCACTGCACGATGCGTGTCCGCATCGGCTGTTGCCCCTGTCCATGGGCATCAAGGAAGGCGACCACATCCGCTGCCGCTACCATGGACTGTTACTCAACAGCGAGGGCCAGGCGATTGAGATGCCCGTCCCCACCGAACGGGCGCACAAGAGCATTTGCACCCGCTCCTATCCGGTTGCCGAGCGGCACCGCTTCGTCTGGGTCTGGATCGGCGACGCCGACAAGGCAAACGAGGCCCTGATTCCCGACTTCTGGCCCTGCTCGCGCCCGGATTGGACCTTCGACGGCGGATACTTCCCGATCCAGTGCGACTATCGGCTGGTGATCGATAACCTGATGGATCTGTCCCACGAAACCTACACCCACCAGGGATCCATCGGGCAGCGCGAGATTCTGCAAGCGCCGATACAGACCCACACTGAGGGCGATCGCGTCATCGTCTCGCGGTGGATGCCCAACATCGAGGCGCCTCCATTCTGGCGCGACGCGCTCAAGAAGGATGGCCCGGTCGATCGCTGGCAGATCTGTCATTTTCTACCCCCCTCCTCGGTCATCATCGATGTCGGTGTTGCACCCGCGGGTGCGGGCGCGACCCTCGAGAATCACGATCAGGGTGTACGGGGTTTTGTCATCGATGCGCTCACCCCCGAGACCGGGACAACCAGTCACTATTTCTGGGGCATGGCGCGCAATTTTGATATCGGTGATGCCGGCTTCACAGCGCGTTTCAAGAACCAGCAGGGTGCCGTTTTTCTGGAAGACGTGGCTGTGCTCGAAGCCCAGCAACGCTCCATTCTCGCCAATCCGCACCTCAAGTTGCGGGCATTCAACATCGATGCGGGCGGGGTGCGGGCACGTCACGTCATCGACCGGATGGTTAATCAACAGGTCACATAGGCAACCGAAGCCATGCGAGCTGCCGTATTTCGTGCGTTGGATCGGCCTCTGTCGATGGAGGATGTTGCCGACCCCTGCCCGTCGGCAAATGAAGTGGTAATTCAGGTTGGACGCTGCGGCATCTGCGGCAGTGACCTGCACATGACGCGCGAGCCCGCCTTTGGCGTGGCGCCTGGCACGGTGCTGGGCCACGAATTCGCAGGAGAGGTGGTCGAGGTCGGAAGCTCCGCCGAGGGTTTCAAACCGGGCGACCACGTCGCTGTTGCTCCCATTCGCGGCTGCGGTTACTGCCCCTCCTGCCGCAACGGCGAACCTGCGTGGTGCACACAAATGACATTGCAAGGCGGTGGCTATGCTCAGTATGCGCTGGCCACCGACCGGCAATGTTTGAAGCTTCCCGCGACGACATCGACAGAAGAAGGCGCGTTGGTAGAGCCGCTGGCGGTTGCACTTCATGGGGTCGCCCTTTCCGGCCTCAAAGCCGGGGATCGCGTTCTGATCATGGGTGCGGGACCCATTGGCCTCGCCGTGGCGTATTGGGCCCGGCGCCATGGAGCCACCCGCGTCGCGGTGAGCGATTTGAGCCCATTTCAATCCAAGCGTGCAGTGCAGATCGGCGCCACTGCATTCGTGCAATCCACGGGCGACGTCGTTGCCCAGGTGAACGCGGCTCTGGGAGGCGCTCCAGATATTGTGTTTGAATGTGTAGGCAGGCCGGGCGTTCTGGCGGAAGCGCTCGAGCACGTCAGGCCTCGGGGCAACATTGTGATACTGGGCCTGTGCACTTCAACAGACAGCTTCGTACCGTTTCGCGCGGTGTCGAAAGAGGTCAAGTTCATTACGTCAGCGTTTTTCAACCAGCGCGAATACCAGACCGCGCTCGACACCCTGGACGGGGGAAGCTCGGCGGCGCGATTGCTCATCACGGATACGGTGCCACTCGCCGAGCTGCCAGTTGTGTTTGAGAACCTGCGGCAACGTACTTCCCAATGCAAGGTCATGGTACGCCCATGAAGATCAGCGAACTTTTCAAGGTCGAGGGCTATGGAGTCGTGGTCACCGGCGGTGCCAGCGGAATCGGCCTGGCATACGCTGAAGCGCTGGCTGAAAACGGCGCGCGCGTGACCATTCTGGATATCGATGCGCAAGCAATTGAGAGGGAATCGCAGCGGCTGAGGGAGCTGGGATACTCAGTGCGCGGCGAAGTTGTCGACGTCCGCGACAGCGGGGCCATTGACAGCGCGTTCGACTCCGCGTTGCGGGCACATCAACGCCTGGACGTGGTTTTCGCAAACGCCGGTATCGACTCCGGGCCCGGCTTCCTGGGAAGCTGGACGGGGACCGAGCGGCAGCGAAATCCCGCGGGTAGCCTGGAAAGCTACACCAACGAGCGTTGGAACAGGGTCATCGAAACCAACCTCAACTCGACGTTCGCCACGCTCCGCGCGGGTGCGCGACTCATGCGGCCACGCAGATCCGGCCGCATGATCGTCACGACTTCGGTTGCTGCCTACCAATGCGAGCCGGCCATCGGGTCTGCGTATATGGCTGCAAAGGCAGGCGCGGCGCATCTGATGCGTTGTATCGCGCAGGAGCTGGCCGCCGATGGGATTACCGTCAACGCCATTGCTCCCGGCTTTTTTGTCACCAACATCGGCGGCGGTCACGCCAAACAGCCCCAGGTGCAGGCGGCCATGAGCAACACCATACCCATGCACCGTGTTGGCTTTCCTCAGGATATCAAAGGCCTGGCGCTGTTCCTCGCGTCTCCGGCATCGGCCTACGTGACCGGTCAACAAATCACCATCGATGGTGGTTGGACCCTGGGCGTGGCGGACTGAGCCGCCGCTAACACACACCGGGGTGCGACTCGCGCCGCCGGGCCAACACACCAGGCGCAGTCTCCCGCAACCCAAATGCCAACACACCGCCCACCAGGGTCAGGCACAACATCATCCACAGGGGCGCCTGGAGGCCGGCGCGATCCGCGGCGACACCCGCGACAAAGGGTGCAAGAACACCACCGATCACCTCACCCGTCCCCATGCACAGGCCAAGCACGGTCGCCGTGTGTAACGGGTCGACACTCTCGGACGGGATGGTTGCCATGAACAGGGGAAAGACTCCGTTGAGCCCCCAGCCGACGAAGAAGATGGCCGCCAACACCCAGACGGAGCCGTCAAAAAACATCGCCCCGAGCGGCAGGACGACTCCCAACAGCGGCATGACAATCATTACCGGCCGCCGCCCGATGCGATCCGACAGCGCGGAAATCGCAAAGGCACCGAGGGTCGCCGAGATCCCCAATGTGCCCATGAGCCAGCCCATCGTCGCCGCATCGAATCCACGTACCCGAGTCAGATACAGTGGCATGAAGGCCCAGCAGACCACCAGGTACGAGACCAGGAGCACGCCCATCACGGCGCAAATCCAGACATTGCGCTCACGCAATGCGGCGCGCATGGTGAGCTTTGCAGCTGCTGCATGTGATGGCATGGGCTCCGACGGCTCGCGAACACATCGCCACAGCAGCAATGCCGCGATCAGCCCGGGAGCGCCGGCCAGGAAAAACGCATGCCGCCAGCCGTATGCGGCGGCAACATTGACCAGCAACACCGGTGCAACAAACGAACCCAACAGGTTTGAGCCGAAATTCTGCGTGACGCCCATCGCGAGCCCGCGATGCTCGGGCCGGATCTGCGCGGCCACCATCGATTGGCTGATCGGCATGATCCCACCCTCGGCAACCCCCATCAGAAGGCGTGCACCCAGCAACATCGCGAACGAGGCGGCGATGCCGGAAAGAAATGAGCACACTGAAAAGGCGAGCGTGGCGAGAATGAGCCAGCGCTTGCGATGGCCCGTACGGTCCGAGATATACCCGATTCCAAACGCCGCCAGGGCCCAGGTCAACGACAGGGCCCCCGCGAGAATTCCAACCTGTGTATTGCTCAACCGAAGATCCGGCTGCGTGAAAGGCATCAGGAAGTTGAGCGCATTGCGGTCGAAGAACACGATCCCGAAATTGAGGCTCAACAATGCGACCAGCAACACCTGGTAACTCGCACCCGGGGTCGTTGTGTTGGACTGACCGGCGGCCACTGGCTGCATGGGAGAGGTTCCGTGACAACAGCTGATGCAACTACTGTAAACGATTGGAAGCGGATGTACCGGGCACTTTGGCGCATCCGCCTGTTCGAAGGCCAGGTCCAACGGCTGGCGGCCTTGGGTGAAGTTCCCGGTTTTCCGCACTTGTCGACCGGCCAGGAGGCCGTGGCAGTCGGGGTTTGTGAGCATCTCACCCGCGCGGATGTACTGTTCACGAGCCATAGAGGCCACGGGCACACTCTCGCGAAAGGCAGCGACATGCGAGCCGTGTTTGCGGAGATCATCGGCCGCGACACCGGGCTCTGCCGTGGCCGGGGTGGCTCGATGCATCTCGTTGATGCAGCTAACGGCATGCTCGGCGCGACCGGTGTTGTAGCAGGCAACCTCCCCCTGGCCGCCGGCGCGGCCTGGGCCGCCCAGACTGCATCCGCGGCCAAAGGCGAGACCTCCATCAGCGTCGTGTTCTTCGGTGACGGCGCGACGGGCGCCGGCGTCTTTCACGAAACATTGAATCTCGCGGCGCTCTGGAAGCTGCCCATGCTGTTCGTTTGCGAAAACAACGGTTATGCGGAATTCACCAGCCGGGAGGAACATTCCAACGTGCAGCAGGCCAGTTCCTTCGCGAAGCCGTATGGCATGCCCGCAATCACCATTGATGGCAACGATCTACTTGCCGTACACACGGCGGCTGGCAACGCTATCGCGGAGATGCGGCGCGGCTCAGGGCCCTACTTTCTCGAATGCATGACCCATCGCATGGCCGGACACTTCGTGGGTGATGCCCAACATTACCGCTCGAAGGACGAGCTGGCCGCCCTGAAGGAGAAATGCCCGATTGAGCGTTTGCAACGCTATCTTCTAGGGCATGGTGTCACGGAAAGTGAGCTCGTCGCGATCGGGGAGGAAGCGCGCCAGGAAGTATTGCAGGCTGTTGCGCACGCGCGTTCAGATCCGCGGCCCGATCCTTCAACCGTGCGCGAGTTCGTTTACAGCGCTGCCTGCCTTGCCGGTCAGCCGGGGTTGCTGCCGTGAGTCAGACATTCATCGAAATTCTGCGGCGTGCGCTCGATGAAGAATTGGCGCGTGACCCCGCGGTACACCTGTTAGGCGAAGATGTCGCGGCGGGTGGCGCGTTCGGTGTTACGAGCGGGCTCGCTGGAAAGTACGGCGAACAGCGGGTACGCAACACGCCCATCAGTGAAGCGGCGATCACGGGCCTGGCAGCGGGGGCTGCGCTGTGCGGCCTGCGGCCGGTGCTGGAAATCATGTTTATTGATTTCGCCACGCTGGCGCTGGACTGTCTCGTCAATCAATGTGCCAAATATCGCTACATGTCGGGCGGACAACTGGCGGTCCCGATGGTCGTACGCACCCAGGCAGGCGCAGCCGGCGGCGCGGCCGCCCAACACTCCCAGAGCCTCGAAGCCTGGTTTATCCACGTACCGGGACTGGTTGTCGTTGCGCCCTCATCCCCCGCGGAGGCCTACGGCTTGCTGAAAAGCGCCATCCGGTTGGGCGACCCTGTTCTGTTTATCGAACACAAACGGCTCTACACCCTGAGGGAAGAGCTGCCCGCGAATTTCGAACCGCCGGCGATCGGCAAGGCGCGGATCGCGCGCGTTGGCACCGATGTTACTTTGATTACATATTCGGCGATGGTCCACAATGCGTTGGAGGCCGCCGACGCGCTTGCGCGCGAGCACGCAATTTCGGTTGAAGTGATTGATTTACGTACACTCCTTCCCCTGGACATGGCAACCATTGCCACCTCGGTCACGAAGACTCATCGTGTTGTAATTGCGCACGAGGCGGTCATGAATGGCGGCGTGGGCGCGGAGATTGCGGCGCGCATCGGCACTGAATTGTTCGATGAGTTGGACGCGCCCGTCATCCGCGTCGGCTGCCCGTTCTCGCCCATCCCGTTTGCCCCCGAGCTCGAGAAGGCGCTGTTGCCAGGCACGGCGGATATCGTGCAGGCTGTGCGGAAATTGTCCGCTTGACCCCTTTCGCCAGGAGAAACGGGAAGTGACGCGGGTGGCACTGGAAATTCCGAAGGTCGGGCTGGTGATGGAAAGCGCCCGACTGATCCGCTGGCTCAAGAACGTGGGCGAAGTGGTAGCACAGGGCGAGCCGTTACTCGAGCTGGAGACGGAGAAGTCCGTCGTTGAAATCGAGTCGACCGAGAGCGGGCGGCTGGTGGAAATCCTGTTGGAGGCGAACCAGGAGGCCCGGGTCGGCGACCGCGTCGCCTGGATTGAAAATGACACAGTGGCCGCAGTTGGCGCGGGAGCGCTACCGGCGACAACAACACCGGTGGCCAACACCGGGCGCATCGTGAGCTCACCAGCTGCGAGGCGCCTCGCCGCTACGCACGCCGTAGACCTGCGGCACGTCGAGGGCACCGGCCCCCGAGGCCGGGTGCAGATGATCGATGTGCGCCGGGCCGTCGACTCGCGAACGGCACCCATGACCACCATCGTGAGAACGGAAACAGCGGCTGGCGCGACACCTGGTTCGCCTCTGTTGTCTGGCATGCGACGCGCACTGGCGCGCTCGATGACATTGAGCAATGCCACGGTCCCGCAATTTACCGTCGAGCGTGCCGTTGATTGGACCTCGGTCTACAGGGTGCGCGCCGAAACTCCGGGAAACCTTCAGGTTCCCTCCATCAACGATTTTATCCTGCAGGCCATGGCCGCCACGCTCCTCGAGTTTCCGGCGTTGAATGCCACCTTCTCGGGAGATGCCAACTCGGCTGATGCGAGTATCATCCCGGCGAGCGGCGCTCACGTTGGCCTGGTGGTTGCTGTTGAGGACGGTTTACTCGTGCCCGTTTTGCATGGCGTTGAACAGCTTGGGCTCGCCGAGCTCACGCGCCGACGCCGCGCAATCGTTGAACGTGCATTGACGCGCACGCTGAAGCGAGAGGAACTGGAGGGGGCGACGATCAGTCTCTCCAACCTGGGGGCCCGCGGGCCGGACCGTTTCAGTGCCCTCATCAACCCGCCGCAATCGGCCATCCTTGCCGTCGGGCGGCGGGCAGACCGCGTCGTTGCGCTGAACGGCGGCGTTCACGTGCGACCTGTTTCCCAACTTACGCTGACAGTGGATCACCGTGTCGCGGATGGCCGGCTCGCCTCGGATTTCCTGGCGTTCCTGGTGGATATGCTCGAAGGTGATGTCTGGCACATGAGCTGAACGAGGAGCACACGTATGACACAACCGGTGCAACTTCTCGGATCGTTTTGGACCCTGGCGGTCGGGGCAGTTCCCAAGGGCGAGGCATATTGTGCGCACGACTTTCGCCTGCGTGTCCAAACAGCCGCCGAGGCTGGATTCACCGCCATGGGTTTCTGGCACACCGACCTGCAAGAAATCCGCAGGAAATACAGCTTTGTGGAAATGAAACACATTCTGGACGGCCATGGCATCACTCACATCGAGCTGGAATGGCTGCTGGAGTGGTTCTGCACCGACGAACGCAGAGTCGCTTCGGACGAAACCCGCACGCTGCTGCTCGATGCCGCGGAAGCGCTCGGCGCCGATCACATCAAGATCGGCGACCTGGGCAATGACTGTGCCAATGTTGCACAGATGACGGAAGCATTCGCTCCGTTGTGTCACCAGGCGGCCGAGCGCGGCACCAACGTGTTGTTTGAAATGCTGCCGGCGCAATTCTCGCGCGCACCCTCGCTCGATGATGTGGTAGCGATCTGCAGCGGCGCAGGTGCAGCCAACGGCGGGATCATGTTGGACAATCTACATCTGCAGCGCACCGGCACCCCGCCGCAGGACATCGTGCGTAAGATCGGGCGTCACGTTCCGCTCGGTGTTGAAATCAACGATGGCACGCTCGCCATGCCGGTGGATCTGGAGGATTCCGTCATCAACAAGCGCCTGCTGCCGGGTGACGGAGAATTCGACATCGACGCATTCCTGCACGCGGTGTGGACGCAGGGCTATACCGGCCCGATCGGTGTCGAAGTGCTGAACGAATACATCCGCAAATGGCCCTTGAAAACCGCGGCGACGGAAGCATTTGCGAAAACGCAGCGAACCGTGACCGCGGCGCGCGCAAAGTGGGAAGCAGCCCAGAGGGGGACGAAATGAGCCTGCCAATGCCCAGTCCGGAGCGACAGATCTGGATGTTCACGCAGATGCTTCGTATCCGTACTTTCGAGGAACGTGTGAAGCGCACATTCACCGAGCATCCCGGCGTGATTCGTGGTCATACACACCTGGCTGATGGCGCCGAAGCGTCAATCGTCGGGTCACTCAGTCATTTCCGCGAGGGTGATGCGGCTCTTGCCACGTACCGTTGCCACGGGTATCCCCTGGTACTCGGCAGCGATCCCAAAGCCATGATGGCAGAGATCTACGGGCGCGCGGAAGGGCTTTGCAAGGGACTTGGCGGCTCCATGCATCTCACTGATGTAAAGCGCGGCTTTCTCGGCACGTCGGGCATTGTGGGCGCCGGCATCCCGCACGCCGCGGGCGCGGCCTGGGCTGCACAGATACGCAACAAGGGTAATGTTGTCCTGAGTTTCTTCGGTGACGGCGCCTCGAAACAAGGTGCATTCCATGAAACACTCAACATTGCTTCATTGTGGAAGCTCCCTGTCGTTTTTATCATGGAGAACAACGGCTACAACGTTGTTACGACCTCGGCACAGGAGGATGCCAACGCAGCGGCCGGCGAACCGCTCTCGGTCAAAGCGAAGTCCTATGTAATGCCGGGTGTTACCGTCGATGGCACAGACCCGATCGCCGTTCACCAGGCCGTCGGCGCGGCCATCGAGCGCGCGCGCTCGGGTCAGGGTCCAACTCTCGTGGAATCCAAAGTGTATCGCCTGTCCGCACACGGCAATATCATCGCGCCGCCAGGTGTTCCATTGCATTATCCGGAGCACGAAGCCATCACCGTATTCGGCAAGCGCGAAGAATACGAAGCCGCGTTACGTGGCGATCCGGTCCCACGCTTCCGCGGCATACTCGTTCAGAATGGCATCCTCCCGGCTGCCGCGGCGGAGGACCTTTCTTCGCGGATCGCCAACGAGATGCAAGAGGCGGTGACCTTCGCGCTCAATAGCCCGTTCCCGAGTCTCGAGTCCGCGCTCGACTACAACTACGCATAGCACGGGAGAGTTTCATGGCACAGATGCCCTATATCGCCGCGATCGATGCGGGGATCCATCAGGAGATGCGGCGTGATGCCAACGTGCTGTATTTCGGCCAGAACCTTGCAACGACAGAGAACCACGCGTTTGTGGCCGCCTACGGTCCGAATCGCGTGCGCGTCACACCGATCTCGGAAACGGCGGAGATTGGCATCGCCGTAGGTGCTGCGATGGCCGGGTTCCGCCCGGTGGTCGAGCTGTACATGGCGGAATTCATGCTCGTGGCCATGGACCAGGTCGTCAACGAAGCGCCCCGATTTCGCTACATGACCGGCGGACAGGTCGAGGTCCCGTTGGTACTCAAGGCAGGTTTCGGATTTACCGCAGGATGGGCAGGCCAACACACCGGCTCGCTCACCGCGTTGTTCATGGGGGTTCCGGGACTCAAGGTGGTGGTACCCGCCACGGCCGCTGACGCAAAGGGACTGATGGCCACTGCGATCCGTGACGATAACCCGGTCGTGTACCTGCATCACTACATGTTGACGTTGGAACCGGGTGAGGTGCCGGATGACGAGTACCTCGTGCCGTTCGGCAAGGCCGAGATTCGTCGCGCGGGTGGCGACGTGACGATTGTGGCAACGGGCTGGATGGTCCCCCGCGCGTTGACGGCCGCGGAGCAGCTGGCAAAAGAAGGGATCCATGCGGAAGTGATCGATCCCCGAACGGTGGTGCCGTTGGACCTGGAAACTATCTTGCGATCCGTGGACAAAACCGGCCGCGTCGTGCTCGTGGATCAGGCGCCGCGCCACGCCTCAGTAAGCTCAATAATCGCCGCCGAAATCGCTGAGCACCGGTTCGGTGTGCTGAAGGCACCCGTGGTTCAGGTAACCGCGGCCGACACCACGATTCCGTACAGTGAGCCATTAGAGGCACACGTCATTCCCAATGAGGCCAGAATTGTTGCTGCCGTGCACAAGATATTGAAATAGGCACAGCAGCGGGGCAGCATCTGCCTGCACGCCGGAGGAGTCTGAAGATGGGGGTACGACTCGAAGCGCCAGCGCAACGCCATTGGTCCACCCAGCAGGTGGGCCCGCAGCGGGCGCTTGCCTACTGGGTAGACACGGTTTGCGACCAGTTTCTCGAGCTGGAAATCGATTCGCCGGTGCGCAACCGTTTCCACGCCTCGCTGGACCAGGTGGACCTGGGCCCGGCGACCGCCAACTTCCTGGAAGCTGACACCCAACTCGTCCGGCGCACGAGAGCCAAGATTGCCCGCATGCGCACCCCCGTGTTTGTTCTGATGCAATTGCGCGTGGGCGAGGTCAGATTTCGGCAGTTGGGTTGCGATGTACGGATCGGTCCGGGTGAATGCGTTTTTGTCGACGGCACGGAGCCTTACGAGCTCGAATGTCTCGGCCTGACCAAAGCAGTGGCTCTGCGGTTACCGGCCGACTGGCTGAGCGGCTGGGTGGCGCAACCGCAGCACCATGCCGGGAAGGTCTTCAGCAGCCACGGTTGGAGCTCGGCCCTGTGCGCGTTCGTTGCCGGGCTGGAGCTCAACTCGTGTGACCAGTTGGCCCTGCCCCCGGAAGCGCTCGCCGAACCCATTGCGACACTGCTCAAAATGGCGATTGGACCGGAACATGAACCTTCGTCGCGGCAGCCGCTCCTGTTCAATCGCCTGATGTTCACTTTACAGAACCGGCTGCACGAATCAGACCTGTCACCGCAGAGCGTCGCCGGTGAGCTCGGCATTTCTACACGCACTGTGCACTATGCGTTCGCCAAGGCCGGCACCACCTTCGTCCAGCGCCTCATGGAATTGCGCCTCGGGCGTGCGCGCGACCTGTTGAGAAACGCTCGCCTGTACGATCTGCCCGTGGCAGAAGTCGCGGCCCGCTGTGGGTTCGCGGATCCGAGTCATTTCGCGCGGCGCTTCCGCGGCCGGTTCGGCCAGTCGCCACTGCAATATCGCAGCGCACGGATCCAGGCAAAGCATTGACCTAAGTGTTGTAAACCCGTCATTGCAGCAAACTCTCTCGTCCGCCCGTGCTGCGACCAATGAGGGGACGCCGCAAGCGCGCGAGCCTGCGTTCCAAGTATTTGGCCGGGATCGATTTTGGATCCCAAAACGCAAAGACGGGATGCAGTATCGTGGCGCCAGGGGGCGATTTTGCACTGTGGTACTGGATTTTTGCGCTGCGATCCGCGCATGGGTATGCCACGGGGGGTACTCTGTGTCCAACAGTGCAGCGTCACCGTCGACATGAATAATCAACAGACCAAGGCGCTAGTTCGGATACGGGAGATGATCCTGCAGGGAAAACTCTCAGCTGGCCAGCGCGTTGCCGAGGCGCCACTTGCCGAACGGTTGGGGATGTCGCGCACGCCCGTACGCCAGGCGTTGCCGGTTCTCGCACAGGAAGGCCTGCTCGTCGAACACGGGACACGCGGCTATGTCGTCAAAACCATAAGCACTGCAGACATCCTCGATGCAATCGATTTGCGCGGCGTCATGGAAGGGTTGGCGGCGCGTCGCCTGGCCGAACGAGGTGTTTCCCGATCCTTTTGCGAGGCATTGCATCTGTGCCTGGCAGACGGTGATCGGATATTCAAAAAAGGCAACATGCAGGAAAGCGACGAGTTGCTCTACGCTGACATGAATGTTCGGTTTCACGACCTGATCATCCGCGAGGCGCGCAGCCCGATGATCGAACAGGCCCTGGAACGCAACGCCCACATTCCCTTTGTCGGCCCACAGACACTGGCTTTCGACAAGTCGAGCCTGGATGGCATGTACGATCTGCTGCTGTATGCGCATCGGCAGCATCACTGTATTGTTGAATCCATCGAGCGGGGGGAAAGCGCTCGGGTAGAAGCGTTGATGCGCGAGCATACGAATCCGGTCAAGGACAGTCTGAATTTGACGTGTGGCAAAACTTCACGCCGTCAGTCCAATCCGGGACTGACGCTGGTTCGATGAGGGTACGCCACCAGAAGTCATCCTTCAGTTACGTTAAGGTTGTTGGGGGGTAACACCAAGATGTATCGATCAAATTGCGACCGCGGGCACTTGCGAGTAGCCGCTTTCAGCGTGGCCTTCGTCGTGTTCGGTACGAATGCGGCGGCCCAGGAGGTACAGCTCCAGGAAGTCGTCGTGACTGCACAGCGGCGCTCTGAAAACATACAAAACGTGCCGATTGCGGTAACGGCCTTCTCCGCCGAGGCACTGGCCAGCCGCAACCTCACGGACGTAAACTCGCTCGGCAATCTCACGCCGGGAGTCAACCTCGATGCCGGTGCCCCGTTCTCGGGCGACCACTCGGTATTGTCCGCCTCGATACGCGGCATCGGACAGGATGATTTCGCGTTCAATTTGAACCCCGGCGTGGGTGTGTATCTCGATGGCGTATTTCTCGCGCGCACGATCGGAGCGAACCAGAATCTCCTGGACGTCGATCGGATTGAGATTCTGAAGGGCCCGCAGGGAACCCTGTTCGGCGCCAACACCATTGGCGGCGCAATCAGCATCGTGACGCACACACCGGGCAATGACACCCGGTTCATCGCCCAGGCGACCGGCGGCAGCCGCAATCGTCGCGATGTTTCATTCACGGCGGACTTGCCAATCATCAAGGACGTGCTGCTCACGAGTATCAGCGTGGCATCGCAGAATCAGACAGGTTGGCAGAAAGTCATTCCCTATCCGACCAATTCCGCATTCGGTCAGGAGCCCTTTGTCGTCGATCCGCAGAATGTGTATCCCAAGTCCGGCTACCAGACATCCGACAACTACGGCGGAACCGGCGTGACGAGCATGCGCGCCAAGGTAATGTGGAAGGCGTCCGACAAGTTCAATGTGACATTCACGGGAGACTGGTCACACGAGGACCAGACCGCGCTGCCGTACACCGTCCTCAATACCTATTCGGGGAATGTCAATCAGTCCACCTTTTCAACCCTGTATAACCTCTGCATCAGTAACGGCGCAGCCACATTGCCGGGTGCAATATTCGCCGCTGGCGGGCCTCCGCCGCCGATCGTGGGTGTGGTACCGGGAGTCCCCAACTTCGGCCTGGCGTGCACCCGGCCTCGCGCGCAGGTTCCCGGGCTGTCAATCGGCGGTGCCCCACTTCTCGGCGCGGGGTACGTCGGTGGACCGCCCGGACCCTACAACTACGCGAACGTCGCGGCGGGCCTTCCGTACCTCGGCACGAACCAGCCACGGATCTGGTACAGCAACGCAGCGGTCAACACGGGCAACATCGATACAACCTACGCGAACGGGCCGGACTTCGCCCGCAACGACGTATTCGGCTTCTCGCTGACCGGCGTTTACGACCTGTCCGATACCCTTACGTTGAAGTCCATCTCGGGCTATCGGCAGATCAAGTGGAACATCGGCACGGATCTCGACGGCACCCCGGAAACGATACAGGAAGTGACTGATGCTCAACATCAGTGGCAGGCCTCACAGGAGTTCCAGCTGTTGGGGAAGGCGTTCGACAACAAGTTGAATTACGTGACCGGGCTCTACTACTTCAAGGAAGCCGGCTACGTGCACGACTACGTGCCCTTCGAAAGCATACTGTACGTCTATGATCAGTCGAACGATGTGGAAAATACGAGCTATGCGGCGTTCATCCACGCGGACTATGCTCTTACCGATCAGTGGGGATTTACGGCGGGCGGACGCTACACCAGCATCAAGGCCGATTTTCTGGGCGGACAGAGCGACCTCAACAATTTCCCCTTTATTGGGGCGGGCGGCCTGCCTTCGAGCGCCAACGGCATCGTCAGATACTTCCCGGCAACCCCTGACAGCCAGTCGTGGCACATTTTCGATCCCACGTTGGGTGTGCAGTTCCACTTCAACAGCGACGTCATGGCCTATGCAAGCTGGGGTAAAGGCTTCAAGGCCGGTGGCTGGACCACCCGACTGTCGGCGGTCATCAACAGCCCGAAGGCTGCGGAATTTCAGCCGGAATACTCCAAGACCTGGGAACTGGGCCTGAAGTCCCAATGGTTCGAGCATCGCCTGCGGGCCAATGCCGCCCTCTTCTACACTGACTACAACGGCATCCAGTTGAATATTCAGCAGGGCATCTCGCCGGTGTACACCAACGCCGGCAATGCGAAGATCAAGGGCGCAGAGCTCGAGCTGCAATCCATCGTCGGTGGCGGACTGCAGCTCAACGTAGCGGCGTCGTACATCGATGCCTACTACACCTACGTAAATCCAAACGCCAACATTCCTCAATACGCGCTGCCGGACGGAAGTAACGTCTGTCCGGCCTCCGCACTCGTCGGCGAGCCCCCTCACCCGGTGTGCGCAGTCAATCCGCCCGGCGTCACCCAGTTGGATGCGAAGCTTCCGAAGACGCCGAAATACAAGATTACCTTCGACCCGGAATACACTTACTCGCTGCCGAACGATGCGGCGATTCGCCTGCTGGCCGCCTTTACGTATACAGCGGAAATGTTCAATGACTCGTTGAATACACCGGAGCTGCGGCGGCCGCCGACGCGTTCGGTCGGTGCGTCGATCCATTACGTGTCGCCCGGTAATCTCTATGACCTGGCTTTCGGCGGGACCAATCTCACCAACGACCGCTATGTCACGGCGGGCTCGCCCAACTATGGCGCGGGTGAAGTCGGTGGTTACTACAACCCACCGCGTGAGTGGTACGCGACTATCCGGGTTAACTTTCAGCCCTGAGGATCATTTTATGTCTGCTGTTGATACAACACACATCACGGCACCGCCGTCGACTGCCTACAAGATCATCGACGTGCCCGATCCCTTCCGGGACCTGGTCGCTCGCCTGGGTCTGCCTGGCACGTTTGTCGGCCCCTCCGAGCAGGAGAGCCCCTGGGTGCCCTTCGGGCCGGGTGCCGCCATTCGCCATCTCGCTTTCGATGTGCGTAACAACCGCTTCAGTAATGTACTTTGGATGAAGTCACCGGGCGTCGTGGGCACTCACAAGCACCACGGCACCGTGGTGATGATTTGCCTCGCAGGCAGCGTGCGCTACCTGGAGTACGACTGGGTCGCCGGGCCCGGCGATTTCATCTACGAAACGCCCGGACTGGTGCATACACTCGTCAGCGACCATGCGGAGGGTGTGAAGCTGTTCGGGTGGCTCGAGGGGCCCATCGACTTCTTCGATGAGAAGGGTCAGTTCGTGGAGCAGCTCGATGTGTGGTGGTTCATCAACCACTATGAAACTCACTGCCGGGAGCACGGCATACCGATCAACAAACAGCTATACATTTGACCACAGGCGGCGCGACGCCAGGCGCGCGCCCTCGCTGAGGACGGAGAGCTTTTTATACGAGATTTCCGCATCCATTTTGCCGATTCCCGCAAACGTGCCAAAGCCGCAGTCGGTGCCGGCGATCACTCGCTCGCGGCCCACGATCGCGGCGAACTGCTCGATGCGCTGGGCTACCCACTCAGGATGCTCCACATAGTTTGAAGTGGATGTCAGCAAACCGGGAATGAGCACCTTGTCCTGCGGTATGGGCGCGCTCTTCCAGACAACCCATTCGTGGGCGTGACGCGGATTCGAGGATTCGAACTGGATTCCCGCAGGTTTCGCACGCAACACGATCGGCAGCACCTTGTCCAGGTCGATATCGTGATCGTGCGGGCCCTCGTAGTTACCCCAACACAGGTGTATCCGGGCAGCCGCGGGCGCAATGTTGCGAAGGGCATGGTTGAGCGCCTCCACCTGCAGATGGGCCTGGGCCAGGAACTGCGCTTCCGTCAGGTCCTGAAAACCGGTATGCCGGGCCATGGCCAGGTCGGGGCAATCCACCTGAAGTATGAAACCGGCGGCGACAATGGCTTCGTATTCCGATCGCATGGCTTCCGCTACGGCCTCGAGGTACAACTCCATTGAAGGGTAATAGCGGTTGGGTTGAAACGCCGCTACGACCCCCGGGGATGCAGCGTTCATGAACGCGCCCACGGGGTGATGGGCCGCTACAGCTTTGCGCAGGTTGTCGATGTCTGCTGCCACATCCTCTGATCCCACAAACGACACCGGGCCCACGCACGAGCAGCGCTTGAAGGTCTGCTTGCCCGAAAAGAGGGCCATGCGCTCGCGGAACTGCGGATAGTCCTTCAGGTCTACCGCCACCTGGCGGGGATTGTCGCCTTCAAAGCCGGTCAGGCGGTCCTTGATGTAGGTCGCATAGCCGATTTTGGACGTCTCGCCATCGCTGACCAGGTCGATACCGGCTCGAACCTGGCGGGCGACTACCTCATCGACGGCCTGTGCCATGACAACATCGAACGCCTCTTTCGAATAGGCCTGCCCCAGCTCCCGTTGAAACAGCATTTCAGTGACCGGCGCGCTGCGCGGCAGGCTTCCGACATGGGTGGTGTAGATCCGTGAGGTCTCACTGCTCATACCCCTTCTCCTGATTTGAGAATTGCGCGCTCAGCGCTCACTATCATGCCATGGACGTTCGACTTGCCACCCTGAATCTGCTGCGTGCATTCGGAATGACGACCGTATTCGGCAATCCGGGCTCAACCGAGTTGCCTATGTTTCGGCAGTTCCCGCGGGATTTCAACTATGTGCTGGGGCTTCAGGAATCCATCGTCGTCGGCATGGCCGACGGATATGCTCAAGCCACGCGCAATGCCGCGTTCGTGAACCTTCACAGCGCCGTCGGTGTTGGCCACGCGATGGGCAACCTCTTCACCGCCTACAAAAACCAGACTCCGCTGGTGATTACGGCTGGACAGCAAGCCCGGTCGATTCTGCCGTTCGAGCCATTTCTGTACTCTGCCCAGGCGACTGAGTTGCCCAAGCCCTACGTGAAATGGAGCTGCGAGCCGGCACGCGCGGAAGACGTACCTGCCGCGATCGCGCGCGCGTATTACACAGCAATGCAGACGCCACGCGGGCCGACGTTGGTGTCAGTCCCCGTGGACGATTGGGATCGACCCTGCATGCCAATCGAGCCCCGCTCAATCAGCAAGGTCGTACGAGGAGACCCCGCGCTGTTGGAGGAGATTGCCGGACAACTCGCCGCGGCCGACCGCCCGGTGTTTGTTGTTGGAGCTTCGGTAGCCAGGGACGATGCCTGGGACGAAACCATAGCGCTCGCCGAGCGCCACCAGGCGAAGGTCTGGGTGAGTCCCCTGTCAGCCCGCAACAGCTTTCCCGAAGACCATCCCCTGTTTGCCGGATTCCTGACGGCGAAGCGCGCGACG
>Ga0268264_10000517_pt1 | contig 48865 bp, 54 predicted proteins | sample KBSSwiS32_FD_190357 | JGI IMG/M metagenome (GOLD analysis project Ga0268264, IMG submission 190357) | Switchgrass rhizosphere microbial communities from Kellogg Biological Station, Michigan, USA - KBS Switchgrass S3-2 (SPAdes) (version 2) | ecosystem: Host-associated > Plants > Roots >... | reverse complement strand
AACCAAACTGAGTGGTTTTTTGGCAATGTGTTCTATCTGAAGAAATAGTCCCCATGGGAAATAATGGGGCCCCGGTCATTCAATGACTGGGGATAGATCTATAGCTGCGCACTCAATTCATCAAACACCTGCTGCCAACGATTGAGCATCTCTGCACGATGCGCAGCCCCACCCGCACGCACCTTTGCGCTCAATCTAGCATAATTAGTCGTCGCCACTTTGTTTTTCAAATCTTGCCATGAATCAAAGTAGACAAGAAATTGGCGAAACTCCGGCGCCCACCAATCGCACAATTCAAATTCGCTCAGCGTTACCGTGCGCACACGATGACCAAGTTCTTTCACAAATTTTTCTGACGGCACAAAATGCACAATACCCTGCTGCAGATCTTCAAAGAGCGCTAAGTTTGACCATGCATACGGGAAATAGAGCACGCCTTTAAAACCAGTCAAATCTTCCGGACCATTATATTGCCCGTGATAGACTTTCAGACCAACTTCCGCGCAGGCTTTTTGAATAAAATTAACTTGGTGTTGTCCATCCAAGCGGGGATAGAGAAAAAGGTGCTCTGATTTTTTAATGTGTTTTGGAATAGAAGATTTGCTTTCATCCCAGGCAATTGGCAAGCGCCCAATCGGATTGATCGTCAGCGTGCCAACTTCCACTCCTCTGCGGCGGGCATAGACATGTTCATAGGGAGTGTATGAAACGATGCGCACATTAGGCATTGTCGCTGCCTTGCGGAACAAATCATAATATTCAGCATCGGGAAAACCGCGCGCTGTTTCGCCATCGGCATAATCAAAGCGATTGCAAATCCAGATTATTAATGGCTTTTTAAATCCATTTTGCACAAAGATGCGCGAGAGCGGCGCAGTATCTGAAGTGATGATAACATCAAATTCTTCAAAATATTCTTTATTAATGTCCCAAACTTTTTGCGCACGATCATGGGTCACATTATAGATAGCATTCGTTAATCGAGGCTCTCCATCATACTCAACGCGTGGATGAGCTTGTACAAACCATGAAGTTACCTCTATTCCAAGTTCGCGCGCCATTTCCTCCACATCGTTAATGCACCCCTGATGGAACGACATGTGCAATATTTTCAGCGGACGATTGAGCGCCCAACAATCGGCACCAAAAATGGATGCTACGAATAGTAACACAACTATTATTTTTTTATTCATCAAACAAACTCCTACTTTTTATGGTTATAATACCGCGGCGATTCTATCTCATCTTAAAATAATCGCAACATTTACATTAACGCCTAACCGCGGTATAACATACCGCAAGCTTTTGCACACACAAAAAAAGAGGATTCACTTCATGAAAAAATTTATACTTTCAGGACTACTCGGATTACTCTCCTATGCAACCACCAGTTGGTGCCGGCCAGAATTAATTTCTGCACAAAAATTAGCCCAGTATAGTGCCCTACTCGAAAAAGGAACCTATGATGGCCATGATTGGAGCATCTTTCAAGTGGTACCCAAATCGCGGGCATATACCTTCCAAAAAGCATTCGAACATTTCGAACAACATAACGGCAAAATCATAGTTGAGCTTGGCACCACGCGCAGCTTTGTGCATGGCGGATTGCCTGGGTGTAATAGTAATGATACGCGCTATTGGGAACCGAATAATCCTGCAGCTTGGGATTGGGGCGCAGGCGGATTCACCCGCATGGCAGCAGAATGTTTGGCGCACACAAAGCCTTCGATCCACACTATCGATCTTGCTGCAGAACACATTCAGCGCTGCAAATTAATCACCGCTGATTTTGGCAATCTAATCACCTATTATGTAACTTCATCAACCACATTCCTGCGCAACTGCTCATTCAAAATCGATCTTCTCTATCTTGATACCGGTGACATGACTCCCATCGAAAGCACTGCCCGCATGCAACTTGAAGAAGCAAAAATTATTGTTGAACGAGATTTGCTGAGCAAAAATGGCATTCTTTTAATCGATGATGTACGCAATCAAACACCGCGTAAATTTGGCGATACCTCTGGCCTTGGCAAATCAAAATATGCAATCCCTTATTTCCTCGATAATGGGTATGAAATTGTTGAGGATGAATACCAAGTGATTCTGCGCAAAAAATAATTGAGAATTTAGGAAATCGAATGATCAAAAAATTATTATTGACCCTACTGCTTGGCCTCAGCACATCACTGCTCCATGCAGAATTACTAATCGATCAAGTGGTCATCTGGGGACACAAAGACTCGCATACGCATGGCTGGATTCACCGGGCATTCGATCGCACTTTTCGGGCAATGGGATATAAAACATTGTGGCTCGATCGGCGTGATAACATTGCCAACATAGATTTTTCTAACACCCTTTTTATCACCGAAGGGCAAGTGGATCAAAATATTCCTATCCGCCTCGATTGTTGGTACATCATCCACAACTGTGATCCAACAAAATATCAGCCGATGATCAATGCAAATCGCTGCATCACCCTGCAGGTCTATACGCATGATGTGCTGTCGCGACCCGTGGAAAAAATATCTCCCTGCATCTATCGCAGTGTGCCTGATAAAATTCTCTACATGCCCTGGGCAACCGATTTGCTCCCATATGAAATTGACGCAATCAAAAAACAATTGCCAACTAAACGGGAAAAAGTGTTTTATTGGGTTGGCACCATGGGGGCAGGAGAGTTTGGCAATATTAATGAAATCAATGGATTCAAAAAAGCCTGCTCAGAAAATGGTATTCGATTTGAACACAAACAAAGCGTCTCGCTTGAAGATAATATTTCGATGATTCAGCGATCATACATCGCGCCGGCACTGCAAGGCCCATGGCAAGTGCTAAAAGGATATATTCCCTGCCGCATTTTCAAAAATATCAGTTACGGCCAAATGGGCGTAACCAATTCAAAAACGGTCTATGATCTTTTTGAAGGAAGAATCGTCTATAATTCCAATACCTACCAACTCTTCTTTGATGCACAAAATAAAATCAAAAGCATGCCGCATAGCGAACTGCTCGCGCTCATGGATTTTGTGCGTGATAATCATACCTATGTGAATCGCATCGAAGTGTTGTTGGAATTGCTTGAAGATGTCTATACAGGAAAATAATTATGAATAGCATGCGGATTGCAATTTTAGTCACGCTCGTAGGTACTGCCGCTCAAATAGTAGCCAATCCTGCTCAATATGGTTTTTTTAAAACATTAATAAAACCAGGTGCACTTGTTTTTGATGTTGGTGCAAATAATGGGCAAAAAAGCATCGTGTTTAATGCATGCGGTGCACGCATTGTCTGCATTGAACCGCAACCCAACTGCTGCAACAACCTGAGAGCTTTGTTTGAAAACAATAGTAATGTTGTCATAGAACAAAAAGGGCTCGCTGAAAAACCAGGATTTCTCACCTTATCTATTTGCTCTGATTCCAATGCAATCTCTACCTTTTCAAAAGAATGGCAAACGAATAGTCGATTTTCCCGCGGATACAAATGGGACAAGACTATTGAAGTTGAGATAACTACACTCGACAATCTTATCACTAAATACGGATTGCCAGATTATTGTAAAATTGATGTGGAAAATTTTGAGTATGAAGTTATCGCGGGACTCTCTCAACCGATACCGCTCATATCTCTCGAATTTGCAATGGAAACATTTCACAACACAGAAAAATGTTTGGAACATCTCAAAGATCTCGGATATACCGAATTCAATTTTATTGTTGAAGAAAGCTCATCTTTTTTTCTCAATAGATGGATCAGCGCCGATGAACTGCTTGCCACAATAAAAAAACAAAGTGTGTCGCATGTATTAAAATCGCTCCTTTGGGGAGATATCTTCGCCCGAATCACTATTTAAAAAAGGAATGTGATGAAGCAAATCAATTTATTTTTTCTGATACTGCTTGCAACATGCTCCATGCATGGTTTTGAACGACTCACCATCCTGACCGCGCCTCTGGATGGCGGTAGCACAGGACACCCTGCCGTGATGCGAAGCCTACTCGCAGGCCTCACTCAAGCTGGCGTTCCTTTCAATTATAATCCTTCAAAGCTCGCTGATGTTGGTGATGCGGTCGCAGTGATAGCCAATACGTTTGCACTCAAACAGGCCATCGGCTGGAAAAAATCAGGCAGAATAAAAACACTCGTTGGTGGCCCAAATTTAGTGGTAGTGCCCACAGAAGCAAACGGTATTATTAAATCACCTGAACTGCAGATGTTCTTCTCGCCATCGCAATGGCCTATGGATTTTTGGCGCGAGGTTGATCCAACTATACGTATCTCTATTGGCATATGGCCGGCGGGAGTGGATGAAACGTATTGGCAACCATCTAATCATGATAAGAGCAATAACAACAATGTTTTAGTCTATTGCAAAGCAGAAAGTGATGGTCAAAAGTTTTATGCACAAGTTGAACAACATGTGCGCGCCCATGGATGGAATCCAATCCGCATCACCTATGGATCATACAATCAACAGCAGTATAAAGACATTCTTGATCAATGCCGTTTTGCGGTTTTTTTGAGCCGATCAGAATCACAAGGGTTAGCTCTCGTTGAATGTTGGGCCATGAATGTGCCAACACTGGTCTGGAACCCTGGCTCAGCCCTCATTGCCAATCGCGCTTATAATCACGTTTCGGCAGCACCCTATCTGACCGCCGCAACCGGACAATTCTGGCAAAATTTTAGTGCACTCGATTCACTTTTGCAGCAGTTCGATTCTTGGTACTCTCGGTGCAACCCACGCCAATGGGTTTTGGAAAATATGACCGATACAATATCAACACAAATATTCTTGAATCTTATTAATCAAGTGGAACGTAGATAATGAAATTCACTCAGCTATTGTTTATTGTGATTCTAGCATCTAATGCCTATGCGACAACGCGTATGCTCTGCACTGCTGCCTTAATTGAATCGGGCAAGGCGATGCGCCAGCAACAATATATAGCCTGTTTGCAAAATCTAAGCTCTTATGGCCTCTATCTCTATGTTGTGGAATCAGTCTTTCCTCACGGCCCAACTTTTTTAGATGACTATGCCCAAGATGTTTTTTATGCAAACACCAATAATCCTCGCTTGCGCAATAAGGGCGTGAATGAAGCAATGGCAATGCAAGCCGCTTTGCACCATTATGCCTTCGATGATAACGATATGATCATCAAATACACAGCACGCTATATTTTGCATTCTGATAATTTTCTGAAAGCAGTTGAAAATCATCCGGAAGTGGATGCTGTAGTTTGCCGAGATTCCCATGGCCAAGTGCGTACCGTCTGTTTTGCTATGCGCAATCACCATATGAAGCAGATGCTCAGTGAACTTAATTTCAATCGCATGGAACATGCATCAATCAATTTTGAATGGGAAGTTGCTCAGTATATAACACGTCACAAGGTGAAAACACTTGAGCTGACCACTATTGGCCTATCAGGGCATGTTGGTGGTAGCAATGAATTTTATGCAGCTTAACTATAGAATTATTAAATCTCAGGAGCCTCTCATGAAAAAACTATTCCATTTATTTTTAGTCACATCACTTCTAGTATCTGGAACCTTTGTTCGAGGCACACCCCCCACAAACCAAGAGCTGTTTGAAAATAAACACATTGTGATTATCGGTGGTACTGGCTATCTAGGGCGCGGAATTACTGCTGAAGTATTGAAATATAATCCCAAGAAGGTTGTTATCTTCAGCCGCGATGAAGTGAAGCATTATTTCATGGAAAAAAGTTTTGATAACAATCCCAAAATTAAAAGTATTCTTGGCGATGTGCGAGATTATGATTCCGTTCTTCACGGCACTCGCGGTGCTGATATTGTTTTTCATGTTGCTGCGCTCAAACGCATGGATGCCTTGGAGAGCAACGTGCAGGAAGCGATCAAGACAAACGTCTTGGGCTCAATCAATGTGTTTAATGCTTGCGTAGAAAATGATGTGCCAAAGGCTCTATTTATTTCCACCGACAAAGCCTGCTTGCCAATTAATGCCTATGGCGCTTGCAAATTCATCAGTGAAAAAATATTCACGAATTATGACCCTTCTATCAAAACAAAATTTGTTGCCACTCGATTTGGCAATATTTTCGATAGCACCGGATCGGTGGTGCCATTTTTCATCAGAAAAATACAAAATGGAGAAGATATAACGCTGACCGATGAGCGGATGACCCGCTTTGTAATCACCGCAGAAGATGCGTCCAAGATTATCTTTGATGCGTTGCGTTATAGCGTTGGCGGAGAAATTTTTGTTAAACGCCTCACCTCATTCAAAGTGACTGATTTGATTGAAGTGCTCAAAGAACATTTTAATGTTGATAATCCAGTACGTAACATTGGCTTGCGCCCAGGAGAAAAGCTGCATGAAGTGCTCATCAACGAATCTGAAATGGGCCGCGCCTATATGTTCAATGATTATTTTGTTATCCGGCCATCTATTATCTCGGATGATCATTCTGCCGATGCGGAATATATCAAACAGGGAACGCGCATCGAAGCGGATCATCTGACTCACTTTAGTTCTGATCAGGCAATCATGAGCAAATCAGAATTGAAACATTATTTTGAACAGAATTTTATTAAATAGAGGATGATGTGATGAAAAAATTATTTTTCGCCCTACTAGCAACCATCTCTGCATCCCTCTATGCCGCACCACAAACTTTTCTCGTTTTTGGTGGCGCAAAGGGTTGGATTGGTCAAAAAATTGTTACCCTTTTGCAAAATGCTGGCCATAATGCAATTCCTGCGAAATCTCGCTTGGAAAATAGAGAAAGTATTATTGCCGAAATAGAAGCAGTTAAACCCGATGCCATCATTAATGCGGCTGGCATCATAGGCTGTCCAACGGTGGATTGGTGTGAGGCCAATAAACAAGAAACAATACGTGTGAATGTTATTGGCACACTTAATCTTGCTGATATCGCCTTCCAACACAATATCCATCTGACAAATATTAGCACCGGGTGCATTTATGAATATGATGAGCTGCATCCCATGTGGAGCGGCATTGGATTCACCGAAGAAGATGCTCCCAACTTTGATGGCTCATTTTATTCAGCGACCAAAATTGTGATGGAAAAAGTCATTCTTAACTATCCAAATGTGCTGAACTTGAGAATTAAAATGCCAATATCAACAGAAATGGATAAAGGATTTGTTGCCAAGATCATCAAATATGAAAAGGTGGTCAATATCCCCAACTCTTTATCTGTTTTAGATCAATTGCTACCACTCGCAATAGATATGACTATGCGTAGATTAACTGGCAATTATAACTTCGTGAATCCCGGCGCATTATCTCATAATCAAGTCTTGGAACTTTATAAAGAATATATTGATCCGAATTTCACGTGGAAAAATTTCTCTCTCGAAGAACATAATCAGATTCTGAAGGCGCGCCGTGCAAATGCAGAATTGAGTGCAGCAAAATTATTGCAATTATATCCCGAGTTACCGCCGATCAGAGAAGCATTAATTACGTTATTTAAAAAAATAGCGGCCAAAAAAAATAAGTGTGATGTTTAGGCCATCATGAAAATTCTGTTTTTGTATAGCGCAGTCATAGTTCTTTCAGCATTCTTCCCACTGAATGCTGAAATGCGAATTATTTTAACAGCCGCACTCACAGATAATCACTTTGAATTTCGGAAAAATCAATACATTGAATCTCTCAATATTTTAGCCGATTATGGATATCAAAATCCTTATATCGTTGAAGCGATAAAAAAAGTAGGCCCAACCTTTCTTGATGATTATTCCACAAATGTCTTTTATGCAACATGCAATAATCCATCCTCAATAAATCACGGCGCAAATGAGGCGCGAACCCTGCTGGAAGCCTTGGAACATTTTCAATTTGCCGATGATGATATAATTCTCAAATTAACCGGGCGTTATCAATTACTCTCGGATCGACTGCTTCGAATTATAAAGAAAAATCAAAACAATTTTGATGCTTTTATTAGTGATTACACATCAAAGTATCTACTGCCACGCTATTGCCATGAAATGCAAATATTTCAAAGAGATGCTGCGATCTCTAAATTATTCTAGATTGGAACAACCTAAAGATTGGGTACCCCTTGAGATAGAATTAGAAGCTTATGTTAAGAGAAAAATAAGTGAAATGGATTTCAATATATTTTATCTGGATAAATTAGATATTAAAGCACAGATCTTTGGTAGCAGCACTTGGCCTGGTCATCCATATCAAATTAGAGTTTATTGATATGACGAACTATATAAAAACCAATAGCTACAAATACTTTTTAGCTCGCGGAGCAATTATTGCTAGCTTAATGACAACAACAGTCAATACACAAGTTAGGATTGTCTTAACTGCAGCGCTCACAGATAATTGCTTCGAATTCAGAAAGAGCCAATACATTGAATCCCTAAATATTTTGGCAAGCTATGGATACCCAAATCCTTATATCGTTGAAGCGATAAAAAAAACAGGACCAACCTTTCTTGATGATTATTCCACAAATATTTTTTATGCCCAATCCAATAACCCATCAATCAGAAATCACGGCGCCAATGAAGCACGGACCTTATTAGAAGCCCTAGAACATTTTCAATTTGCTGATGATGATATCATCTTCAAAATGACGGGACGCTATCAATTAATTTCAGAGCACATCATTAAAGTTTTAGAAGAAAATCAAAACAATTTTGATGTATTCATTCTTGTTCCTGGAGAAAAAAAAGTTACAACTTCCATGAAAACTGTTGTTATAAGTGATGATATTCTCAAGTCAAACAAGCGTGATTTTTCTCAGCGTATGCTGATCTGGGAGAAAAAGGGGATTCTAATCACAGGAGAAACACCAGAGACAACGACTCATTTACAAAAAATATACGATTCTTTAGACACAGATCAAAAAAATAATCGCCAGCCCTACTTGTCTGGTGGTATATACTGCCTTGCTTTTGCTATGAGATACAAATACTTAAAAGAAATGCTTCGCAATCTCGATTTTTCTGGCATGGAACATCCAACAGATTGGATAACCCTTGAGGGGGAAATGGAACATTACTTCAAACGTCAAATTGTTGAAGGCCAATTGAAAATATTTTATCTCAATAAATTAGATATTCGAGCGAATCTTTTTGGAAGTAGCACCGCGCCTGGTCATCCAGCAGAGATTAGAATTTATTAAAATAACGGAGAAACAATGAAATTCATCCTCATACTTGCCCTCCTGTTAACCTCACACATATCTGCCAACGTATTAATTATTACCCACAATTATAATCGCCCAGAATTCATTGGAATGCAGCATAGAGCGTTTGAAGCTTTCCTTGATGATGAATACACATTTGTGGTATTTAATGATGCAACTAACCAACAATTGGCGGATCAGATTAAAAATGCATGCGATACTCTTCATATCACATGCATTCGCGTTCCTCAAGAAATACATACGCGCCCCTATTTGCCCCGTGCTCCAAGAGATAATCTTCAATTGGCAAGTCACAGACATGCAAATTGCATACAATATTCTTTGGACACAATAGGATTTGATCATAATGGCCCAGTCCTCATTCTAGATTCAGATATGTTTCTCATTCGACCATTTTCTATTACTCAATACATGGAAAATAGGGACATTGCCGCCGTTATAAAGCGAGTACCCAACGATGTTTATTACCTTTGTCCCGTGTTATGTTTTTTATCCATGGATAAGTTACCCAATAAAAGAGAACTTAATTTTAATGCAGGAGTCATTAATGAGTTTTTATGCGATTCAGGCGGCTGGACCTACCATTATTTAATCAAACATCCTGAACTCATAATCGATCACATAAATGGCTGCTTTAGTTATCAACTTTTTCTTGCAGACAAACATATGCGTCGCAAGGCTGATTCACTAGAAACCACTCCTATTGCAACTCGAAAAGCGTTTTATACTAATTTGGGCTTCAAAGAGCCTGAAATAGCATTTCTGCTTAAAGGTCCGGACTCATTCGAATTTTATCTAGATCACAATTTTATACATTACCGAGACGGATCAAATTATGGCAAGCAATCCCAAGAATATCATCAAACCAAAATGTTATTAGTTAATGAATTAATTAATGATGCGATTAAAGGATAATTATGAAAAAACTATTATTTTTTATCTTATTGTCCCCCCTCTGCCTATCAGCAGAAATATTGATACTCACCCATCATTATAATCGCCCCGATTTTATAGCGATTCAGAAAAAAACATTTGATGCCTTTTTAGAAGAAGACTACCGATTAGTAGTCTATAACGATGCATCAGATGAGAACATGAGAAAACAAATTGAGCACATGTGTGCGAATTTAGGAATCACTTGCATTCGAGTGCCGCAGGAGCTGCATAGAAGTGACAACACTCCCGGCGCACGGCATCAACACGGCATAGACCTTTCTTTTGAACAACTAGGCTATAAGCATAATGATATTGTGGCACTCGTAGATTCTGATCTCTTTTTAGTGAAACCGTTCTCAATTAAAGAATACCTAAAAGGCTATGGACTTGCGGGTCTCCCTCAAGATAGAACTGATGGGAAAAAAACTGTGGTCTATTTATTTCCTGCATTAGTTTTCATGGATATGCCCAACCTACCGAATAAACAGACACTAACATTCAAAGGTGGCCGCGCTGAAGGTTTAGCATGTGATACGGGTGCTCAAACCTATTATTACATGAAAAATAATCCGAGTGTCCGTTGCCAATTCTTCGATTCAATATATTCGGGTGCAATTAAGCGGCATATCGGCTGCCAATTTTGCAGAAACATACACTGCACCAATTGCATACCTAAACTTATCGAAAAAGGTTTCGATGCCACTCAAATACAATTCCTTCAAGATTGTCCCGATGATGATGTTGAATTCATGCTCAATCGCAATTTCTTGCACTATCGCACTGGATCGAACTGGTATGGCAGATCAGCTCAATATCATCAAACAAAAACCGATGCTTTGAATAAATACCTTAATACTATATTGGCAAACTAATAACATGAAAAAAATAACATTATCACTCCTATTGCTAGGCAGCTTCATTCAGACCCGCCAACCCATTATTCAACCAAATGCAAATGCATTGGAACTATTAAGACAACATAATTTAATAACATCTAATAGTATTAAGCTTCATCTGGGTAGTGGCGAACAGTATTTGAAAGGCTATATCAACATAGACTTTCCTCCCGAGAATCATACAGTGCAAAAAAAGTCTCGCGCTGATGCTTTTGCAAATATAACGCAACTCCGCTTTCCAAAAAACACCGTTGATGAAGTTCGGTCACATCACACATTTGAACATTTCGATCGCCAAGTTGCACTCGCCATGGTGTGCGCATGGCAGGAATGGCTCAAGCCAAATGGGTTGCTGGTTATCGAAACTCCGGATTTAGAAGAAAGCACAAAATTGTTCATGAATACCAACATGAGTTATAAAGATAAGCAGGCGGTGCTGCGGCATGTTTTTGGCTCGCATGAAGCATCATGGGCATACCATTATGATGGATGGTATGAAGAGAAATTTAGACACGTTCTTTCTCAGCTGGGCTTTAATATTGAATCTGTTTCAAAAACAGCATGGGGCGTAACACGCAATATTATCGTTAATGCAAGAAAAAATAATATGCCTCATGCAAGTGTAATCGCTAATGCAAAACAGCTCCTGCGAGAAAGTATGGTGGATAATTCACCATCTGAAGAGCTCATGTGGCAAGAATGGTGCAAGGTATTTCAAAATAGTTTAACAAAAATGAATATGGAATAATTTGGTAGATAACAAAAACCGTTTGAAGAGGGTATTACCCTCTCGATATAACGGAAATCGAGAAAATTGGTGGAATAATTTATATGTTGCTGTCATTCAAAAAAACAATTCATAGTCCTAAGCTTCTGGTGAGGGGGCAGAAATAGGCTCCCAATCTTCAGGTATAAAATCTTTATAATAGTTTAATTCGTCTTCATATGAATGCTGCCAGGGCCGGCTTTTTTCTTTTCTTGCCAGTAAATCGAATGACGATCCCAAATCTATACAGGTAATATTGTGTCGGTCAGTAATTTCATCAATTAAAACTTTGCTGCATAATCCACCAGAGATCAAAAGAATCGCATTTTCTTCTATTTCAGATTCTACGTCTTTTAACCATTTATCATATTCATAGGACCAACTTTGCGATGGGATGGTAATATAGGTATTCGCTCTAAAAAAGTCTTTCATCTTTGTATTTTGACTATTTGCTACAATGATCTTTTTTCTCTTTGTATTCACAATAAATTCTACGAACTTGTACATGCAATCATGCTTTAAAAAACAATCATCATTCATAACCAGATAATAAGAACACCATGGAACAGATAATCCGTTTTCCGATGCCACTGCCTCAAAAGCAGAAGCTACTCGCTCGGTTTCCCAGCGCCCTAAGTAAACATTTTTTTTGGTTAATAGATTGCAGAAGGATGACTTTAACCTTTTGGCCAGCCATGGGTGCTTTCAATGCGCATTAGGTTCATTTGAAGAAGATCACACCTACAAATTTGGTGATTTCGATGGGAATCTCATGTCTAGTTTTACGAATCGATTAGACCGTCCTCAAAATAAAAAAGTTCTCATTCGCAGCCTGCAATCAATTCTTGATGAATGCAATATAACGCATATTAACTTCTTTTCCCTTGATACAGAGGGCTATGAACTTAACATCTTAAAAGGTATCGATTTCTCTAGAACCACTATCGACTACATGCTTATAGAAGTATACACCCATCAATATAACCAAATCGTATCGTTCCTTTCTGAACAGGGTTATATCTTGGTTTCCTGTCTTTCAAATTATAACAAGCAGAGCAATCCAGGTTGGGATGGGACTCATAATGATTATCTTTTTAAAAAAATAGATAATTAATCAGAAGTTTTAAGGGGTGCTTAGCGGCACCCCTTACTCTAAAAATAATACTTTCAGTTATCGCTCAACAATTCTTATCTCATAATTAATGTGCGCACTATTATTTTTGAATAAAAAGAGCGATGCAATATCAATCTTTTTCCCTTGAAAGAACATATCTAACAAATCCTTTGGAGAATATGAATCTAAAGACCATCCTGTGCAAAAAGATTGAACTTTATTCGTTGGGATATTAACCATCACTGAATGTTCAAAACAAAGCCCTTTTCTGTGAATGATTCCCGCTGTTTGCCCACACCATACTGATTCAAAACTATTTGGGTTTTGATATCCCATGCTATAGAGACAGCTTCGGATATCTGATTTTTTATAGATAGTCATATCAAGAGTATTTGGATATCCCCATACATGCTGTCCCTCAGATAGCCTCCAAGAACATATCAAGTTGCCTTCATCATGCAAAGGTGGATGGGCAATATTACATTTGCCAACCTGGCAACAAGTTACATTTTTGCCCACTCGCAAGAAAAATCCATAAGCATCCGTACGTTGCATAGCATCGGTGCATATTTGAAAATCGAAGCAATGGGTGAAAATTATATCATCTACCCCAAACACCACATATTCTGATGCGCCCTTATCCATCAAGTCTAAGGTTATTGGCTTAAAATCCCCTGATGGATGAGATCCCTGCCGTCTCCAAGAAACACCGGGAAATGTGTGCTGCACTTCTTGATAGCCCCGCTCATATTGGCCATCATCAGCTCTATAGAGAACGGAAACACTGGTGAGCCCTGTTGCACAATGGGCTAATGACTCTAGAAAAGCATAAAGCTGCATTGGCCGATTATATGAAAAAACGATCAGATCGGTACTATATGATGATGGCGCGCAAAGCAATGTCATCGCAACAATAAGACGCTTCATTGAATCCTCCTATCCCCTAAAATTAATCATTCAAAACATCCTCAATAAATTCTTTGAACATGCGGGTTTTTTGATCAACATACCCCTGTTGTTGATTGGTATAATTAGTACCCTCACGGTAGTGCAAGAAATTATTGTTCAAATAAAATTCAAAAGTATCCGGTTTCTTGAGTAGAAACTTGATTTCTTTTTCATTGAAACCATAATTTTTATAAGCAACGATTCTTTCTTGTGTGGTAACAGAAGTTTTTTCTGGTATGCCATTATGCTTGTCTGCCAAAAACAAATGGTATCCACACCACAAACTATTAATCACCTCTAGTTTCAATTCAGGATGACGCTGCAAATAAAGATAGCTGTTGCCTCCAGAATCGAGAATGTGTCCATTGACTGGACCGCAATCATAATTAAGAGTTCTTTTATTCGGTAATTTATTCATGGCTAAAATCGAAATCCCCGGCCATAACCAATCTATGCTATCTGGTCCACCGCCGCGCATGGCTGAAAGAATATGATTATCACCCAAGCGTTCCTCAATAGAAAGTGGCCGAATAAGAAACATATCAGAATCAATAATCACCACTGGCCCATCATTATTGTAACCAATAACTTCAAGCGAATAACGAACACCATTCACATGCCGCTTATTGAGTGGCCTATCACCCGTTGTGTGCATTTCTTGCGGAACGCGAATGCATCGAATTCCATACTTTTTGCACATAGTGTCGATCTCAGTCTTCATCGGTTCTTTTGGCGCATCATTGAAAACGACGTATTCATATTCAAGATCGAGCAGAAACTTTTCAAATGTTTTGTACTGAATTTCCACAAAGTCTGGCCGATTATAATTGTGCGTTATGATCAGCACTTTCTTTGCTTCGAGAAACGCTGATGCACAAAGCAGTGCTATCACAAAAAGAAAACGTTTCATGTCCCTACCCCCTATCCCAAATTAATTTTCTGAAGAATCTTTTCAATGTCATGAATTGGACACGTCACTCGCGCATCGCTCAAAGCAAAACGCGCGGGAACCACCCAATAATGTAATCCAACAGAAGAGGCAAGCCACCAAACCCATTCAGCTCCCCCACCTGCCATATTGGTCTCTGGATGGATTTCAATAACGTGCGCTCCCTTTTTTGCATAAATAATATTTGATAGGCCACTCGCGGTCACCCCAATAATAAGACGCGCCTTATTGAAAATCTGAATCTGCTCACTAATGCTCGTGTTGGCATTAAAAATGAGAACCTCATATTTGTTGGATGGATATTTTGATTTCAATAACCGCACCAACGCATCTATATTTTCAATTCTTCTATCACTTTCTGTTCGTTGAATAACAACAATTAAATTGTCTTGGTATGCCCGCGAGATAGGTCTTTGCTCAGAAGCCTTTATCAATGTTTCTCGAAAAGCACTCAATAATTTTTGAGGAATGGGCTCCATCAAAAATGGCGTCGCAAAAAAAACTTCTTTCGCAAAATAGAGAGTTCCCGGATTGCCTATAATGCGCCGATCTACCGGAATCCCGAGTAGGTCAAGATACTCATGGACATATCCCGGCACCCTTCCTTCATACGGACTGATGATGAATTTCATTTCTGGATCTTGTTGAATCGTATCTCTGAGCATGAATATGCTTGGCATTCTATCCAAAAGCCAATGATAAAAGAGCGTTGGCCCTTGGACTGTCGCAATTTTCTTGTGTTCTTCAACGCGATAATTTCGAACATCTGGAACTGGCCAGAAAAGTGCCGCACTAGGGTTCACAAAAATACGGAATAAAAATTCTTGATAGCTATCAAAGACCGTGCCTAATCGCCCTGGGCATATAAATCCATTAGGTACTTTTGCAACATAGAGTTCTTTATCATTTTTAATTTGATATACATTCGGATCATCCCAGTTCATTGCACTGTTCAATATCCTTGGAAGGTTCGGCTCGAGACTATTTGGCCGTAGACCATAACCGACGGCATCCTCTAAATCTGAAAAGCGATGATGAATTTGGATGTTTTGTGCATCATTGATGTCATAAACCTTAGGCAACCCAGGAACATATGGAATCGGTATACCATAAAGCGATGACGCTATAAAAAAACAGAATAAAATTAGAACTTTTAAATTAAGAAATGATGGCAGCGTAAGACGTGCCATCGCCGAAATAAAACACTTCATTGAATCCCCCTACCCCCTAAAATACTTCCCAACGCCTTCCCCTAAAAGACATCAGTGATACCAGTATGCCAGAAAGGCAGCACCATTCGATAGAATCTGAGAAAAAATAATCAAATAGTATTATAAAGGCACGGCTTTAGCTTTTCTCACCCAAAGACCATTTGCTTCAATCCATAACAAAAAAAAGAGTGCGGGAAGCACTCTTCTTAATTCGATAATAAATTGCTACAAAGATTAATTACTTACTTTTTTCACCACCGTGAGGCCATTGCAAAATGGATAATGCACAAAGTGCCACTCAATGCCATCTTTGTTAAAAAAGAAATTTTGATAGCGAGTTTCATCAAAATCGATACCAAAAGATTCTCTGAGGGCCGGAGCCACACCACGCGGATTTGATGGAGCTTGAGGATTCATTTTTCCGAATGTATTATTTACTCTCCACCATCCCTCTCTACCCTCCACTCTAAGCGGCGTCACATTCGCATCGTGAAACATAATCATGCCGCCATCTGCAAGCAATGGAACAAAATGCGCGATTTCTTCCATAGAATGTTTGTATTCGTGGCTGGTATCAATAAATACCACTTTTATAGGAATTTCCTTAAACGCACTTCTTCTATAATACTTACCAAAATTAACATCATTCATCGTCAGAAAAATGCCATTGCTTAATGGCTTATACACAGAAGCCTGCTCTTTGACAATATCCATTCCAATTAGTTTAATATCCAATAATTGCGCAACCCGATTAAAAGTGCGAGATGAGTTACCTGCCGCAACACCCGCCTCGACAATAATGCCCGGATTATTAGCATGGGCATAAACAAAAAGTGTGGGCAGATGGCTTGATATCTCTGTATCAATGGTATTGCTGTCTATGAGCACACTTTTATAGTTCTCTAAAATTGCGAGCGGTAATAAGCACGGCAAAAGACCCGGATCAGCAAACTCAGCATTTTCTGGCAAATAATAATAATGGGGGATAATAGTTCGGTATGTATTGATATTGTCCCAGCTATAATCCCAGACAGCGACTGCCTTTTTTAGGATAGCGACATAATCGCCATCGAGCACTTGTGTTTTCAAATCCCGTGTTTGATATGCAATATAATGACTTGGTAGTTGACCTCTATCAAGAGTAAACGCATCAAAAATGAGATACAAATTGCTATCATCAGCACCAATGGAATCAACCTGATCAAATTGTATTCCAAAGGTATTGAATGTATTAATCATACCCTGGGCATACGCGCTCCCATTTGAATAAATTCTAATCTTTTGTTTTTGTTCAAAAGCTAATGATGCTGCCTGTGCTTGATTTAAAAAACCAAAGCACATCAATAACATCAATATTAATTTCATATCTTTTTTTAAATCCATTTGGATTCATCTCTTTTTTTTAGATCTCTAATCGTTCAAAATATCTTCTATAAATTCCTTAAAGATACGCGTTTTATGATCCACATATCCCTGTTGCTGGCCACTGTAATTAGTACCTTCACGATAATGCAAAAAGTTTCGATCTAAATAAAATTCAAAAGAGTCAGGTTTCTTGAGTAGAAACTTTATTTCTTTCTCATTGAATCCATACTTTGTGTAGGCCACAATTCTTTCTGCAGTCGTCACAGAGGTTTTGTCCTGCGAGCCGGTGTGCCTATCTGCTAAAAATAAATGATATCCAGCCCACAAAGTAGTCCCATCTATGTATTCTTTTTTCAACTCAGGATGGCGCTGCAAATAAAGATAGCTGCTTCCTCCAGAATCGAGAATGTGTCCCTGGACTGGCCCACAATCATAATTGAGCATTCTTTTTTCTGGCAGTCTATCCATAGCTAAAATTGAAATTCCCGGCCATAACCACGTGATATTAAGTGGTGAACCTCCGCGCGTGGCTGAAAGAATGTGATTATCGCCCAAACGTTCTTCTATAGAAAGTGGACGAATTAAGAACATATCAGAATCAAGAATCAGCACTGGCCCATCATTATCATAGCCAATAACTTCAAGCGAATAACGAACGCCATTCACATGCCGCTTATTGAGTGGCCTGTCGCCCGTTGTGTGCATTTCTTGCGGAACCCGAATACATCGAATGCCATACTTTTTGCACATAGTGTCGATTGCAGTCTTCATTGGTTCGTGTGGCGCATCATTGAAGACCACATATTCATACTCAATATCGAGTAGAAATTTTTTGAATGTTAGGTACTGAATTTCCACAAAATCCGGTCGGTTATAGTTGTGCGTTATGATCAGCACTTTCTTTGCTTCGAGAAGCATTGGTACAAAAAGCAGTAAAAAATAAAACCTCTTCATCATTCTCCCTTCTAATTAATGAATCTCTTTTTTCAGAACAGTCAAACCATTGCAAAATGGATAATGCACAAAGTGCCACTCAATGCCATCTTTATTAAAAAAGAAATTTTGATAACAAGTTTCATCAAAATCGATACCAAAAGAGTCTCTAATTGCCGGAGCCACGCCGTGGGGATTTGATGGAAGGAGAGGGTGCATTTTCTCAAATGTATTATTTATCCTCCACCATCCTTCTCTACCTTCGATTATGAGCGGCGTCACGTTTGCATCATGGAACATCATCATGCCACCATCAGCAAGAAGCGGGACAAAATGCGCGATTTCATCCATAGAATGTTTATATTCGTGGCTGGTATCAATAAATATCACTTTAAGTGGAATAGATTTATACGCAGACTTGGCATAATATTCACCAAACTTAAGATCATTCATAGTCAAAAAAATACCATTTCTAAATGGTTTATAGGTAAAAGATGTAGCTTTACTTCTATCTATACCTAGCAATTTTATATCTAATAACTGTGCTACTCGATTAAAGGTGCGAGATGAATTGCCTAAAGCGACTCCTGCCTCCACAATGATACCCGGATTATTAGCATAGGCATAAACAAAAAGTGCGGGTAAATGGCTTGATATATCTGTGTCGATAGTATTGCTATCTACAAGCACATTTTTATAGTCATCCAAAACTGCGAGCGGCAGCAAGCACGGCAAAAGACCCGGATCTGCAAACTCAGCCTTTTCTGGCAAATAATAATAATGCGGGATAATGGTTCGGTATGTATTGATATTGTCCCAGCTATAATCCCAGACAGCGACCGCATTTTTTAGAACAGTCAGATAATCGCCATCGAGCGCTTGTGCTTGCAGATCACGTGTTTGATACGCAATATAATATTTGGGTAGCTGTGCAGGATTTAGAGTGAACGCATCAAAAACAAGATACAAACTACTATCATCCGCACTAACTGAATCAACTAAATCAAATTGAATGCCAAAGGTTTTAAATGTATCAATCATGCCTTGGACATGCGAGCTACCATGTGAATAAATCCTAATCTTCTGTTGTTGTTCAAAAGCTAATGATGTGGCCCCTGCTTGGTATAAAATCCCAAAACAGAGAATCATTATTAAAACCAATTTCACATGCTTCCTTAATTAATGAATCTCTTTTTTCAACACGGTCAGTCCGTTGCAAAATGGATAATGCACTAAGTGCCAATTGGTATCACCCTGCCTAAAAAAAATATTCTGGTACTTATTCACATTAAAATCTATATCAAAAAACTTGCTCAGCGCCTTTGCCATGCCCTCGCACATAATTTTTGATCCCTTCGGCATGTGACCATAGGTATTATTAAGGCGCCACCAGCTCGGCTTGCCTTTCACGGTGAGCGGAATTGGATTGGAATCACGCAAGATAATCATGCCACCATTGGCGAGCAATGGCACAAAATGGGAAAGTGCTTGCATGGAGTGTTGGTAGCTATAGGTGATGCCAATAAAGATTATTTTTATCGGAAGGTTCTTGAAGAAACTTTTGGCATAATAATTGGCAAAATTAAGATCGTTCATGCGCAAGAAAAGACCATTGCTCAATGGCTTATAGATCGCTTCATGGTCCTTATTGACCTCCACGCCAAGCAATTGTGCGTCCAATAAATGGGCAACCCGATTGAATATCCGGGATGAATGGCCATCAGCAACCCCATCTTCCACGATCACTTTCGGATTGTTAGCATATGCGTAACAAAAAAGTGCAGGCAGGTGGCTCGATATAGAAGTATCGATTGTATTGCTATCGATGAGCACGTGCCTATAGTTTTTCAACACCGCGGTGGGCAACAAACATGGCAACATCACCGGATCGGCACAATCACACCGTTCGGGCAAATAGGCATAGTGGGAAATGAGGTGGCGATATACATCAATATTCACCCAGCTATAATCCCAAATGGCAATCGCATCTTCCAGGATATTCATATATTCATAATCAAGCGTCTCAATCTCAAGATCGCGCGTTTGATAGACGATATAATGCTTAGGCAGCAGCTCGGGTGCAACATTAAACGCATCAAAAATAATATATAATTTGCTCGGATCGGCATGAAGTGTATTGACCGTCTCATAGCCTATGCCAAGCTTTTCAAAGAGATTAATCACCCCCTGAGCACGCTTACTACCATTTGGATAAATGCGGACTTTTTGTTTTTGAGCAATCGCTAATGACAATGCCTCTGCTTGATTTAAAAAACCAAGACAGAGAAATAAAATTAAAATGAACCTCATTGCACTCTCCTTGCCGCGAGAAAATAAATAGTTACTTCCTCATCTCGGCATGATTTTTATCCAATGCAAGCAACCGTTTGTGGTATGGCAAGTTCCAACTTTCTGGATAGCAATATTCAGGAGTCAGAATTTTAGTTGGCGGATTATCCACGAAATAACGATTCAAATGGCTCTCATCATGCCAGATGGCAATGATCCCTTTTGCTAAATCGATCTCAATATTTCTCAGCATAGTGCTCACCAACTTGTGAAACTCTACGGCGCTACCACCATGAAATCCGCCAGCAAAATAATAACGTCCATCTCGCGATCCGATATATGCGGTCGATTCTGGTCGCGTTTCATACGTGCCCCGTTTGCCCACAAATCCTGGATGCTGAGTGGCAACCCGTTCAGATAAAATTTCGCGGCCCACGGTATCGACAAATAACATGTCTGCATCGCATGCAAAAACATAATCCATATCTTTCCATGCCTCATAGCCATTCAAGTAGGCACGACAGCGCATCATTGTATCATGTGGCCAGCCCAAGCGGCCTTGATGAATTTTGATCACATCAGCCCGCACTGGCGGTTGCCCATCGGTGAAAATAAAATAGGTGACCTCATCTTCGGGACAAAAATATTGGTCTGCAGAATTGATAAGCGGTTCAATAAACTGAATATATTTTCCCGTCGCCATCACGAGCAGGCCCACTTTGGCCGCATGGATGTGTGTCGTCGCAAGTAACAGGAAAAATAAAAACTGTTTTTTCATGACTAGTTCCTAACTTTGAAATAATGCTTCAAGAGGAGCATATGGCCGCAACGAGCGAATATGAATATCAAGCGTTCGCTGCAACTGTTTGGAAACTTTGTGATCATTAATTGGGTTGCGTGCATTATAGAGCAACAAAATTTGCCCGATAAATTTGTGGTGCTTGTTTGCCATCTCGATCATTGGAATCATCGCGGCCATATCAGCACACATTTGCAAGAACGCACCGTTATACATCAAATCTTCTTTTTTAATCCGCTGAAATAATCCCGCATAAAATGTGCGCAAATGGGATGGGATATCTTGATATTGACGAAATGCGTTGGTTTGAATAATCGAATCGGGCATTGGGTGGCAAAATCCACGTCCCCCACCTGGCCACTCTTGAAACTGCCCAAAGGTGAGCCACACATCCTCTTTTTCATACGTATCGCTGATAAAGGATAACACTCCTGGATGAGCCAACGCATCATCCCCATCAAGAATCACACAAACATCGGTCGCTGCGCAGGAATGAATCATATTATACTGATTTTCCATTGCGCCCTTGCGCACCGTGTTTTTGACCAAGATCACTTTGTCTTGAAAACCTTTTTCTTGAATATATTGTTCAACAAAATCTCCGGTGGCATCGGCAGACCTGTCATCAGTATAGAGGCAATACCAATCATCATGATCTTGCGCAAAAAGCGAATCTAAACTCCACCTATAATAGTCTTTATTTTGATAACTTGCGGTGATCACTGCAATGCGTTTGGCACACAGTCCTTGATGGAGTGTGAGGAGTGAGAGTGCGAGTAAGATTCGTTTCATTAATGTTTCCTTTTAAAACAATGATTACCGTGCAATACAAATAGTACGCCTTTTTTGAACATCTTATCTCGCGATAAATGTTGGTTCATATTCTGAATGGGCGCCGGGATTGTCCCACTGGAATAATGGTTCGATATCTATTTTTTTGCCTTCATTGAAAAATGTGAGTAACTCTTCTGGTGTGTAGAGTTCCATGTTGCGATTAGCCCAAGTGGATTGCACGCGGTTGAGCGGCACATTCACAATTTTTGTTTTCTCATAGCACAAACCAAGTCGGTTCATAATCGGCCCAGCAAGATTTGCCCAGTAGCCTTCGAGTGTGTTTGGGTTGGAGAAACTCAAGCGATCAAAATTGGAACGAATATCTCTTTTGCGCAAGAGAGTCATATCCACTGAATGGGGATAATTCCAATCGTGCGTTCCTTCAGAAAATTTCCATGTAAAGAGACCAGGCGCCACTTCTTTCATCGCAGGTAGATTTTGTTTTTGGTTCCATGAATAGCACCAGGTCAGATTCCTGCCCATACGCAAATAGAAACCGTAGGCATGGTGCCGTTCTAATTGATCGATGCAATCGGACAAATTGCAAAAATCTTTCACGATAATATCGTCCACCGCAAAAATAATATACTCACTTGGCGATTCGAATGTTGCACGCATGGTCAGTGGCTTGAAATCACCACGCGGATCGGAACCTTGTTTGTGGAAAATCACATAATCAAAATCATGGGCAACCACATCATAACCCGCAGAAAGTTCTTGCGTGTCTGCACGATAGATGACATGCACTTCACCCGCACCAGTCATGAGATTTTCTGCCGATTCTAAAAAGGCATAAAGTTGAATTGGCCGATTATAGGAAAACACTACTACATCGGCGACTGCAGCTTGCAGTGAGCTGACGAGTACGAGAATTAAAACAATTAATTTGCGAAAAGTTTTCATTAAGTTTCCTTACCACGGAGTTATTGTTGTTTAACTTTAATTTTGCCTTCTTTGATCATCTGCTCAATTGCGCCGGGAACAAAGGCTTCCGGCTTGAGCCAGCTGCCAGCCCAGTGATGAATCGCAAATGATTCCGGTTTTCTCCAAATCACTTCCGCCATACCACGTTGTTCATAATCACATGGATAGAAATAGCTTGCAGGCAATGCAACATCAGTCGATCCAGGTGTGTGGTCCGCAGTTGCGAGGAATGAACGGGTGAAATGAATTGGTCCACTTTTGATGATGATCTGCTCAATGTGCTGATTTTCTTTGATGCCCTGCACGCAGCGCTGCAATATTGGATGATTTGGATATGCTGCAAAAAGCGCCGCACCGAGTTGAACCATATTAGTATCGAGTGGTTGGATGCCGGTATAGAAATCGTAGCGGTGGTGGAAAATATCGAGCGGTTTCAAACATTCAAAATCGGTGTCCACATAGCAGCCACCAAAGCGATAGACGATTTCCCATTTGAGAATGTCTGATTTTTCACCATAGTTAAATGCTCTGTCATAGAACTCTTTGTTCTCATATGCCAACGCACGGCTATCGATCACGATATGTTGCGCGCCGCCTTCTTTTTGTAATTCTTGGCTCAACTCATCGAATGTTTTGAGCACCACAGTACCGCGGCCATAATTCGCTTCATTATCAGTCCAGAAAAGGATTTTCCAATCAGGATGTTGCGTATACCAACTTTGCACAAAGCGGTGATATTCTTGCGGCAATGCGCCACCGAGCCACATCACATGAATGATTTTTGGAATCGAAGCTTTTTCGCGGAATGGAACATTTTTTAAACTATTTTTTTCGTACAACTCTTTGAAGAAGTTATAGATCGTGGCATTGTTTCCCTGTTGGACCACGTTCGCATAGCCTTCCACCTTCATCGAATCATCAAACGGCACATAATAGGCTTTGGCATCACGCAGAGATGGCTCTGAGTGGAAAAGGCGAAATGCGAGAAGCCCGCCGATGCTCGCGCAGAGCAATGTTGGCACGAACCACCATGAGCGTACTTTTTGCAATACAATGTTCATAAAAAATTTCCTTCAATTTAATTAGTAAAATTACTTTTGCTTTCTTAAAAATGGGGCCCCCACACAAGCGCAGCTTTTTGGGGACTAGTTATTCCAGCTCTTGCATGAAACATCATTATTCAATTCTCTAAATTGCCGCGGACGAAATTCCTTCGGCATCCAACTTTTCGCCCAATGATGAATCGCATAGGCACCATTGGCAATCCATTGATCATAGTTCATCACCGTTTCTTTGCACCCGAGTGGATACATATAGCTTGCCGGCAATGCAATATCTCTATGTCCATCTTTTCCTGCGGTGGCAAAAAATGAACGAGTGAAGTGCACAGGCCCCGATTTTGAAGGCGCACCTTTTTTGTGCCAATCATCCTTGATCGTATCGATACAATGTTTCAAAATGGGATGCCCCGGATAGGCGCCAAAGAGGGCCGCACCAAGTTGCACCAATTGCGTGTCGAGTGGCTGAATGCCAACATAGAAATCATAGGTATAGTGCAAAATGTCGAGCGGCCGCAAACACTCATAATCCATGTCCACATACACACCGCCATAGCGATAGACAATTTCCCATTTGAGCAAATCAGATTTCACACCAAAATTATCCGTTTGATCATAGAATTGTTGATTGGTTAATCCAAAAGCAGCCACATCTTTATCAGTCCACAGTTTGTAGCGCCAACCGTGACCAAGATGCATTTCCGTCCATGATTGCATGAGCGGTTCGAATGCTTCCGGCACATCACTGCCCAACCAAATTTGGTGAATTATTTTCGGAATACGCACACGCGTTTCGGGTTGCACAACCGAGAGATTGTATTCGTTGTATAACGTACGAAATAAGTTAAGCAACTCGTTACCATCAATACCAATAATCTGCTTGGTCGTTTGTATGGAGGAGTTATATTTGCTCGTCTGCATCGAAGCGTCAAAATCAACAAACATCCACGGGATAATCTGTTGATAAATTTGTTCGATGTGCGCAGGATCTTTTGAATGGATCTGCGATCCAAAGCACAATAAAAATATTAATAATGTATTACGCATATTTTGCTTCCTTATTGAAGAATCAACTCACCACAAAACCACGATCGGGCCCATTCAACGGTTCATAGGGCGTGAAGCTGCGAATGAGTTGGTTTGCCGCAAGCTGCTCTTTCAAGCGCGTTTTATAATCATTGAGTGGTGTTGCGCAGTTATACACATACAAAATTTCTGGGATGAATTTGTGTCGCCCATTCGCCATCTCGAGCATTGGGAACATAAATGCCATATCCCATGTCACGCGGAACAGTTCGCCATTGAAGGTAAGATCTTCCACTTTGATGCGTTTGAACAACCATGCATAGAAGGTGCGCATGTGGGAGCTTACCCATTCAGCGCGGCGATATGCTTGTTGATCAACAACCCATTTTGGTTGATCGCGGCAAATGCCCACACGCCCATCAGGATAGTGGCGATATTGGCCATAGGTCATCCAAACATTCGGATCTTTATACGCCTCGTTGATGCGCTGGAATGCCAGAGGAGTTGCCAACCAATCGTCACCATCAATCGTGCATACCACGAGATCTGCATTATCTGGCTGTGCGTAAATTGCATTATAAATATTTTGCAACGCACCAAGATTCTTCTCATTCTTGATCAGCGTTACTTTATCTTCCATACCCCATTCTTTGATGTATGCCTCCACCAAATCACCGGTACCATCGGGCGAACTGTCATCGATATAAACCACATGATAATTTGAATATTGCTGCTCAAAAATGCTCTTGAGATTTCTCTCATACCATTCAGCATTTTTATAGGACGGGACCACAATCAAAAGCGGTCGTTCACCCATTGCAGAAACATCACTCGATACTCCCTCGTGCCGTTTTGTGTAGAGCATGGAACCAAACACACTTGCGGCACAGAGCAGGCCTAGATAAAGATAACGTTTCATCTGTTTTCCTTAAAAATTAGAGCGCGCTCTCTTTTATGAGGGCTCGTTTTTTTGCTTCGTTCAAATCATGTTCCATCATATCGGCCACTAAATCTTCAAAGCTATGGCGCGGAGTCCAGCCAAGGTCTGTCTGCGCTTTGGTTGCATCACCACACAAATAATCCACTTCTGCTGGTCGGAAATAACGGGGATCGATGAACACAAGCTCGGTGCCCGTTTGTGCATCGTAGCCCACTTCATCAATGCCGTCGCCTTTCCACGCAATCGTGATGCCCACATAGGCAAATGCAATTTCAACAAATTCTCGCACGGTGCGTGTCTCGCCCGTTGCAACCACATAATCGTCCGGCTTATCCGCTTGCAGCATCAGCCACATAGCTTCCACATAATCTTTCGCATGGCCCCAATCACGGCTTGCATCAAGATTACCGAGATACAACGCATTCTGCGTGCCATGGACTATGCCTGCCACTGCCCGTGTGATTTTTCGGGTAACAAATGTTTCACCTCTGCGCGGTGATTCATGGTTGAAAAGAATGCCGCTGCAGGCAAACATGCCATAGGATTCTCGATAATTTTTCGTGATCCAATGGGCATATAATTTTGCAACGCCATAGGGAGATCGGGGATAGAACGGAGTCTTTTCATTTTGCGGCCGCGTTTGCACGAGCCCGAACATTTCGCTCGTGGATGCCTGATAGAATCTCGTGTGCATGAGACCCAAAATGCGCAACCCTTCCAAGATGCGCAGCGTGCCAAGCCCATCAACCATGCCAGTATATTCTGGCAACTCGAAGGAAACTTGCACGTGGCTTTGCGCGCCAAGATTATAGACTTCATCTGGTTCGATACTGCGCAACAAATGGAGAATGTTGGGACTGTCTGTCAGATCACCATGGTGCAAGAAAAAACGCTCCTGCTGTTCCTGCGGTCCGCGATACAAGTTCTCCAATCGCTCAGTGTTGAACGATGAGGAACGACGTTTGACGCCATGCACCGTGTACCCTTTCTCAAGAAGGAACTCAGCAAGATAGGCACCATCCTGGCCGGTTACGCCAAAGATGAGTGCCTTTTTTTCTGCGAAAAGTGTTGTACATGCGAGTGCTAAAAATAAAATGTGCTTCATTGTTGTCTTTTTTTTATTGCTTACTCAAAAATACGATTTATTTTTACCCACTCAAATGTTGCTGCAAGACCATCCTTCAATGAAATTTTTGCATCCCAACCAAGATTGTGCAGGCGGCTCACATCAAGTTGTTTGCGCGGCGTACCATCAGGCTTGGTGGTATCAAACACTAAATCACCTTCAAAGCCAACAACGTCTTTGATCGCTTTGGCAACATCGCCAATCGTGCAATCAACACCTGTGCCAATATTCACAATTTGCGAACCATCATAATTGTTCATCAAGAAGACAACCGCATCTGCTAAATCGTCCACATGCAAAAATTCACGGTATGGTGTTCCTGTGCCCCAGATGACTACTTCCTTTTTCCCATCGCGCTTAGCTTCATACATTTTGCGCAAAAGAGCAGGAAGGACATGGGAGTTTTTGAGATCAAAATTATCATTAGGGCCATACAAATTCGTTGGCATGCAAGCGATAAAGTTAGTGCCATACTGACGATTATATGATTCGCACATGCTGAGCCCCGAAATTTTTGCGAGCGCATATGGCGCGTTTGTTGGTTCAAGCGGACCGGTTAGCAAATAGTCTTCTTTAATTGGTTGCGGACAGTCGCGCGGATAAATGCAGGACGATCCAAGAAAGAGCAGTTTCTCCACGCCATTTTTGTATGCGGCGTGAATCACATTCGCTTCGATCATGAGATTGTCATAGATAAATTCGGCTGGATAGTCACGGTTGGCCACAATCCCGCCCACTTTTGCCGCAGACAAGAAAACATAATCAGGTTTCTCCGCTGCAAAAAATGCGTTCACTGCTGCTTGATTGCGCAGATCAAGTTCATGATGACTGCGCGTGACGATGTTGGTGAATCCATCTGCGGTTAATTTCCGAATAATGGCGGAACCAACTAACCCCCGATGTCCGGCGACATAAATTTTTCCATTCTTTCGCATTTCAGCCCCCACAGGTTGTATAATCATAAGTGCGAATAATAAAAGACTAGCGCGTATAATGTTCATACTGTTCTCCGATATGTTGTAGTGTTGATACTTTTTCTTCGCCATACTGTTGGGCGACCGCTTTGCAATCGGCCTTCACCATAATTTCAACTAATTCTTCAAACGAAACCCGCGGCTCCCACCCCAAAATATTTTTTGCCTTCGATGCATCACCAACTAAAATATCCACTTCCGTTGGCCGGAAATAGCGCGGGTCAATCCGAACAACCGCGTTGCCATTATTCGCATTGATGCCACATTCAGCCACACCGCGTCCACGCCACACGATCGGGATTCCGGCACACGCAAACGCGCGCTCAATGAATTCCCGTACCGTGTGTGTCTGGCCCGTCGCGATAACAAAATCTTCTGGTGTTTGAATTTGTAGCATGCGCCACATCGCATCAACATAGTCCGGTGCATAGCCCCAGTCGCGCTGCGCTTCAAGATTGCCAAGATACAAACAACTTTGTTTACCGTAGGAAATATGCGCCACGGCGCGCGTAATTTTTCTGGTGACAAACGTTTCGCCGCGATTGGGCGATTCGTGATTGAACAAAATGCCATTGCAGGCAAACATGCCATAGGCTTCGCGATAATTTTTGGTGATCCAAAAGGCATATAATTTTGCCACTGCATAGGGTGATCGAGGATAGAATGGTGTGTTTTCTGTTTGAGGCACTTCCAACACTTTGCCAAAAAGTTCACTCGTTGATGCTTGATAGAATCGGGTATCATTCAAACCCAAAATGCGCATCGCTTCCAACAAACGTAATGTGCCAAGTGCATCGGCTTGCGCGGTATATTCCGGTGTTTCAAAGGAAACGGCAACATGACTTTGTGCCGCTAAATTATAAATTTCATCAGGGCGAACTTCTTGCACCACACGGATAATGTTGGTCGCATCGGTGACATCGCCATAATGCAAAAAGAAGCGACTCTCTTTCGCTTCATGCCGATCTTTAAATAGATGATCAATGCGCGCGGTATTAAAGGATGAGGAGCGGCGCTTGATGCCGTGAACTTCGTATCCTTTTTCCAATAAAAATTCTGCTAGGTAGGCCCCGTCTTGTCCGGTGATGCCCGTTATTAATGCTCGCTTCATGAACACTCAGAGGTAATCGGTTAATTTATCCACTTTTAATCGTTCAACTATTTGTTTGACAGCCTCAGCATCATCACGCCGTATAATTAATAATGCATCGTCTGTTTGCACCACACACAAATCATCCACGCCCACCAGCGCAACTAATCGATCAGGAACTGAAACGAGATTGTTGCTCGAGTTGACTGAAATGACTTTGCCCTGCTGCGCTTCTTGCAATGCGAGAAACACACCCACATTACCCACATCGAACCAGGTGAAATCCACAGGAAGCACCCAGACACGATCACTTTGTTCTATCACCGCATAATCAACTGAAATTGATTGCACCTGGCGATAAAGCTCCGGTGCATGAAATGCACGTTTCACATCATTAAAAAGTTCCGGGCAGTAGCGCTCAAATTCTTCCAAGAAGGTTTGCACTTTGCCGCAAAACATACCAATATTCCAGAGCATGTTGCCGCGTGAGATATAATCTTGTGCCCGCTCTGCGGATGGTTTTTCATGAAAGTGCGTCACGGCATGCAAGCCTGTTGCATCATCTTGTGTGTGTGCATCATATTCAATGTAGCCATATCCCGTTGCTGGATAGGTTGGCTCAACACCAAGCAACGCAATCACATCTTGTGTTTGTGCGAGTGAAATGGCACGTGCAAGAAAATCGATAAATTTTTGATTGTCTTCGATAGGGATAAAAGGATCTGCTGGCAAAAATACTACCACTGCATTGGGATCTTTTTGCGCAAGATGAAAGCAGGTATAGAGAATTGCGGGACCGGTGTTACGCGCTGCAGGCTCAACGAGGATAGTTCCCACAGTATCGCCCACGCACGCTGCAATTCGTTCGCGGTGTTGCGCAGAGGTGATCACCCAGATATTTTCTTTTGATCCGGCAAGCGGTTCGATACGACCAAGCGCTTGCTCAAGAAGTGTTTTTTCAGAATTGAGTGCGAGCAGCTGTTTGGGTTTTTTTGCGCGACTGAGAGGCCACAATCGTTCACCACTGCCACCAGCAAGGACCGCGAAATAGGGGAATAGATCCGTGGTGCTAATCTTTGTTGCATATGCCATGGTTCCCACCAAACAGATAATTACTACTAACCACTTTGTCATGTACGAGCTTATCCCAGTGATTTTGTACCGCCACCTTCGCACGCAAGTTGATCAACAATAAGCGTTAATTTTGTTGAAAGCAAGAGGCGATCAAAAGGAACTGGTGGTTCAAAGACTGTTTTTTTCAATTCTTTGAAGAAATTTTTCATCAATACTTTTTTGCCATAATCAGGCGCATTCATCGTTTCATTGAACCATGATGGTACGCCAAAACCGTAGAGACCAACATAATCATCCACAACAATCGATTTGCCATCAAAGAAAATTTCCATACGCTCGTTGCCCGATTCGCTGCTGCCAAGTGTGGTATAGATCAATGAGCAGACAGAGCCATCTTCAAAACTGAGTGATGCCACAAAGTTATCAGTCGGGAATAAATCATCACGAGATGCGTGCAGCGCTTCAACTGATACCATCACCGGTTGCGCACTAACCATCATGCAAAATAGATCGATTATTTGGCACGCATCACCGATAATTCTACCCGCGCCCACATCCCCATGCATCATCAAATCTTTTGGCACAAAGCCAGTGTTGATGCGATAGTGCACCATCAGTGGCGCTCTGCGCTTGGAAGTGACGGTCGTAATTTTTTCCATGAAGGGAGAAAAGCCGCGACTATAATCGATGCACAATGGCGCATTGGGATAGTGGCACAAAAAATTGCGTAAGGTTTCTAGTTGGGCAAAATCAGTTGCTAATGGTTTTTCCACAAACACCGCGCGTCCATTTTGCAGTGCATGGAGCGTTTGGGAGGCGTGCAGGCGGTGCACTGAGGAAATCACCACCGCATCAACCACATCATCGGCAAAAAGTTCATCATACGTGCAGGTTCGTGCAACGCCATATTGATGCGCAACTGCCACTGAGGTGGCAACATCTTCATCAACAATTGCATCCACAGAAATGTTCCGCACTTTAGAAACATCAGAGACTAAATTTTGTTTGAGATCCCACTGCGTACCAACCACACCAACGCGAATGGTTGCTTGCGTTGCTGGCTTAAAAAGTGGCTCGTTGTTATTTTTTTTCTCGTGAGTCTGCGCAACTGGCTGCCGAAAAGCAACATGCGTTTCGCCCCTATCGGAGGTGTAGCGCAGCACGAGGCCCAGTGAACCAGAATCTTTTACCTGTTTATTTTTGAGCTTTAAATCACTCACCGAAATTTCTTCTGCAACAAATGGCGCAATGTTCACCGCGCCTGTTTCAACTTTGTGCAAAAATGCCCGCATGTTTCTGTTTTCCGTCCAACGAACATGAGCATATGGATAGTCATGACCAGATTCTTCATAGCTTGCATCGTGCCGTCCGGGACCGCAGGAACAGGCAATCAACAAATCAATTTCCCGCTGATGCAATCGTTCACGATCAAGGCTCAATCCCACATCGTGAGTGAGCACTATGCGCCCTTTTTTGCGCGTGACTTCAAGTGCACATTCAAGTTCTTTATTATTCGCAAAGGTGCCGGTCACAATCGTTGCATCAACGCCATGCTGTTCTGTTAATAATTTTACTTCAGTGAACACCGCATCATCATTGATATCCAGCGCATGATCGATGCCAAATGAAATGGCTAAATCTAATTTTGGTTTGTGCGAATCGATGCCAATCACCGTGGCACCAGAAAGGCGCGCGAGCTGGGCAGTCAGTTGCCCCACGAGATCCAAACCGACCACGCACACCGTGTCGCCCAATTGCAATTTTGCACGGCGCACACTTTGCAGCGCAACTGCACCAACGGAGGTTAGGCTTGCGGCCTTCACATTTTTTTTGTCCGCAATTTTGACGACTAAACTTTCTGGCACACTCACCATATCTGCATGATGAGCATAGCCAGCACCGGCACATGCAACCCAATCGCCCACGCGAAATTTGTGCACTTTTTTGCCAGTGGCCATCACACGCCCTGAACAGGAATAACCAAATGCGTAGACCGCATTCGCTTTTGCACTTTTTTCTGCAGAAAGTTCTGGAGCTGCTGAAGTAGTCACGGCGCGCTGTATTTTTTTTGAGATGCCGGAAAATACGCCGCTTCCTCTACCGCCGATCAGATCACGTTCCATGCTTGGGCTCATGAATGAATAATGAACAGCCACAAGAACGGAATTTTCTTCTAACGCTGGTTGCGAAACTTCTTTGACTACCACATCACCACAATCTGCAAAAATTTGGCGCATCCCTATTTCCTCTGCCCGTTAACTTTTTTGATTCTTTTGATTTTTCGTGCCGCGGCTCTTGCTTGGTAATGCTATTGGCATCGCTTCTTGTGCGGCCTGCGTGCGCTGCAATTCAGCATATTCCTGCAACTGCTCATAACGCACTTGGATGAATGCGACAATTTTTTCCGCCGCATGCCCATCACCATAAAGTTGCAACGATGGATGGAGGCCACCACTGAGCAAATTGCGTGCACGTTCAATGCCATTAAACACGAGCTGGCAATCGGTGCCAACCACCCATGCACGGCCAGTCAGAACGCCTTCCATCTGTTCCGTTTTATTGCGCAGCACCACAACCGGTTTTCCCAAACTAGTTGCCTCTTCTTGCAATGCACCAGAATCGGTCAGCACAATATCAACGGCATCGATCAGATAAACCATATCGTGATAGGAAAGATGTTCAACCAAGAGCACATTTTTCAAATCTGCGAGCCCTGCACGTGCGATCGCTTCCGCAATTGCGGGCATCTCTTCGTAGGGCACAATCCAAAACATATCGTTGTGTTGCACGGCATATTCATAGACCGCAGAAATAATTTCTTCTACCCCCTGCTCCAAAATATCGGGACGACTCATAGAAAGAATTGCGAGATCATTTTCATTATCCCGCACCATGCGTACCCAATCGCGCACTCGTTGATCGATGTCGATTTTGTGTGCGGCAATTTTTTCTCGAATCAAATGAAGTGCATCAACACTCGTGTTACCCGTGCAAAAAACTTGATCGCGGCGCGCGCCATGCGCCAACACATTGGCCACTGCTGAGGCGGTTGGTGCAAAATGATAGGTAGTCACCACACTGATCACGCGGCGATTCACCTCTTCGGGAAATGGTGCACGCACATCATCGGTGCGCAATCCTGCTTCCACATGGCCCACCGGAACATTCATGTAAAAGCCGGCAAGCGCTGCTGCCATCGCGCCAGTGCTATCGCCCTGCACGAGCAACAAACTTGGGCGCACGGTGCTGATGGTTGCTTTTAAATCAGCAAGAACATATTGAATCACCGAACAGGGTTCGCAATGGATGTTGAGTGTGTCGAATTGAATATCGGGAACCACATCAAAAAGATTGAGGACTTCATTGAGCGCAGGATCTGTTTGCGACAATGAACATAAAACAACCGGCACCCCTGCTCTTTTGAGCGCAAGATAGACCGGGGCCATCTTAATTCCCTCTGGACGCGTACCGATAAGTAACATTATGGGCGCTTCACCCGTCGTGACCATACCATCTCCGTGAAACTTTGTACCACTACAAAGGCATAACAATAGCAGATTGCTACCTCTTGGCAAGTTCATCCGAAAGAATGCAGCTCCTGATTTTTTCATTTGAAATTTTGTGTAAACTATCTGCAATATTTTGTGCACACCATTTCAAAAAGGGAAAATACGTGATAGCTCTTTCAACTCGCCCAACAATCAACACCTTTATACTCGCAGTCATCAGCAGCTTTGCATTGCGAGCTGTCACGTTTCAGTTTTTCGTTGCACCGCAGGAATATTATAAACAGGCCGATTCAGCCGACTATCACAATGGTGCCGTGTGCATGACAGTCTGGCATGGCATGTGGGCTAATGGCCAACCAATTTTTTGGCGCACACCCGGCTATCCGGCGTATCTCATGCCATTCTACAAATATTTCGGCGTGACCAGCGGCAAGTTTGAAGATAATGCCCCGGCAGAAAAAGCCTCAATTTGGTTTCAAATTCTTGTCAGCTCCTTTATTCCGCTGGTAATTTTTGCACTCGCCTATTTGATGACGCAACTTTATTTCGTGGCAAATATTGCGATGTGGATAGCGGTGGTGCATGTTGGGCTCGTGCTTGCCAGCACCTTCTTGCTCACTGAAGGCATTGCACTCATATTTTTTTATGCCTTTTTATTTTTGCTCTACAAACTCATTCTGCAAGAACCGAAAAAAGTTCTGCTGACTGCACTGGGCGCTGCAGCAATGTTGAGTATCTACACGTGGATACGGCCAATGGGCGAATGCACTGGTCTTTGGGCAGCGTTTCTCATTTTTGTTGCCGGCAAAGGAAGCTGGAAGCAAACTGCAACAAAAAGTTTGCTCTTTTCGATTCCTTTTTTTCTGACACTCACCCCATGGTATGTGCGCAACTATCAACTCACTGATGAATTCTTTTTCAACCCAACTGGCGGCCCATATTTGAACTGTTTTTGTGCACCAAAAATTGTACGGCATGTGAATGGCGGTAAGCTTGAAGATATTTGCAAAGAACTGCAAATGGCCGCTGGTCTTGAAGTGCGCAAAAAACGCATTTCTCAAATCGGCAAAAATAAATGGCCATCTGGATTGGAATGCAAAAAAGTTTCGATGCCACTCATCATGAAATATCCGCACTACTTCATCTATGATTGGTTCGTGCAAAATCTCAAAACAACCTTTGATTTATATTCCTATCAGCTCGTTGCCATCGCGAATAACGCCTACTACTACGATCCAGTTGAAGAATTTTTGAGTGAAAAAATTGCTGGTTGCTTGTGGGCACAACCGCTGCCAATTCTCTCGCGCACTATCGCATGGGTTGAATTGTTCTTCATGCTCGCACTCTGGTTTGCGCTCTTGGGTGGATTGTGGTGCTTTATGCTCAAGCCGCTCTGGCACAAAAATAACACGAGCTTTATACTTTCTATGCAGCGGTTATGGTTCATCACCGCACTGATCATTGCCGCACCGATCGCGATGACTGGTGGATTTGGATATGCACGCTTGCGCCTGCCGATTGAACCGCTTATCATCATTTTGGCACTCAGTTTTTGGTATTGGTTTTTAAGGAAGGGGAAATCAATTGAAAACTAACAGAATACTTTTTCTCGTGAGCATGGCAGGCGTCTTGGGCCTGCCTCATTCAATCGCTGGGATGGACGGAAGCAAAACAAGAGTCATTATGAACTACTCTCCTGGATCCTCCCCGGAGCCGGAACCGGAAGAACCTGAACCAAGCAAAAACCGTAGCAGAAAGAATTCCAAATCATCCAGCAATCGATCTTCACCAATTCCATTAAAAGAGCTGCGAGCGCTAGAGAAACAGCAAGTGTTTCCTACGTGGATAGAAACTGATGGCCAACGACTGCTCTGGGCACTTGCGAACAATATGGATATTGCCCCTCTTTATATCACTGATGATACCGCAAACAGTTCCGATGAACACGGCTTTTATGCGCTCCATTATGCAGTCCTTGTGGATAATTATGCAGCAGCAAAAGCCTTGATCGCATGTGGAGCGGTGCTTCAAGTGCGGGATAAAAATACCAAAAAAACGCCCTACATGCTTGCATTCGAACATCAAAGAGAAGAGACATTTAAACTTCTGAAAAAATTTGCAACTCACGCAGAGAATGAAGAAATAAAAAGTATTTGTAGCACTTTCATCGTGAAACCCAAAGAATAAAAATTATGGAAAAACTTTTTTGCCCATGGCGCAGCAACTATTCTGCTGACACCGGCCACACCAAAACAGAACAAACCAAACAGCACGAATGTGTTTTTTGTGAGCAATTCACCGCAAATATGGATGATAAATATTTCATCCTCAAGCGCACTAAGCACAACATTGTGATGCTCAACCGCTACCCCTATAATGCCGGCCATTTGATGGTGCTGCCCATTGCGCACGTGGCCAGATTGCATCAGATGAGCAAAGAGGCACGGATTGAATTCACCGAACTTTATAATGCAGCAGCAAGCATTGTTGAAAAAATTCTGCAAACTGATGGCATCAATATCGGTATGAATCTTGGTAAGGCGGCCGGATCGGGAATTCCATCCCACTTGCATATTCATGTCCTGCCCCGCTGGCATGGGGACACCAACTTTTTGCCCCTGCTTTCCGAGACCAAGCAAATCTCTATGGACCTGACTGATGTTTTTTTTGCACTCAAGCCGGCCTTCGATGAGCTGGACTGGATCGAGTAGGGATTCATTGATCTATGCCTGGCGGCTTTTTAGAATTGCAACATTAAAATGTGAGGCTACCATCTTTCAAGCATTAGTTAATCTATATAAAAACAACATTGATGGAATAAATTGCATACAAACCATGATATGGTTCATAAAAATCCCTATAGAAATTTACGGTATATATTCGATAATTAAATATATATTGAATGCAAATTTTATTCGTAAAAGAGAAGAAATAGACTCTGATCTCAAAATCAGAAATCAGATAGAATCTTCTCTTCAAAGTTACGTTTTTAAGGAAAACAGAAATGGAAGAAAAGATATCGGAGTTCGATTTGTATTCTGTGAATCATATCCTGAAAACGTAGAGCATGATGGATACAAGCAATATTTAAAAATAGAATATCATGATAAACAAATAATAGGCTCTAGCTGGCTCGATAAGACAGGCATATTTTTTGAGGAAAATATCTGGTATTCGGGCGATAGTATTTATATCGATAGCAATAAAATATTTTTTGTTGCTCGAAAGGGCCAACATTATGAAAGATTCACTGAATACAAGAATAAACGAATAATAAAACACCTTCCTTTTACAAATATAATTAACGTTGATTTTAAAGAAATTATTGAATATGAACCCGTGTTTTATACCAAATACCCCTATATAGACAAAAAATTGTACAGCCCTCTCTATATAGTCAGAGAAAGGGTTGATGACGAATATTTGCAAATTGAGTTGGAAGCAAAAAAATTACTAACTAGGTATACCTGGACCAGGTATATGTTATTACAACTTAAGCTTAACCTTATAAGATTATTCAGACTTTAATTGATCCTATTCAGAAATCTTTTATACTTGAAATATGAGATTGTTATGGTGGGATTATTATGGATTATAAAGTAAAAATCTATATAGACTCCGGAGCAAATATAAAATTTTTGAAATTCTATAAAGATCAAATTGATTTTATAGAATTTCAATATGATTCGATGTCTAACAAGCGAAAATGCAGTAGGGAGGTTGACCCTTCAGGAATAGAATGGCGAGACCTCGCTGATAGAACCTGGGAGCAAGCTAATTTCACTTGGGCCGCCGGTGAAAAAAGTGAAAAATTTGAATCTATTAAAGCAATTGTGATTCAAAGAAAAGATTTTCTGCATTTGGATACAGCCTACAAAGCAAGGGCAGATATTTTTCTGACAAGTGACAAGAGTGAAATTGGTAAAAACAAAGCAAAATTAGAATCCATATGTGGTTTTAAAATCTTTGAAACAAAGCAAGAATTTGAGCAAGCCATCTGTAGTCATATTGATCATTTGTTAGAAGTGAATACAGGCCTAGAAAGCACCAGATAAGATTATTTTATTCCAAGGGATCGCATGAAATCGACAGAAATACGTTCACGCTTTTTTAAATTTTTTGAAAAACAAAAACATACCAAAGTTTCCAGCTCCTCACTCATCCCCGCACAGGATCCAACCCTCCTTTTTGCCAACGCGGGCATGAACCAGTTCAAAGATGTCTTTTTGGGCAAGGAAAAACGGAGTTACACTCGCGCCGTGAGCATTCAAAAATGTGTACGCGCTGGCGGTAAGCACAACGATCTTGATAACGTTGGATTCACTAAGCGCCACCTGACCTTTTTTGAAATGATGGGGAACTTCTCTTTTGGCGACTATTTCAAAAAAGATGCGATTCGCTTTGCCTGGGATTTTTTGACCAAAGAAATGAGCTTGCCAACCGATAATATGCACGCGTCAGTATTCACCACTGATGATGAGGCATTCGATATTTGGCATAAAGAAATTGGCCTGCCGAAAGACAAAATTCACCGTCTGGGCGAAAAAGAAAATTTCTGGCAGATGGGCGATGTTGGCCCCTGCGGACCCTGCACCGAGATCCACATTGATCGCGGCCCAACCTTTGGCTGCAAAGATTTGAAAGATTGCGGCCCTGCATGCGAGTGCGATCGCTTTTTAGAAGTGTGGAACCTCGTCTTCATGCAATACGACAAGCAAGCAGATGGCGCCCTCAAAGAGCTTGATCACAAAGGGGTGGACACCGGCATGGGCCTTGAGCGACTCTGCTCGATCATGCAGGATGTTGATTCAGTGTTTCAAACCGATCTTTTTGCCGGCATCACCGCAAAAATTGAAGAGCTCACCGGGCTGAAATATGCCAAACAAAACGCGCTCAAAAAAGCTGCCTTCCATGTGCTCGCTGATCACGTGCGCTCCTCGACTATGATTATTGCCGATGGCGGCGCGCCATCGAATGAGGGGCGTGGCTATGTGTTGCGCAAAATAATTCGCCGTGCAGCTCTCTTTGCTCAAAAGCTGACTGACAAAAACATTTTCCCCGAATTATCTCAAGTAGTTGTTCAGGAAATGGGCGTCTATTATCCGGAGCTGATCAGCAACAAAGAATTGATCTATAAAGTCCTTGAAAGCGAAATTGAAAAATTTGCGGCCAACCTAGTACGCGGTCAGCAAATTCTGCAGCAATATGTTGCTGGGCAAACAGGCAAAAAAGTGGTCACTGGCCAGGAAGCATTCAAACTCTATGACACCTATGGCTTTCCGCTTGAGCTGATCATTCTCCTGGCAACCGATAATGGGTTCACGGTGGACACTGATGGCTTTGAAAAACAGATGGATGAACAGCGCAAAAAATCGGGCAGCAAAAAAATGACAACCGATCCGCTTGATAATCTGGAATTGGATGAGAAGATCCAAACCGAATTCACCGGCTATAAAGAATTAGAAACCGCATCAGAAATTATCGCCCTCGTGCATGATGGCAAAGTGGTCTCGAAAGTGCCGCAAGGGGAAACCTGCTTTGTGATCACCCGTAAATCGCCCTACTTTATCGTGGGCGGTGGCCAAGTGCCTGATGAAGGCTGGCTGATGATCGGTGATAAAAAAGCGTTACTGAAAGAAGTGCGCTATATCAACAATCGCATCGCGCCTGCAATCGTGGCGCCAGTTGATTTGAAAGTTGGCATGAAGGTGACGAGCGTGGTTGATTCAACTTGGCGAACCAAAGCTATGAAAAATCATACCGCAACTCACATGCTCCAAGCAGCACTCATTCAGCTCTTTGGTCACACGATCAAACAATCTGGTTCGCTCGTGCACCCCGATTATTTGCGCTTCGATTTCACCTACCATGAAAATTTAAGTGCTGATGATATCAAGCGCGTTGAAGATTTAGTGAATCAAAAAATTATGGATGATATTCCGGTCACCACCGAATACACCACCATGAAAGATGCACTCTCGCGCGGCGCCTTGGCATTCTTTGGCGACAAATATAATCCCGAGCAAGTGCGCATCGTTGATATTCCGAACTATTCTGCGGAATTGTGTGGTGGAACGCACGTGCCAAGAACGGGTGTGATTGGCAGCTTCAAGATTGTGGAAGTGACTGCCCTTTCGGCTGGCCATCGCCGCATCTTTGCGGTCACCGGACCAAAGGCATTGGAACTGTTCCAAGAAAGTTTCAATACGGTCAAAACATTGAGCCAAGAATTTTCCGTGCAGCGTGATCAGGTTACTGACACCGTGCTCAAACAAAAAGAACAGATCAAAGAACTGCACAAAGAAATAAAACTACTGCGTGCTGATGCATGGCGTGCACACATTCCGCAATGGCAACAGGAAATTGAATCGATCAATGGTGTGCCATTCTCGTTCGTGCAGGCTCCAGAGATGGATGCACAAACTTTGCGAGAGATCGTCAACCACCTGGCGGACAAAAAACCGGGGCTCTATTTTGCCATCAGTGAACATGATGGACGTGCCTCGTTCGTGTGTCGCCGCTCTGAGCAGTTTGCAGATCGCATTGATTTGAAGAAATTTGCAACGTGGCTAAACGACGAACACGAATTGCGAGGCGGAGGCCAGCGGGACACCCTGCAAGGCGGAGGCTCGAAATTTGACGCCAATTTGAAACAGAGCATTGGTCAGTGGGTGAAAAAAAATTCATAAGCTTTTTTCTACCGCACATTTACAAACAAAAGTTAAAGTTCAACGTGATTAACAACGAGTATTTTTCATGATTAAAAAAGTATTTTTATTGCTCGCCCTCATCATTGCGCCCATTGCGTATGGCATGGAGGAAGTCAGAAAAGAAAGACAATTGCAGGAACTCGCGGCAATAGTAGAACTGCACCGCCCACTCAACGCAGAGAGAAATTTGTGCTTTCTCTCAGTCTCCGAAAATCCTGAAGCTGCGACTGCAATAGCAGCTCAGATTCAGGCAAACCAAATACAGTTAGCCGAAACCACTAATCCAAAAGAAAAAGCAAAGCTTAACGATGATAGAAAGTGGCTCAGCTGGCTAGAAAAAGTGGCAAAAAAATAAACATTCTTAGGGGATCTTTCGTGATTAAAAAACTATTTTTACTGCTCGCCCTCATCATTGCGCCCATCGCGTATGGCATGGATGCAACCAATCCCGCACCTGAGATGACAGTCACAAACATGAAAGGTCTGCTTGGGTTGAAGAATCTGTGCATTCAATCTATCACTGGTTGTCTAAATTCAAAGATTAGCAACTGGACTCGGCAGAATTATGAAGAAGCACTCCCGGGGCTGGAAAAAGAACGGGATCTGTTACAACTAAAAATATGGGAACTAGATCAGCCTACCAATGATCTTGATCGAGGCATGATGCTCTGGCTCAAAAAAGTATATTCAAAATAAACATTCTTAGGGGATATTCATGATTAAAAAGACAACCTTCCTTCTCGCCCTCATCATTACTCCTGCACTGTTTGGCATGAATGTGATGGTGACCAGAGCGAGATTGGTGAATCACTATGTAAAAGTGTATCCGAATGCTAGCAAGGAAGAAAAAATAGGAAAACTATATTCAAGAATATCCGAGCTTGATGCTAAAATAGCGAAAATGGAGGAAGAAGCACCACGAGCTCTTGATAAATTAACAGAGATGGAATCCTATGAGGATGAGATCCAGGCCGTTTGGGAGGCCATAGATATTCTCAATGGGCAGCAGCCTTCTGATTTAGACAAAGCAGTCGAGCACCTCAGTGCAACACAATCACGTTTTGAACGTGTCATTAAAGACCGGTACGAAACACAAAAAGATATAGAGTATTACAACACGCATAATAAATCGGCAACACAACCAAAGCTTAAGCCCCCCTTCAACGAATCAGATTGGAAGCTCTCAGTCGCAATTCTGGGCGACGATCCGGAAGCTGCAACCAAAATAGCGGCTCAACGTCAGGCAACCCAAATAAAATTAGACAAAGCTGCTGATCCAAAAGAAAAAGCAAAACTTACAGACGATAGCAAGTGGCTCAGCTGGCTCGAAAAAGTAGCAAAAAAATAAAGAACAATCAGCAAGAGAATATTCATGATTAAAAAGACAACGTTCCTTCTCGCCCTCATCATTGCGCCGGCACTATATGGCATGGATGTAGCACAAACCTATGAATCACGAAGAAGAGCAATCACGAAAGCATGGTTACTGGGCACTCCTGCTCAAATCACTACAGCAGAATATAAAGTACTCTTAGAAGACAAAATACAGAAGTTAGAGGCGGCCCAAGCCGAGGCAAAAAAAACTCCGCGGGCTCTTGATAATTTAGAGCTAATAAATCACTATACGTGTCGAATAAAAAGGCTTTATGAGCATTTAGATGTTGTAAATAACATTTCACAAACTGAGATGCCCACAAAGTTACGAGATTTTAAACAACCGGACGAACTAACAAAATCAGCACGGCGCTTGGACGCACAGTCAGAATCTTTTCTTTATCAAAACTCTACCGCAATCAGAGAGTGGCGCAGCGAGCAAAAATGGCTCGCATACCAGCAGAAGCGTGGGGAATGGAAAGGGAATATACCTTTCTCCCAAACAGAGCGAGAACTTTCAGCGGCTGTCCTGAGTGGTGACCCGAAAGTAGGCAGAAAAATAACGGCTCGTATTCAAGCTCTAGAAGAACAGTTGGCAGGAACAACTGACCACAAACAAAAAGATCGGCTCGCAGATGAGCTTGCATGGGCAAAGGCGCAGCAAAAAATTAATGCCCGCACGGCAAAAAAATAAAGAACTCACATCATGAAAAACAATCTATTATTTCTTCTTCTCATTATCTCGGCGCCCATACAGGCGATGAATCCATCAAGAAAACGGACACGAGATGAACGGCCACAGACCGTGGCACAAATCCTCAATCGGGTAGAGCATGAAATCGTGGGGCAAATATATCGTGGAGCGCCGGCCGCGGAAAGCTCTTTGAACGAGTTTATCTATAGAGCAGCAATATCATGGCAACAGGCTAATCAGCCAGAATTTGAGTTTAGCGAACAAGAATGCGAAGACGTTAAAAGGCACTTTGACTGGCTGAGAACGTTACAAAAACTTCATTTCCCTGAATCAATTCCAGCAGCAGTTGCGCAGCCAGAAGATAAAAATGAGACTCCCGAGCAACAAACTCAGTTAAAGAAGCATCGCCTTGATCCAGATGGTAGCGAGTCATTATAACTATCTATTGAATTGAACAACATGTTTGTTGATTCTGATCGGCCGCTTGCCGTTCTGCAGCGGCCTTCTCTCGCGCAACAATTTTTGCACGTTTAGTCCGACAGGTATCCCAAACTTCGCAGCATTCATCGAGGAGCGAATCTTTTTTCAACGAGAGAAATGTTAAGTTGCTGAGCCGGCACGCCCGCGGAATCCTCTCGTCGCTCATTACAGCGCTATATAATTGCAGATTCATGCCATTAATATAATCGGACATTTCCTTGATCTTGAAAGCGCGTCTTGCCGGCACGAGATCAGGAAGAATGGCATTGTGCAGCTCCATCAGATGATCAAACGTGCGCGCCTGTTCTTCCGTGGAGACTACCGCCACTGGCAACGTCGTATACTGATCAAGGCTCACGATTTTGGGACTACGCAAATGTTGTGGCGCTGGAACGGCTGACCCGAAAGACACCCTTTCCATGGCATAACAATTTGATACAAAAAATAGCACCATCAATAATTTTTTCACACATAACTCTTAATAAAAATACTAGATGAATTTAAAAATACACCATTTTCACCCGTATACATAGTTATTTTGCAACATTCATAAGTACTCATGCTCACTCCCCCACGCATCGGGCTCTACGCTCGCAATAAACACAATCAAATCTGAGTCAGCAACCTCTGCATCGTCTCGAGATTCATTATTTTCTAAATCATCATGGAAGCGGACCGTTCTTTTCTGATTCCCGAAGATCAACGAGTCATCCATCTCTTCTTCCTCAGCGTCACTTGCGGATAAACTCGCTGCCTTTTGCCACGCCCCATCACTCTGCTCTGATGCATAACTTTCATAAGTTGAGCTGGGCTCATTCTCGGGTATTTCTTCTGCCGTTGCCATCGCCAAACGTTGCCTCATCGCATCGAGCATAAGACTCAAAGAACTATCAATCCTTTTGCTGTCACCTTGACTCACAAGCGCTGCCAATTCTGGCCCGCCCGCTTTATCAATCGATTTGAGCAATTGAGAAAAGCGATAGGCAACTAATCCTATCGCTGCAGCTTTGCAATCATTGGGGAACATTTTTGTATAACAGACCACCACATCGGAATCTCGAGGAAACTTAGAAAGAGCCTGTCGCGTATCTGGGAAGTAGTTAGCCGGAACATCGAGCATATGCGCAAGAGAGGATTGATATATCGCCATAAGACCGTTCCGCTTTTCCAATAATGCAGGAATGGGACAATCCATTAATTCTTCTTCTTGAACTTGAAGATCGCGCAGTCGCAATGTTTGTTTACCAAAAAATGCAAATGGACTCTCTTCCACATCCATACCAGAACAGAACATGCTCATACATGCCAGCATAGTGGATAGATAAATTATGCGCATAGTTCCCCCTTGTGCGCAAAATATATAAACCCCACACCGGTCGTTGCGGGGACTCCAGAAAAAAGGCGTTAGCCCGTCCCATCTTCAGATGCTGTGGGATCAAAATAACATTTCTATACTCGAAGTTGCATGCTCAATGAGAGTGTCAATCTCTTCTTGCTCTTGTGGATTAAAATTGCTCAACACATAATCAGGCACATCTTCTTTGCGCTCTGGCCGCCCAATGCCAAAACGGAGACGTGCAAAATCGGCACCGCACGCATCGATGAGCGAACGCAGTCCATTGTGTCCTCGATGACTGCCGTCAATTTTGAATGCTATGCTGCCAAACGGCTTTTCAAGCTCATCATGTGCCACTAAAATATTTTCGGCTTTTATGCCTTTTTTTGCCAAATAGGGACACACTTCACCAGATGAATTCATGAAGGTGCTTGGCTTGATCACGAGAACTGGTTTGCCATTGATCTCCACTTGAGCCAAGAGCATATTTCCTGTTTCTTTCCAGCTGCCCCCGCAGCGATCAACCAATGCATCCACCACACGAAAACCAATGTTGTGCCGATGTTTCACAAACCGCGGCCCAGGGTTACCCAATCCAATAATCGCTTTGATATCTCTGTTTTTTAATTCTTCCACGCTCATGCCTTAACTTGAGAAAATGTGTGATTAGAGCACCGCCGAAACATGGTGCGCAATCAACGCGCTCACATCAACTATATCTATATTTTTAGTATGCCGGACTGGAATTGAATTTGATACAAAAACGGTATCAAAGCCGCTTTTTTCAATTTTGTCGCATGCATTGCCGGAGAACACTGGATGCACGAAGTAGCCAAATACTTTTTCAAATCCTTGGCGCTTGAGCGCATCACACACATTAATCGCCGTGCCGCCTGTGTCGATAATATCATCAACAATAATTGCTATCTTGCCATCATTTGCACCCGCATGTCCGACGGACCCTACCAAGCGAGTTTTATCTGGCGCATACCGCTCTTTTTGAAACACCATCGTGGTGACGCCCAGCGGCTTTGCAACATCGGTCGCCATGCTCTGCGCTCCCTCATCGGGTGCGACAATACAGACAGATTTTAAATCAGAAAACGTGGCTCGAATATGCTGCGCAATCTCATCACGCGCCAACATATCATGCACAGGAATGGTGAAAAAATCTTTGAGTGCTGGCTCGTGAAGTTCAAGAATAAAAAGTTCATCTAACCCTGCGCGCTCCAACATCTGCGCCACCACCCATCCACTTCCCGATTTGCCCGTGGCCTTGCTCGATTCTTGGCGAGAGTAGCCCATGTAGGGAATCACGCCAATCACTCGTGTTACTCCCGCATTTTTTAATTCATGCACGAGAAAGGGAACGAGCAATGTGGTCTCATTCACCGGAGCGCATGTCGATTGCACCAGAACCACCGTTTGTCCGCGAAAGCGAGAAGGATCTTCAAGTGCAACGTGAACTTCTCCATCGGAGAATTTAGTGGGAGGACACAGTGCGAGAGAAAGATTGAGTTGCTGAGCCACTCGCGCAGCAAGTTGAGTTTGATCGGTTAATGCTACAACTAGTGCCACGTGAAATCCCTTTTTTCGATTAGTGATTTATAGAAGCTACTTTCATTGGTCTTTTTTTTTTACACACGCAAGGAACTCTTTGAAACACCCACAGCAGCCGGATTCTTCTTGCTCGAATTGTGTATCTGCTGGCTGAACATCGTCCATGGCTAGGACAACCTCTTGCGCTTGCCGCGCTTTCTGAACATGACTAACAAATTGCGCAAAAATAGCTCGCCTTTCATTATTCAGTTCCTCAGTGATGGAAACGGGAACCGAATTAGATGAGTTATGTTCAATATGAAGCAAATCAACAAGCGACAAGTACTGAGCGGTGCGGGCTTCCACTGGATCGGTGCTGGAAAACCACAAGCGCACGCGTACTGATGGTTGTTTTCCCGTGCACCATTGATCCATCACACCATAGGCATCCTCTGGTGCCGGCGCAGCCTGAAGATCATCGCTTCCATAATGGGTTTTCAAATGCGTAACAAGAGCGCTGCGTACTGGTTCACGCTCCATCGCACCGAGAAAAGAATGTGAAAAAATTGTGAGCAAAAACAAGTAGTATTTCATTCTCAACTCCTTGTGGCAAAAACTGTATAAAAAAAGGCAGCGGTTGCTGCCTTTTTCTTTTCAAACTATTTCTGCATTATGCAGTAACTTTTTTGTCATCTTTTTTAGCTGACTGCGCTAATTTTACGCTTTCAGCTGGTGCTTTTTTATTGCTTGCCAATTGGATCTTATGTTCGTTATCCATCTCTTTGACTAAGCTTGAAGTATAGTTCGCTTTGTTTTCAACATAGAGAACACGACCAGTTGATGTGTCCACCACGGCGTCTAACTTTTTGTCTTTTGCAACTTTTGTGATCGCCACTTCAACTTCTTTGCCAAGTGAGTCAGTCACTTTTTGCATTGCAAGCTTCATTTCCATTTCAGCTTCTTCGCCGCGAGCTTTCAAATCACGTTCCGCTTTTGCCAAACGTTTTTGTTCCGCTTCACGCGCCGTTTCGCTCATGGTTGCTTGTTTGGTTTGGAAATCGTTTGCTTCTTTCATCAATTTTTCTTGAGCTGTGCGCAATTCGTTGGCAAGTCTCTCTTGAGTTGCTTGCAACTGTTGGCTCGCTTTTTTGCCTGAATCTGATTCACGCATCGCAGAAAAAGAATCCACAAAACCGATATTCAAATCACCGCTCAATGTTGTCATTGATGGCGCTTTTGCAGTGCTAATAGGAGCTTCTGCAATCGCAAGTGGCGCAGACAATAAGAGCGCTAAGCTCAATGCATTTTTCTTCATAATAAATCCTTTCATAATGATACTTCTATTGATCATACAACTTTACCGATCCGTCCTGATTAGTCAACTTGTTGCCCTGACGACCAGCAGCGATTTGAATAAAGCAGATGAATAATAGCTAATCGCTCAAAAAAGTACAAACGGTGTTGGCGAAGATTATTTTGAAAGGATAAAAAAAAGCCCGCTTTTTTTAAGCGGACTTTTTTGCTTTAGCTTTCCTCATCTTGTAGCTCCATCAGACGTTCTACATCTGGCTGGACACAAGAGCGAATCGCTTCTTCCAGATCTTCCCACTCTCGCGGGGATGCGCCACGCTCTTTATAGAGCGCAAGCAACAAACCGAGTTTGTGAGTCGCATCGTTACAACATTGAGAAAGTGATCGATTATTCATGGTATCCCCCCATTTTCGATCAGATACACACTACACTACTTTCCACTTTACCAAAAAAAGCTCCGCCCAAACAACGAATGCACATGCATTTGAATGTCTGGGCGGAAATTTTTATAAACTATCGTAATCTATTATTACGCAGATTCAGAAATATTTTTCAAGTTTTGGAGACTTTGTTCCAACATCGGACCGATCATACGGTCCATGAACAAGCTCATCCAACGAGCGATTGGATTGTTACCTGTTTGGCCAATATCAACCCAACGAACTAATGTGCCGCCTTCAACTGGCGTGAAGAGAATTTGACCACGCAATGTTGTTCCATAGTTGAGCATCGTCAAATCAAACTCGATACCTTCTTTTGGATCCGCTTTCACAATCGTTTGTGATCCATCACCCATTGATGGAGATGTCCATGAACGAGTTGCGCCAAGACCTTCTTCTGCGCCTGCAGAGGTGTAGACTGTGTCTGAATATGCAGCATCAAACGCACTCCATTGCGGCCAACCAGTATTAAAATTAGCTACCAACGAATACATTTTTTCTGGCGACGCGTTGATAGTGATCGAGCGTTCAACTTTCCATTCTGATGGAAGAAGGAAGCTGATGCCCACCAATGCGGCAACGATGAGAACAAGAGCGAATAGCAAACGCATGAAAAAATTCATGTAGACTCCATAGAATTAAAGATTATTTTTATAGCTGAACCTATGCATTATAATAGCATCATTTGCTCAAAATTCTATTACAAAGAGACAAAAATAATGCACACTATGAATGGGGAAAACAATGGTGTTTATTTTTTGGGGCTTAAAAACAGTCGAGTTGCTATGAATACAATACTTCAAATCATTACCAATCCTGCGGTCATCAGCTTGCTCGTTGGCTTTGTTTGGGGCATGTATAGAAGACCCACTATCCCCACCGGGTTCATCGATTTCATATCGCTCTATCTGATTTTCACCATCGGTCTGAAGGGCGGCATGTGCTTGGGCGTCACGAATGTTTGCACCCCACCATTGATCGGCCTGACCATCTGCGGAGTGATACTTGGATTTGTTCTACCATTT
>Ga0268264_10000513_pt1 | contig 49812 bp, 52 predicted proteins | sample KBSSwiS32_FD_190357 | JGI IMG/M metagenome (GOLD analysis project Ga0268264, IMG submission 190357) | Switchgrass rhizosphere microbial communities from Kellogg Biological Station, Michigan, USA - KBS Switchgrass S3-2 (SPAdes) (version 2) | ecosystem: Host-associated > Plants > Roots >... | reverse complement strand
GCGAGAATCCTGATCGTTGACGACGAAGCAGCCCAGATGAAGGCGCTATGCGACACATTGCGCGACCAGGGCTACGAAACGCAGGGGTTCACCTCGGCGCGCAAGGCACTGGAGGCCTTGATCAAAGCGGAGGCGGCGCACGGTTTTGACCTGCTGCTCACCGACCTGATGATGCCGGAAATGGACGGCATCGCGCTGCTCAAGGCCTCGCTGGAAGCGGTCCCGAATCTCGTCGGCATCATTATGACCGGTCACGGCACGATCGACACGGCCGTGGATTCGATGAAGACCGGCGCGCTCGATTACATCCTGAAGCCGTTCAAGCTCCGCGACATCCTGCCCGTGCTCTCCCGCGCGTTGACGATGCGGCGTCTGCGCATCAGGAATGCGGAATTGGAAAAGCGCGTTCGTGAACGAACCCTGGCGCTGGAGGCCGCTAACAACGAACTCGAGGCGTTTTCCTTTTCCGTTTCGCACGACTTGCGCGCCCCGTTGCGGGCAATCGATGGTTTCTCAAACATCCTGCTCGATAAATTTTCAAAGGGCATGCCGCCCGATGCCGAACGCTATCTCGGCAACATCAATAAAAACGCCAAGCACATGGCGCAGTTGATCGAGAACCTGCTGAATTTCTCTCGGCTGGGCCGGCAGACGCTTGCCCGGAGAAAGGTGGATCTCAATGCGCTCGTCCAGCACGTGACAGACGAGCTGGTGCACGAGCGTGATGGCCGCACGGTGGAAATCAAGGTTGCTCCGCTGCCGGGTTGCGAGGGTGATCCGGAGTTGCTGAGACAGGTGTTCGTCAACCTGATTTCCAATGCGATCAAATTCACTCGCCCGCGTGACCACGCGCTTATCGAAATCGGTACCAGCGCTGAAGGGGATAAGACCGTTTATTTCGTGCGCGATAACGGGGCGGGCTTTGACATGCAATTCGCCGGGAAGCTTTTCGGCGTTTTCCAGCGGCTTCACCGCAGCAGTGAGTTCGAGGGCACCGGCGTCGGATTGTCCATTGTCCAAAGGATCATCCACCGGCACGGGGGGACAATCCGCGCTGAAGCGGAGATGGACAAGGGGGCTGCGTTTTATTTCACGCTGCCGGCACCGGATGCTTTGGAGACATGATCCATGCGATTGCCGGTAATCCATGGCAATATCAAACGGCGTTTGCTCGTCAATTTCCGCGTTGATCCGGAGATCATCCGTGATGCGGGATATCCCGCACGAATGGCATAAGTCCGGGGACATCCATTGTTCAACCAGGGCCTGCAACGCCGGGTGACTGCCCTTGCCGCGCGCTTTTCCTTGAACGGTAATCCCGTGGACTGAAGCCGGAATGTTTTTTAAAGCGCAGCGAAAAATAGAATGGGCTGGCGAAACCGCATTGGCCTGAGATTTCAGCGAGATTGAATGAGGTGTGCTCGAGGAGTTCGCGCGCGCGCCGCATCCGTTGCGTTTCCAGGAATGCGAGTGGCGCCGCGCCGGCCTGCTCATGAAACAGCTCCGCAAACCGGGAGCGGGAGAGGCCGCAGCGGCGGGCCAGGGTTTCCACCGTGAACCGTTCCTCCGGATGTTCGCAAAGCAGGCGCATCGCCTTGCGGATGCGTTCGTCCCGGCGGCTCTCCGCGTGGCGCGGGTTCCGGCTGTCGCAGAGCAACAGCGCCCGCTCTAGGGCGTTCACGGCAAGCTCCTCGTGCCTGCGTTGCGAGCCGTGCGCGACGGCGTCCATGTTATGAAGCTCCGTGCGCACCTGCTCGCGGATGCCTCCCGTGAGATGCAGATGCATCATGCCTGGCGCGAGTTCCGGCCATTGCAGCCAGTCCAGGCAATCGGGACGCGGCAGGAAATGGGTCCATGTGTTCTTCCAGTAGCCGTGGCTCTCATCGAGACCGTAATCGTGCTGTGTACCCGGCCGGATAAGCACGATGTCGCCGGCTTTTGCCATGAATTCGTGACCGGCGGAACGAAAATAACTCCGGCCTCCCTCGTTATAAATAAGGATCCAGTCCCCCGATCCCTCCGGCCGGTGGGCAAAGCAGTGGCGCCGGGATTCCTGGCGGCCTGTGATGAGCAGGCGGGTGGGTGGAACAATAATGGGAACGGACGATTTTTGCATGGAAATGCGATCTTCTACTGGGCGTAATAAAACAGGACAGGATGATATTATATGTTTTCAGGAGTCGAAGCTATTCCAATATTGTCCGCAAAGTGGCAGTTTCACATCATGCAAACCGACATCGACCTGATTGATTATTTTTTCGACTTGAACGGATTCGCCATCCTGAAGAATGCGGTCGAGCCCGCTTTGCTGGCGGAATTGAACGGCGCCTTCGACAAATTTCCAACAGACCTCGAATACGGCAAGTGGTGGGGAAATGTGCAGCGGCTCGATAACAACGGCACGGCTGGCATGGAACTCCAGAATATCATCGAGGCCGGCGGCCCTTTCGAGAAATTGATCAACCACCCCTCATGGGTGAACCGCCTGCACCGCTATTGCGGGGAGAAGGGAACCTATGTTGACGGACTTTTCATCGACGAATGCTTTGCATCGGTGCGCCGCACGGGCGGTTATTTTCCCATTCACTCGGGCGGACACGAAGGGATAGTCCGGAATCAATACCGCGTGGTGAATGGAAAATTCCGCTGCGGCCAGGTCAACATATTGCTGGCGCTTACTGACGTGGGGCCGGGCGATGGCGGCACCATGGTGATCCCGTGCAGCCACAAGGCGAGTTTTCCGCATCCGGAAATCGCCGCGCAGTGGAATGAAAGGTCAAAGAAACCGCACATGCCTGCGGGCGCCATCGAGGTGAACCTGAAGGCGGGCGATGCCTTGATGTTTGTGGATGCGCTGATGCATGGCGCGACCGAGCGCACGAATCCCGGCGAGCGCCGCGTGGTGATTTATCGGTATGGCCCGACATGGGGCAATACGCGCTATGGCTACCAGTATTCGCCGGAGTTGCTCGCGCGCCTCACGCCGGAACGCCGGAAAATTCTCCAGCCGATCCAGCCGCGCAGTCCGCTGATTGCGTAGCCGCGCCAGCCCGGAACCCGGCGATCAGGAACCTGCCATCCCTCGCTTGGCGGTGTGAAAGTCTGCCGGTTTTTTCATTTGCGGACCGGGGTTCGTCCCTCCAGAATTCACGCGAATGAAACCCCTCGCCGTTACCCTCCTTCTTATTATCTCAACCATGCACACCATAGCTGGGGAAGCCCGTTTCTACATAGGCACCTACACCAATCATACAGACAGCAAAGGGATATATACCGCGACCATCGATACTGACACGGGCAGACTAAGTCCCTTGATACTTGCAACGGAGGCGACGAGCCCGAATTTTCTCACCCTTGCGCCCGGTGGAAAGTATTTGTATGCGGCAACCGAAACCGGCGGAGGAGCGGCAGCCGCGTTCCGGGTGGGACCGGAAGGCGCGCTCACGCTGTTGAACGAATCACCCGCCGGCGAGGGCACCTGCCATATCTGGAGCGACAGGACCGGGGGCAACATTCTCGTGGCCAGCTATGGTGGGAAAAGCAGCATCGCCTGCTTTCATGCCCAGCCCGACGGTTCACTAGGGGAACGCACTGCATTTATCCCTTTCACGGGTTCGGGGCCCGATCCCAAACGCCAGAAAGAAGCGCACGCCCACTCAACCTACACAAGCAGCGACAACTGTTTTGTCTATGTGTGCGACCTAGGCACCGACAATGTATTTGTTTTCAAGCTCAACGCCGCGGAAGGCACGCTGACCCCGAATGATCCGCCCAGCGCCAAGGTGCCGCCGGGCGGCGGGCCGCGTCACCTGGCTTTTCATCCCGCCGGCGGATTCGTCTACGTATGCAATGAGATGGGAATGAGTGTCACAGCGTTTAAACTCGATCCCGCCTCTGGCACGCTGACTCCACTCCAGACACTTCCCACGGTGCCCGCGGATTTCTCCGGGAGAGCCAGCGTGGCCGAGATTTTCTGCCATCCGGGTGGCAAATGGCTTTATGTTTCCAACCGCGTTCATGATTCCATTGCCGTGTTCGCGATTGCTCCCGATGGTAAACTCACGTGGCTCCAGGATATGCCTGCGCAGGTGCAGATACCGCGGGGATTCGCCATTGATCCCACCGGGCAGTGGCTCATTGTCGCCGGCCAGAAGGATAACAGGATCGCCGTGTTAAAGATCGACCCGGCCACGGGTAAGTTGTCGGCCACCGACCAGACGGCGGCAGTAGGAGCGCCGGTCTGCATTATTTTTGAGGCTGGCAAATAACAGCCTTGAAAGATCACGAAATTTTTTGCTTGGAATCCTGGGGTGCGCGAAGTAAAGAATTTATCCCTTGAGCGTTCCATGTCTGACGCATTCATAAACAAGGATAACATGCCCACCGGGGAGCGAGTCCTTCCCGACAGGGATATTTGTCACGTAAGACCGATCGGCACGATCCATGAGTTTGCCAATTGCATGGTCGAGCGCCCGATCGAGTGTCCTTATGTCTTGTACTTCGGCGAGGGGAACATCTGTCGCAATCCACAATGGAAGGAATTCATTGTCCGCCGGGATCCGGGCATCGGGGAAGCAGCAACGCAGGACACCTAGTATTGTGTCATGCGGGTCACTCGCGCGATGCAGCTTTAAAACAAACCACTGAGCCTGCCAGCGAAACCGCTACGATGACAATGGCCAGGGGCCTTGTGCGCCCCAATTCCCGGCCCGCTTGCATCCATTTGTCGAGGAGCACGCCTATGCTGCCGCTGTAAATCTCCACATTCCGCGAATATCTCCGGGAATCCCCGGGCGAAAGTGGCGAATCCTCCTCGATGGATTCCGCGCGGGAGTCATCGGCGTGCGGGTTCCAAAGAATAAAACCCGCCATTCCGATTCCCGCCAGCAGAATGATAACACCGGCAAGATTCAGCATAGAGCGCCGCTTCATGGTTGAGGATACCACAGATACCGGTTGGAAACATCGGTTGTGGTTGGTCCGCAAAAAAACTGACATTCCTCGCAACCTTTCCAAACAGCCGGTGTTTTCCATTTAATCCCCGCAGGATCGCCTGATCACGGGGGAAACATAACTGCCAGCTAAATCGCATCATGAAAATCAAAACACAATTTCTCCCGGCGTTGGTCTGCGGCCTCATCGTTGCAGCTTTTCCGGTTCTCCATGCGCAGGACGCTGCCACTTCTCCCGCGCCACCGCATCACGGCGAAAAAGGGGACCGTGGCGAAGGCCCGTTCGAAAAACTATTCAAGTCACTCGATCTCACGGAGGACCAGAAGACCAAGATCAAACCGGTTCTTGAGGAAAGACGTGAAAAAATGAAGGCCCTGCGTGCCGATACCACGATTTCCGACGAGCAGAAGCACGAAAAGGCGAAGGAAATCATGCAATCCAGTAACGGGCAGATCAAAGCCATCCTGACTCCCGATCAGCAGGCAAAATTCGAGAAATTCATCGAGGAGATGAAGGCACAGCACAAAAAGCCGGGCAAGGAATAACCCATTTCAACCAATTCGTGAGGCGGGGCGGGCTATGGGGATGGTCCCCCCCGCCTCCACGTTTTTCTGGCGGGGGAGCTACAGTTTCTGGCAGAGATTCAAACCATCCGCCACTGGAATAAGCACGGACTGCACTCTTGGGTCTTTTGCGAGCTTCCTGTTCAATTCATCGATCGTACGCGTTTCGATGGTTTGTTTTTCCACCGGTCCGAGAATTTCCCCGTGTCGGAACATATTGTCGAAAACAATGACTCCTCCCGTACGCACATGGGGCAGCAGGGATTCGTAGTAAAAATCGTAGCCATCCTTGTTGGCATCGATGAATACAAAATCGATCGGCGACGCAGGCTTGAATGCCGGGAGTGTTTTTGATGCGTCCCCGAGACGCAGTTCTATTTTTTCATCCACGTCGGCTGCTTTCCAGTAGCGCCGCGCGATCGAGGTCCATTCATCGGCCTGGTCAAAACAAATGAGCTTCCCGCCGGCTGGCAATCCGCGTGCGATGCAAAGGGAACTGCTGCCGGTGAATGTGCCCACCTCGACCGCAGTCTTTGCTCCTGTCGCCCCGACCAGAAACGTGAGAAAGCCTGCCTGCTCAAGGCTGATCGCCATCCCGCTGATGTCTCCCAATTTTATAGTCTCCTCCCGGAGTGCATCCAGCAACGGGTCATCGGCATTGGAACGCTGCTGGACCATGTAATCGTAAAGATCGTCGGTGAGCGGGGTGTATTTTCGCATGGATAATTGATGGGCCGGGTGTTTGCTACAGCAGGCCTGAAATAATGTTGATTGTCAGTGCAAGGATAACGGTGTTGAACGCAAATGAAATCACGCCGTGCACGAGGGCGAGGCGGCGGATGCGGCGTCCGCTGATCTGCACGTCGGAAACCTGGCACGTCATGCCCACGACAAAGGCGAAGTAGGCAAAATCCATGTAGTCAGGTTCCTTCTCGCCGGGAAATTCGAGCCCTGCGCCTTCGGATGATTTTGCAGTCCTTCCCGCGCCGTAATAGAGATGGGCGTAGCGCAATGCAAATACCGTGTGCACCAGCAGCCACGAACAGAGCACCGTCCCCACGGAAAGCAGGATGTGCTCGATGAGTTTCTCCCTGGAGAGGCCCTTCGCCGTGCCCAGCAACACGGCGAGCGCGAGCAGGCTCGCGCAGGCCGACACGATCACAAAAACAAAAATCGCCGTGCGGCTGGAATCCTGGAGCCTTGCCGTGCGGCGCACAGTCTGCGGCTTGGTGGTGATCATCCCGATCCATGCCATTGCCAGCATGCAGAACGAGAAGAAGTTCCATGTCACAAAAACATGGGCGCGCAGTGAAACGCCGCCGCCGAGGCACACCGCCACTATTCCGGACAACACTGCGGCAATAAACAGCCGGTGGTGGGCGTCGGAGTTGGCGATGTACTTGATCATGCTTGCAGGGGCCTGCAATATGCTTTGCCGGAATCTATCCGGCGCTGATCAGCCTAGCTCAGATGGCCGGAGACAAGCTTGGTCATTTCAAACATGCTGACCTGCTTCTTGCCATTGAACACCGCCTTGAGGGCGTCGTCCGCATTGATGAGCGTCCTTTTCTTGGCGTCCTGCAATTTGTTTTTCTTGATGTAGTCCCAGAGCTTCTTGGTCAGCTCTGTGCGTGGCAGCGGTTTGGAGCCGACAACAGCGGCGAGTTTGTCATCAGGCTGTACAGGTTTCAGGAATGCTGCGTTTGGTTTTCTTTTTGCAGGTTTTGCGGATTTTGTCATGCGAGGTGTATATAGAAATACATAGGTGGCTGCAATGGAATTGAGGGATAAACCTGCGCATGAAAAATGCCGGATTTCGTTCGAACAGGATTCTGGCGCGACGTTTCCTAAACGGGATCAAAAAAGAAAACGAAATCATTTTCGTTGGCCTATTCCCCCGATGGTGAGAGAATGCGGCATGCCTGACGAAGAGGAACTCACCGACAACATCCTGCGGTTGCTGGAATCCGCGGTTCAAAAACCGGCGGATGAACTCGACCTTGAGGCTTCCCTTGCCGATGACCTCGGTTTCACCAGGGAGTCGCTGTTGAAGCTGGCTTTTACCATCAATGCGGACGAATATTTCAAACCGCTCGGCGTGGCGTTGATTCCCGATGATGTTACCGACTGCGAGACTGTGGGCGATCTTATCGACCTCGTCGATAACGAGTTCAATAATGAGATGCCTGTGCGGCGCAAAAAAACTCCGCCACCTTCCAAAAAGTAGTCACTTGGTGAGCCCCAGGCCCTCGCGGGCGGACTCCACCAGTTCATTCCGGCCGTTCACGTAGTCCTGCGTGATCTCCCAGAAAAAAATCCCTTTCATGCCCGCGGTCTTCGCCCATGCACCCTTGGCGCGGGCGGATTCCGGGTCATCGTAGGAAATAAGTTCACTGCCTGCCGGGTTGCTTAGCCATGGAACGGAAGCTTGCGCATCCCAATGCCGGACCCATCCTGGTTTCGTGAGGAGCGGTCGCACCTCTTTGTAACTGATTTCGGAACGGGGACTCTTTTTTTCAGGTTCCTTTCCCCATTCCCCGACGGCAAACCCATGCCCGAAGCATGGAATCCCGATGAGCATTTTGCTTTTTGAAAATCCTTTCGTTACCCAGAAGTCGGCAAATTTTTCGAAGGAAAATTTCCGGCCATCGACAGGATCACTGTCTGTCTCATGCAGCGGCGAGTTGTACCCCGCGTGGCTGTAACGTTTTCCATCGTCACTTTTCCACGGGCCATGGATCTCGTAACTCATGACCTGGATGAAATCCACTTCGTTTGCCAGGCGGGCGTCAAACCATTTGGACCCGAAGTCGGTTGCGGGAACGGCCATCGTCACCAGCGCGTTGGGATTCCCAGCGCCCAGTTCCGCGCGCAACTTTTTCACAAACCGGACTAGGTTTTCCCGGTCGCTTTCCTCGGGGAATTCCCAATCCACATCGACCCCGTCGTAATCATAATCCCGCACCATTTTGGCCACACTTTTTATGAAGACATCCGTCGCTTTCTCATTTTTCGTGAGGGCGCTGAGGTTGCTCCCGCTGTTTTCGCCTCCGATTGCGACCAGCACACGCACATTGGAATCGTGCGCCATTTTCGTGAGCACACGGGAGGGCAGATTGCCCTCCACATGAATTCCGCCGTTTTTGTCCGGATTGACAAACGCGTGCACCAGATGGGTGTAGAGGCGGTAGTTGATTTTTTCCGGCGGTACGCCCGTATTCCACGAGGGGTAATATCCCAGTACCACAGGCTGCGATGAATCAATCGCACCCGGCGCGCAATGGCTTTGGCTGGGCACAACCAGGAGAATACATACCCACAAGGCGCAGGTACTTTTCAAAAATCTCATGGGGTTCCGTCTTGGGTACACAAGCGGCAGGCACATCCTCTAGCCCGGCAGATCACACATTGCGCCCAATTCGTCCACGTGCTTGCCCAGTTCAGCGAGGGGAAACGGCTTCTGGATGATCCTGTCGATGGGGAGGGATTCGTAAGTGCTTTGCATATCCTCCGTAAGATATCCGGTAAGCAGAATGATCTTTCCATTAAAGCCGGTCTGTGGAAGCTGCGCGATCAGTTCGATGCCGGAAAGCTCCGGCATGTTGCTGTCCGTGATCAGAAGATTGTAATGCCCCGGGGATTCCTTGAGCTTGAGCAACGCTGCCTGGCCATCCCCCACGACATCCACTTTGTGACCGCTCCGTTTTAATACCGAGGCTACGATCGATGCGATCTCGTTTTCATCATCGGCAAACAGAATATTGAGGCTTTTCTTTGGCATTATGCAGCGGAGGCGGAATTCAAGTTTTGGTGGAATATATGCAGGATGCGCGGGGATGTCACACCGGATTTCAATACAAAAACCAATTTCCGCAAAGAACCAGCGGAAGTTGTTTGAACATTGTGCGACGCAACGATGTCAACAGTCGAAGACTGTAACCATAAATATGAAAACCAAACTGTTCATCCTCGCCGCGCTGCCTTTGCTTCTTCTTCAATCCGGTTGCCAAAACACCGGGGAAAACAAAACTTCGCAATCGAATATTCACGGTGATGCCGGCGTGGGGCTTGAATCGCGGAATACGAGCCATATTGCGCCCTCACGTCCTGCTTATTGAAACATCAGCGGGGAAGTTCCCGGGATTTTCTACCAGCGATGGTAAGGGCGGGGATTTACAAGGATCACGGGCGGATAATCGTAATAAGGATAGGGACCGTACGCATAGGCAGCAGGCCCGTAGGGATACGGCTGCGGTCCGTACATGGAAGGTGTTGCAAGCAAATAGTCGATAACGCCTCTGCTGACTCCGGCCCGCGTCAATCGTGAAACATCCGCTGTGGTGAGTTGATAGGTCGCGTAGGTTGATCTGAGATAGCGCAGAATGAATGGATCGGGCAGCCCCTTCCTTGACAATTCCGTGATGTCGGGCAGTTCGAGCCGTTCGTTGTGCAGCATTTTGTCGTAGACCGCATCGGAAACTTGGTGCTGCCGCAGGATCGAGCGATCGCCTGTGTCTAGGGTTTCGCATCCCCCGAGCCCCAGCACAAGAAGGATGGGAAGAAAACGCAACCATTTCATACCCGGCAGAATAGCCGGATGGCCACGAAATTTCAACCAATCCGTTGAGCCACGTTTTACACCACGGGAACATCGACGCCGAGCGCGTCGGCAAGATCCTGAAGATGGTCCTGCTCCTGTGCGATGATCTGGCGCAAGACTTCGCTGAGTGCGTATTCACCCATGGCTTCCGCCTGCCGGATGCGCTGGCGGTAGTTGATGATTGTTTCCCGCTCATTTTCGAGGTCGAATTTCAACATCTCCTCCGCTTTCTTCGAAACCCTTACCTTTTTCGGAATCGTTGTCGGCGAGCCGCTGAAATAATCAATCTGCCTGGCGATTTTGATCGCATGGCTCAATTCCTCCGCCGCGTGAAGCTCCAGCTCATTTGCGATATCCGTGAACTTCGCCCCTTTCAACGTCTGGCTGTAAACCGTGTAAGCTATGACTGCCTGATATTCGCGCGCCAGGTCTTCATTTAGCAACTCCACCATTTTGCCCCTTGAGATTTTAAGGTCTTCATTCTTACTCATAATTTGATTTTCCAGTTAAGGATTACTGACATCGGGAATCCGGACTTCCGGATCGTTTTATTTGATTGGGAAAGTCATCGTGGAGGAAAGCTCCTTCGTTTTCGGGCTGTATTCGTGGGTGATTTTGCCGCCGTTGGCTTCCACGATGCGACGTGCTTCCCACAGCCCTAGCCCGTACCCGCCGTGCCGCTTTGAAACAAACGGGATGTAACCCCAGCGACCGGTTTCCACGGGCTCTGCCTTCGGTTCATGCAACTCGTAGGCCACTTTGTTCCCGCCTGCCTTTGCGATGACCTTGAGGCGTCCCGCAGGCTTGAATGCACCCGCGTTGCTGAACAATTCCTTTGCGACGTGTGCCAGCCCCGTCGCATCGACGTGGACGCATTCCTTTTGCAAAGTGTGCGACCAATCGATCCCGGGCAGGTTCTCCAGCGCCGCCGCCTGCTCCTGAAAAATTAAGAAAAGCTCCAGCGCGGTGATCGGCGATTGCGTGGGAGTGGGCTCCACGAATTTTGTCGAAAGCCTTCTCAAATCCCCGGCCAGGTTGCGAAGCTGCTCCCGCAAGCGCGCCATCGATTCCATCCCCTGCGGATCAGACACCGAGTCGGAGAGCAGGGCGACCTCCAATTCGAGCCCGTTCAGGTGATTGCGCACATCGTGTGTGAGTTGGCGGACAAAAGAGGCGATGGGCGGCCAACTAAGATCAGGTTCAGAGCTCATTATTCTACCTTAAATACGGAAAGCCGAAAGGTTTGGCTGTTTAAAAATATACTCACCGGGGGTTTCATTTACCGGGATTGCCGCCATTTACACGGAATGTGTCGTCATACAATGCGACACAAGTGTACAATTTTAATACACATTTTGCCTAGATTCGTCCTTCTCTACAGAGGCACGCATCGTTTGGCACGCACAAAGCAATAGGAAGTTGCAGAGATGATTCGCAACTCAAAATCAAAATAGAAAATCTTATGCTTTACTCTTTCGACCATACACAACTGAACACGGATGCCACACCCGCGCTGAGCGATGAGTATCTTATGGCCCGGATCAAAGCCCGCAATGAGGGTGCTTTGGCGGAACTCTATCGCCGCCATGTTCCGATGCTGCGCAGCGTGATTGCCCGTGTCATTAACAACGAGAACGATATCGACGACTTGGTCCAGGAAATCTTCGTGGAACTCTGGAACCGCGCGGACTATTACTCCGAGGAAAAAGGAAAAGCCCTTGGCTGGATCGTGACGCTGTCGCGCCGCCGGGCAATCGACAGGCTGCGCAAAAAGCAGGCCTACCATCGCGCCGAGGAACGCCTCCAGCGCGAGCCGGTCTCCTGGGTGCACACCAGCGCCCATGATGATGTGGGCACCAACGAACTGACAGCCATATTCAAGCGACTGTTTGCCCAATTGCCTGATGCGCAGCGCGAGGCACTGTTCCTGGCTTACTATTCCGGAATGAGCCAGCGCGAAATCGCCGCAAAAACCGGCATCCCGCTGGGAACCATAAAAACCCGGCTGGAACTGGCGCTGCGAAAGGTCAGGGCTGCCGTGGTGGCGCTTGGGGATTATAGCGAATGGGCACCTTCTGTCATGCGCGTGCCGGAAGGCAAAGTGGCATGAATCTTTTCGTTCCCGCAGCCGTGATCACCACCGTCCAAGTGATACAGCGGTTGCGGGGCGATCAAGTTTCGTCTTTGGCCGAAAGGCCCAGGCGCTTGAGTTTGTTATAAAGCGTGGGCCTGTGAATTCCGAGGAGTTCCGCGGCCTTTTTCTTGTTTCCGCCTGAGCGGTGCAGGGCATCCACGAGCGCCTGCCGCTCGATATTTTCCAGGTCCAGCGAACCATGCGGCGAAGCCATGCCGCCTGCCATCGCAATCTCCGGCAAGTGGATTTCCTTGGGCAGAAATTTTGCGAGCAGGATCGGACCGTCGCAAAGCACCAGGGCATGCTCGATCGCATTCTGCAGTTCCCGCACATTACCCGGCCACGAGTAGGTGCGCAGCATCTCGAGCACCTCGGGATCCAGCTTGGGGATGCTTTTCTTCAACTGTTTTGAAAAGCGACGCATGAAGGTGTCCGTGAGTTTTGCAATATCCTCGCGGCGGTCACGGAGAGGTGGGATCTCGATCTCGAAAGTCTTGAGCCGGAAATAAAGATCCTGCCGCAGCCGGCCGTCGCGCACCGCCTGTGCCGGCGGGCTGTTGCATGCGGTGACAAGGCGGAAATTCACCGGGATATCCTTCGTGGTGCCGAGGGGGCGGAATTCCCGCTCTTGCAACACGCGCAGAAACCGGCTCTGCAATTCGACCGGCATTTCCGTGATTTCATCGAGAAACAACGTCCCGCCATCCGCCTCGGCGAGCATGCCGGGAAATGCGGTGACAGCGCCTGTGAACGCCCCCTTTGCGTAGCCGAAGAGTTCCCCCTCGATCATGCTTGCGGGGAACGCGCTGCAATTGAGCTTCACCATCGGCCCGTCGGCGCGGTTGCTCAGGCGATGGAGTTCGCGTGCAAAAATTTCCTTTCCCACGCCGCTTTCGCCCATCAGAAGGATGTTAGCATCGCTAGGTGCCACTCGGGCGATGAGCTGCTCCACTTCGCGCATCCTGCGGCTGATGGTTACAGGCCCCAGTTGCTCCTCGGCAACACGAAGCCGCTTCTGCAATTTTTCCTTTTCGAGGCGGAGGCTCGCGGTCTGCCGTGTCAGATCCCGCTGCTCGAGCGCCCGTGTGCAGAGGCTGAGCAACTCCTCGATTGCATACGGCTTCGCGAGGAAGTGAAAGGCGCCGATCTTGATCGACTCGATTGCATTCGCCAGGGAATCATGAGCCGTGAGGATCATCACCGGCAGGTCGGGGTTCGCGGCCTTGATCTCGCGCAGGACACTCAGTCCATCCGCATCCGGAAGCCCCAGGTCCAGCAGGACAAGGTCGGGCTTTATCTCGCCGATTTTCTTGAGCCCTTGGGCCGCATTGCCGCCAACGTGAACGGTGTAGCCTTTTCGCTCCAAAACGGAAGTGAGTGTGGCTTGGATGGTGCGTTCGTCGTCGATAAGGACGATGGTTTTTTCCATGACGAAAATTATGACAGACCTGACAGACTTATATGTAATTTAATCCAGAAGTGCGAAAAATTTCATTATCGCAATACACCAGAGATAATACATTTGCGGCTGTAAGCAAGTCACTTAAAGCATGCGACAGACATCCGGATTCTCCGGGCTACTGACGATCGATCAGGATTGCGGCTACGTCATCCAGCGAAGGATTTCCGTCCGATACCGCTTTGATGTGGCTGGCGATTGAATCCAGAAGTTGTCCGTCCTCTCCCGTGCTGGCGGCAAAAGCCACTGGCACCGCTCCCTGCTCCATGCGATTTCCTTTTTGATCGAGAAAGCTGTAAAGCCCGTCCGTGTAAAGTAATGCGGATTCCCCCGGCGCGATCACCGTCTCCGCATCGACAAAGCTCAAGTGCTTGTGAATGCCAAGCATGGTTTCTCGCTCATCGATCGATACCACACGTCCATCCTTCCTCCGGATCAGCAGCGGCGGGTGGCCGGCGTTTGCAAAGCGGGCTCTGCCGTCGGGATGAATAACAAGACAGCATGCGCTCATGATGGAATGGCCTGCAAATACGGAATAAAACCGTGCGTTCACTCGCTCCAGCAGCGCGCCGGGCGAAACCGGACTCTGGCTTCCGCTGTTGAACAACAACGCGGCCAGCGTGGTGAAAAGCGCGGCGGAAGCCCCGTGCCCCGTCGCGTCAGCCAGCCAGAACATCCAGGAACCATCGGGCCCGGGCCGCCAGCCGAAAATATCGCCACCCACCTGGATCACGGGCGTATAAATCGTGCTGATCCGCCAGCCCTCCATGTCCGGCACCTCGGTCGGCAGGATCACCTCCTGCGTGGCGCGCGCGGCCTCAAGATCCGCCTCGCGCTCATCGCGCCAGCGTGAGAGTTCCTCATTCTGCGCGCGCAATTCGGTGCTCAAGGTATGCAGCTTGAGCTGCGTCTTGATTCTCGCGACCAGCACCGAGCGGCTCACCGGTTTGCTCACAAAATCGTTCGCGCCCGCGTCCCAGCATGCGATTTCATCCGCTTCCGTGGCGTGGGCCGTGAGCATGAGGACGGGCAATTCATTGATTCCCAGCGCCGGGTCCTTCCGGATTTTCATGCAGACCTCCTCGCCGCTCATATCCGGAAGGTCGAAGTCGAGGACAAGGAGATCGGGAGGATTTTTGGCTATGCTTTCCAACGCGGCTTTGCCTTCGCGCGCAATCGCCACATCGAACCCCGCGCCTGTGAGGATGTGCTGCAGCAGGTGGCTTTGCAGCGCGTCATCGTCCACGACAAGAATACAGGCGCCGCCGGCTCCGGAAAAATCCGGTTCATCAGGCGTATTGGTTTCTTTAAACATTGTGTTGGGAGTTCGTGCAGAAATGAAAAAAAGATCCGTGTGGCGCTGCTGTACCATCGGGAGTCAAATGTTGTTTGAGCGCATGAAGTTTATATTTTTTGCGCTGGGGGCCGGCTCCTTACAGCCGGAACCCCTTCACTGCGCGAAACCATTATTGATCGCACGGCACTGTTCAGCGTAAGCCACGCATTTCACTCTTCAAATATTTTTTCATGAGTGGCAGGAAAATAGAAATCGAAGTAGCCGGGAAAAAACTGTTCGTTTCGAACCTGGAGAAGATCCTTTATCCGGATACCGGTTTCACCAAGGGGGATGTCATCAACTATTACGTCCGTATTTCCAAGGTGCTGTTGCCGCATCTCAAAAACCGGCCCATCACTCTCAAGCGATACCCGGACGGCGTGGATGGGTTCTTTTTTTATGAAAGGCACTGCCCATCCCACCGGCCCGCATTTGTGAAGACGGCCAGGGTTGAAAGCCATGAAAGTCCGGACACGATTGATTATTGCATGATGAACGATCTTCCCGCCCTGGTATGGGCGGCGAACATCGCCGACATCGAATTGCATACTTTTCTCCACAAGGCGCCCGCCGTGCAGCGGCCCAATGCCGTTGCCTTCGATCTCGATCCCGGTGCGCCGGCGGATATTGTCCTCTGTTGTCAGGTCGCGCTCTGGATGAAAAAGATCTTTGACGCGCTGGGGGTGAAGAGTTTTTCCAAGACATCGGGCTCGAAAGGGCTGCAAATTTTTGTGCCGCTCAATTCCTCCGTGACCTACGAAAAAACCAAGGCATTCGCCAAGGCTGTTGCGGAAAAATTGGAAACAAAGCATCCGGACAAAGTGGTTTCACGCATGCAAAAGGCGCTGCGAAAAGGGAAAGTATTGATCGACTGGAGCCAGAACGATGATCACAAGACCACGGTCTCCGTTTATTCCCTGCGGGCGAAAAGCCATCCCACTGTCTCGACACCGGTAAAGTGGTCCGAGGTCGAGGCAGCATTAAAAAAGCACGATTCAAAAAAGTTGATGTTCGAAGTGGATGACATACTGAAGCGGGTGAAGAAATATGGCGATCTGTTCGAACCCGTACTCACCTTGAAGCAAAAATTGCCAGCATTAAAAGCCCTTCGCTGAGCCAAGTGGAAAATGGTGTTCCTGTTACAGATTGCCGCTTAGCGCCAGGATGAGGAGGATGATAAACACCAGGCCGAGACCGCCGCTGGGGTAATATCCCCAACCCGAACTATACGGCCACGTGGGTAGTGCTCCCACCAGTAACAGGATGAGGATCACTAGAAGTATGATGTTCATACACACTGAATCGCTGCCCGGGCAGGAGTTGGATTTGTCTTTACAGGCAATGCGCTTGCAGTGGCTATTTGCCGGCACGCTCGCTCACGACTTTTCGGGGAGCCTTGTCCTCGCGCAGACCGAGAAAGACGGGCTGGCGCAGTTTGCCATCATGGGTCCATTCCGAGAATCTGATCTCGCATACAAGTGCCGGTTTGATCCAGTTGCAGCGTTTCCACTCGGCATGCGTGAGGTTTGCGCCTTCGAGCTTTGTGACTGACAATCCGTCAAATGGGCACTCGTCGCGCTTCAGGCGGACGAACCGCTTGTGCAGCATTGCCAGCAGCGCGTGGTCGAAGCCCGTGCCCACCTTGCCGGAAAATTGTAATTTCCCTTTCTCGTAATATCCCACCAGCAATGCGCCGAAATGCTTGCGCGTTCCACCCGGGGGCGTAAACCCGCCGATTACAAATTCCTGCTCGTTCACACATTTCAATTTTATCCACGCGCCGCTCCGTCTGCCCGGCTCGTAATGGGAATCGCTTTTTTTCCCGATGATTCCCTCGAGCCCGCGCTTGCCGACCTCCGTTAGAAGCCGCTCGGGATCGCCATGGATGTCTGTGGAAAAACGAACAGGTTCCGCGATACCCTCTAGGATTTTCTGAAGTCGTTCCCTTCTCGTTTTCAAGAGTTGTTCGCAGAGATTTTTTCCATCCTCGCTGAGGAGATCAAAGAGATAATACAATACCGGCGGCCGCGCGGTGCCGGTTTCCAGCGCTTGCAGCAATTGAAAGGAAGAGCGGCCCTCGTCGTCAACAGCTACGATTTCGCCGTCCAGGATTGCGCTTTTCACGGGCAACGATGCGACGGCTTCCTTAATATCCGGGAAGCGCTTTCCGAGATCCTTTTCGTTGCGGGATAACAGTTGAACGTCACTCCCGTTTTTCAATGCGATGGCGCGGTAGCCGTCGAATTTCAATTCGTATGTCCATTTTCCAGAGGAGGGTGGTGTCCCGACGATCTTCGCCTTCATCGGTTCGATGAATTCCAGGGGCGGTCCCGCTTTCTTCGGCTTTTTCTTCTCTTTTCCTTGCGTTTCCTTCGAGTTCCACACTGCATCGCCATCCCGCGCGATCTGCGCCATGGTGCGGCCGCTTTTCGAGGATTCGTTGTCCCGCTTTTTGGAGATCGGTTTGTGATTTTCGCCGATTTTCATGAGCAACCATTGGCGGTCCCCGGGGTCTTTGATCCGCACGAGCGCCCACTCTCCGGAGAGCTTGTCCCCATTTAAAATAAAATGAAGCTTGCCTGCTTTCAGGTCCTTCAATGGATGTCTGCTCAATGGCTTGTAACTGCCCGCATCCCACACCATCACCGTGCCGCCTCCATATTGCCCGCGTGGAATGGTTCCCTCGAAATCCGCATAGTCCAGCGGATGATCCTCGACATGCATCGCGAGCCGCTTTTCGCTGCGGGCCAGCGGGACGCCTTTTGGTACCGCCCACGATTTCAATACGCCATCCATCTCCAGTCGGAAATCGTAATGCAAACGGGACGCCCCGTGTTTTTGGATGACGAAGCGCGTCGCGTCGCGTTTACTTGGCTTCCCTTTTTTTCCCGGCTCGCGCGTCCGGGAGAAATCCCGCTTGCGAACATATTCACGCAAAGACATTTCCCTGCGTTAGGCCGCCTTTCGGCGCGGTTTGCGGGCGCTGTGTTTCGTCCGCGATGGCTTTTTCTTTTTCGATCCGCTGCCGCGCGTTTCATCGAGGCTCTTTTGCAATACCGACACGAGATCGATGATGTTTGTGGGCCTGGACTTCTTCGTCACGGGAGGAAGGTCCTTGCCGCCCTTGTCGACTTTTTCCTCGATCACCTTCTCCAGCGCGTCACGGTATTCGTCCACGTATTCCTCGGGCTTCCAACTGGCGGACATGGAATCGATTAACGACTTCGCCATTTGCATCTCGCGTTTGCCGGCTTCCCGCGTCGCGGGCAGCTTGAACTCGGAAGTTTCGATGAGTTCCGATGCGAAATGCATCAATTCAAGCATGAGACCCTTCTCCTGCGGCTTCACCGCGGCGAGATGCTGCCGCGTTTTTATCACCACCTTGGCAATGGCGATCTTGTCACTCGCCCGTAATGCTTCCCGCAGCAGCACGTAGGCCTTGTCCCCTCCCTTCATGGGCTCCATGTAATACGGTTTGTGAAAATAGATCGGATTCACCTCGCTCAGCTTGACGAAGTGAATGATGTCCACCGTTTGCGTAGCCTCGATGTCCACGCGCTTGAAGTCCTCGTCCTTGAGCACCACGAATTTCCCCTTTTCGTATTCGTAGCCCTTTACGATCTGGTCCCAGGGCACCTCCTTGCCGTCGACCTCGGCCACGCGCTTGTAATTCACCGGGCTGAGATCCTTGGACCTGAGTAACCGGAATTTTACCTCTTCGCGGCGGGTAGCCGGATACAGGGCAATGGGGATGTTGACCAGCCCGAAACTGATAGCCCCTTTCCAGATCGCTCTCATACAAGTAATTTCAAAGTCGGACGGTTCGCAATCACTCCACGCTGTCGTGACAGTCTTTCGAGCCACACCGGAACAACTCCGCCATGAGCGGGAACGTGGTCACGACCCCGACTCCCACCAGCGTCCAGCCAATGGCGCGGCGCTGCTCGCTGGAGAGTTTTCCGGCGTTCAGCAACGCCACGCCAGCCCCAAGCATGCCGCGTGTCATCGCGATCAAGGCGATTTCCGGGACCGATAAATTTGATGTTTTCACGTTTTGTTTTTCCAGCCTAGAGTTCTTCGATTGCCCTGTGGACTTCGTCCTTGTCCTTGCCAAGCCGCTTTTGGATGCGTCCGAGCAGTTCGTCTTCCTTGCTTTCGGTAAACGTGAGGTCGTCATCGGTGAGCTGCCCATATCGCTGTTTCAGCTTGCCCTTGACCTCGTTCCAATTGCCTTTGAATTCTAATTTGGTCATACAGATGTTTCGTCTGCCATCGGGTGTACGGACGTCATTTCTTCCAGGTTGGATTTCCGGTAAATTATTATGCGGAGGCAACCAGCGGATTCACCACGAACGATTAGAGTTCACCAACCCGGCGCAAGCCTTTTGGGAAAACATCTATTGAGAAAGCGGGGTGATTCAGAATGATGAAAATGCTTACTATTGCAACACTGGCAGCCGTGGTGCTCGGTCTTGGAGCATGCGCTCACAAGGAAGAGCAGGCCACCACCACACAATCTTCATCCAGGGGTTACTCCAAGTAACCTTGTCGATGATTACAAGAGGCCGGGTCGGCAACTGTCCGATCCGGCCTTTTTCCGTGGATATTCCACGGATTTCCGGACACTAGCTGCCTGCGCAGGGAGGTGGTGAACTCTCCCCGGAATCTGCCAGAAACGAAAAAAACTTTGTGAACTGCCCGGAGAAAGGCGCGCCTTGCTTGCAAAAAAGCACGCCTCCGTTCTCCCTTTTCAATTTCCAGCCATGATTTTTCGCCAGGCTGTCCAAAGCAGGATGCTGATCGTGAAGCCCGATTTGGAGCAACCGGCTTTCCAGCAGGAGGAAAAATCCGCGTTTCTCTATCCCCTCGTGAATGGCCCTGATCAATTCATTTGTTTGATTCTGCATCACAATCCTGAATCGAGCCGTCCTGTTTTGATGAGTGTAGGAGGGATGTAAATTGCGCAATTGAAACCGGTCCAATATTGGATTTGCGAAATCCGTAGTGCTCCCCTACACGATTGATTTAAGGAAATGTCTTAATACGGAATGCGCAGGTTGTCTTATGTTTGTAAGTTTGCGCCATACCAGTATTCATGGGATTGATACACGCTGGTGATTTACCCAGGTTACAAGGAGCGATGAAATATTCCCGCAGGCTCTCATTCGTCTTTTCTGTCGGGATCGTATGCATTCTGTCGACGCTTATCATCACCTTTTACTATGGCCGGCAGGTGACCCTTATGAACCGCCATTTGCTGGCGCAACGCGAGGCGATCGGGCATCTGGAAATGTTTGATCTGCTCCTTTGCGATATCGGCCTGCCCGACGGTACCGGCATGGATTTCCTGAAGGAAATCAGGAAGTTCGATCAAACTCCGGCGGTGGCGCTTTCCGGTTTCGGCATGGATGAGGATATTGCGCGCTGCGAGGAGGCGGGCTTCTTTACTCATCTTACGAAGCCCATCGATCTGCAGCGGCTCGATGCGATCATCCGCAATCTTCCGAAGCATTGAAGCGCGTAATGGCTCCTCCTGCGCTCATAAATGCAATTCGGGATACTGCCAGTCCTCAAATCCGCCGTCGCAATTGAGCGTGGGGCAGCGGAAGTGGAATATCATGTTGTCATCCTCGTAGATCTTGATCTCCCGTCCTATGAAAAGGTGCTCGCACTTCGCGCAAAATCTCAACTCATCCACCGACCACCATTGCTTGAACGGATCGTATGCCTGGAACAGCTTCAGCTTTCTGCCTTTGGTGAGCGACAGCAGGTGCATGGGTCGATTTTTTAGCAATGAATTTTCGATTTGACGAGCCATCAAATTAAAACATCTGCCGCCAGAATATCCTTGGCATCATCACGGAACGAACTTATCCTGATCCTAGCTGGTTTTTTATGGAAACAGACGCCACGATTGACATGCTGCTCGCTCACAAGGGCTCAAACATTTGGTCCATAGGGCCGCGCGCCACTGTTTTTGAAGCTATCAAAATGATGGCCGATAAAAATGTCGGCGCATTGCTGGTCTCCGAGGGGGATAAGCTCATAGGAATCATCTCCGAGCGCGATTACACCAGGAAGGTCATCCTCAAGGGAAAATCATCGAGGGAAACCCCGGTCATGGACATCATCTCTGCAAAACCGGTGGTGGTTTCGCCCGGGGACAAAGTGGTTGATTGCATGCGTCTCATGACACAAAAGCGCGTGCGTCATCTTCCGGTGCTGGATGCAAACCAGAAGGTTGTCGGCGTGATCTCGATCGGCGACCTGGTGAACTGGACCATCTCGGCGCAATCCGCCGCGATTGATCAGTTGCAAAAATACATCAGCGGCGGCGAGTATCCCGGGTGATTTCTTTCCGTGCTGCCCGTCCCTTTCAGGGATCAGTTGCTGCCGCGCAGGAAATGGAGGATGAACATCATCACTGCAATGAGCAGTATCAGGTGAATGAATCCTCCGGCGATGTGGATGAAGAGGCCCATGCCCCAGATGATGATGAGTAAGAGACCGATGAGTGCGAGCATGGAGTACCTTTTTAGTGGCGATCCTTGAACTTGCTAACGGCTGGCGCTGATCGAGCCGCCCGAACTTCCGCTCGGCGCAATCGAGCCGCCGGATGAAGGTTGATCCATCTCCGCGCATCCCGTCAGGACGGCGAGGATTGCGACTGCGCCAATGACATGGAGAAGATTTTTCATGGGATGTTTTTTATTTGACTGTGAATGAGGCTTTCGGCCCGGGCTGGCCGTTTACGATGATCTGCACGGTGTAGTTTCCCGGTATCCAGCCGTTGGCACCGGGGTTCATGTGAAATTCGATGTTGCTGTTGTGGTAACCCTGCGCCGCAGTCAATTCGTTGGAAACCTGCACCACAGTGCCATCATGCGACCAGTTTGCGGCGAGCCGTGTGCCGGGGGCGATCTCCTTTGCCTCGGCCACCACATAGACCACTTTCTGCTGCGTGGAAAATGTATCAGCCAGCGCAGTCGGTGCATTGCTGGAATCCACATCCGACGCCGTCACCACCTTGCCGAAAGTCACGGATGAATCCGGGGACTTGTTGCAGGCGGTGAAAACAAACAGGGATGCGACGATCGCAGCCAGCATTGGAAATCCAGACAGTGATTTTTTCGGGGATGATACAGGCCGGTTGTTATACTTCATAAGTTTTACGGTGGTTATCGACGTGATGACCGGGATGTCTTCATAGGTGAATCGCGCTCCCGGTGTTGGCCGGATGCATCTGCCCAGGTATTTCGGATGTTTCACCGCGCAATATTCTTTTTTGCACCGCTTGGATTTGCAAAGGGCCTCAACCCGGATGACAGTTTGCGAAGAAATTTATGAAAAACACATTCCACGCCTACGCCGCGCTCACGAAAGGATCAAAACTGCAACCATTTGAATTCGACGCCGGTGAACTCCGGGACGAGCAGGTGGAAATCAAAGTCAGCCACTGCGGCATCTGCCATTCCGACCTCTCCATGCTCGACGATGAATGGGGCATGAGCGCGTTTCCCTTCGTCCCGGGCCATGAGGCGGTGGGGACGATCACAGCGATAGGCGACCACGTGAAAAACCTGAAGGTTGGCCAGCGCGTCGGCCTTGGCTGGATGTCCGGCAGTTGCATGCATTGCCCGCAATGTCTCTCCGGCGATCATAACCTGTGCGTCACAGCCGAGCAGACCATCGTCCATCGTCACGGGGGCTTTGCGGACCGCGTGCGCTGCCACTGGGTGTGGGCCGTGCCACTGCCGGAGGGGCTCGATCCTGCTAAGGCCGGCCCACTCTTTTGCGGAGGTATCACGGTGTTTAACCCGATCGTCCAGTTTGGCGTGAAGCCAACCGACCGCGTAGGCGTCATTGGCATCGGCGGCCTGGGACACCTCGCCCTGCAATTCCTCAACAAATGGGGATGCGAAGTTCACGCATTCACCTCCAGCGATTCAAAGCGCGACGAGGCGAAGAAACTCGGCGCGCACCAGGTGGTGAATTCGCGCGATTCCGCGCAGCTTGGAAAAATCGCAGGCTCGCTCGACTTCATCATATCGACCGTCAACGCGACACTTGACTGGCAGGCGATGCTGAACTCGCTTGCACCAAAAGGCCGCCTGCACTTCGTTGGCGCGGTCATGGAGCCGGTTCCGGTCACCGTATTTCAGTTGATTGGCGGGCAGAAATCCATCTCGGGCTCGCCTCTGGGCAGTCCGGAAACCACTGCGAAGATGCTCGATTTCTGCTCGCGTCACGCCATCGCCCCGGTCACGGAATTTTTCCCGATGTCCCGGGTGAACGACGCTCTCGATCATCTGCGCTCGGGCAAGGCCCGCTACCGCATCGTGCTGGAGAATGATTTCAAATCCTGATGCGCAAAAAGAGCATCGTCAGGAACCTCCTGCTCCTGTCCGGGGCGATTGTGTCCGCTGTGATCCTGGCTTGCGCAGTTCTCGTCTGGAACGGATTGCACGATGACATTCATCATGCGGACGTCGCCCTCGTGTTGGGCAACAAGATCGAGGCCGATGGAACCCCCTCGGCCCGGCTTCGCGCACGGCTGGACAAAACTGTGGAGCTATACCGTGACGGTCTTTTTCCGGCGGTGATTGTGAGCGGAGGCATCGGCAGGGAGGGCTTTGACGAGGCGGCTGTGATGCGGGACTATCTGGTTTCGCAGGGAATTCCCCGGGAGCAAATCTACACGGATAATGAGGGTGTGACGACCTACGCAACTGCCAGAAACAGCCTGCGCATTCTCCGGGAGGAAAAGATGCACAGCGTGCTCGTGGTCACTCAATATTTTCACGTGCCGCGCACGAAACTTGTGCTGCGCCGTTTTGGAATTTCACCCGTTTATTCCGCGCATGCCCGGTTTTTTGAATGGCGCGACTTTTACTCCATCCCGCGCGAGCTGGCCGGATGCGTCAGCTATACATTTCGTTACTACAGTTTTCCCGTCTGGGTAAAGCAGAAGGATGCCGGCTAGTTTGCCTTTTCAAAGGAACGCAACTGGCCTTTTTCAAAAATGTAATAACCCACCGGGTTGTAGATGAGCTTCAGGCGGCTGCCATCTTTCAGGCGGGTCGTTTCAATATCATCCGGCAGGCCCTTCGACGCCACGAAGGCGATCTGCGGCATGCCCTTGTACCATCCTTGGGCGGCAACCGTCTTGCGGATTTTGTCCATGTCCCTGCCTGCCGAGGAGATGAAAGCACTGTAAACCTCAAAGCTCTCCTTTTTGATTTTCAGCACCTCGTCCCTGGCTTGGGCCAGTTTTTTGTCGTTCTTGCGGATCGCGTTGATTTCCGACAGCTCCGCATTGTAGAGGCGGATGCGGAATCCGATCTCCGCTGGGTAATTTTCCGGCTTCAAGGGCACCGGCAGTGTCGGGCCGGTTGGTTTCTTTGAAGAGGATTTGGAGGATTTGCCCCTCGATTTCTTTTTGGATGCCTCTGCCGGGTGTGCACAGAGGCACAGCATCATCGCCCCCAGCAATACACAGGAAACCCCGCGCAGGTATTTGCGAAATATAGTGCGTCTGTAATTCATTGTATCAATGACAGGCCCGCTCAAAAATAGAGTTGTCGCGGGGAATTTCCGCAGTGGAAAATCAACTCCGCGGTTTTACTTTCACGGTACCGCATCCGCAACCACTGTCGCATGATTTGCCGGAACGGCGGAAGAATCTTTTTGCAAAAAATGCAATCGCCCCCAGTACAACGGCGGCTGTGAGAATATGGTCGATGATTGGATTCATAAATGATGCTTTGTGATCATTGAACCATCGGCCAATTCACGGAGTTCGCAACTTCCACGACAGGACTCACTGCCAGCCGAGAAGTCGCCCCCCCTGGTAAACGGCAAATGCGCCGATCCACGCGAGCGCCGTCATGTAGGCGATCTGGAAAAGCGGCCAGCGCCATGAGTTCGTTTCGCGCCGCACGATTGCCACGGTGCTGATGCATTGCATGGCGAGAACGTAAAACACCATGAGGCCGATGCAGATGAGCGGCGTGTAAACGGGCCGGCCATCGGCGCGGCGCTCGTTGCGCATGGTGTCGCGCAGCGGGGCGATGTTTTCCTTGTCGCTTGTCTCCACGTTGTAAACGATCGACATCGTGCTCACAAAAACCTCGCGCGCGGCAAAGGAGCCGATGAGGCCGATGCCGATCTTCCAGTCGAACCCGAGCGGCGCGATCGCCGGCTCGATGGCATGTCCCATCCGTCCCGCAACGCTCTGCGCCAGCGCATCGGCCGGCGATGCCTTCGGATCGGAGGGCTTGGGAAACGTGGCAAGAGCCCATAGCAGAATGGAGAGCGCGAGGATGACCGTGCCCGCGCGGCGCAGGAAGAGCCCGGCGCGTTCCCACATGCGGATCGCGACACCTTTCCAAGAGGGCATACGGTAGGGGGGCATCTCCAGCAGCAGCATCGGCGTCTCACTGCGAAGCAATGTTTTCTTGAACAGCCACGCCATCGCAAACGCTGCGACGATGCCGACCACATACATGCAAAGCATGATCCCCGCCTTTTGCAGCGAAGAGGCGACAGGCATGAGCACCGCGATCATCAGCGCATACACCGGCAGCCGGGCCGAGCAGCTCATGAGCGGCGCGACCAGGATTGTAACGAGCCTGTCCTTGCGGTTCTCCACCGTGCGCGTGGCCATGATGCCTGGAATCGCGCACGCAAACGAGCTCAGCATCGGGATGAATGATTTGCCATGCAACCCGACACGCGACATGAGCCGGTCCATTATGAATGCCGCCCGCGCCATGTAGCCGGTGTCCTCCAGGATACCGAGGAAAAAATAGAGGATCAGGATTTGGGGCAGGAATACAACCACGCCACCCACACCCGCGATGATGCCATCCGTCAGCAACCCGCGCAGGTCGCTGTCAGGCATATGCCCCGCGACCCATTTGCCAAGCGCATCGAATACGGAATTGATCCAGTTCATCGGCACCTGCGCAACGGTGAAAATGCAGAAAAACATGAACGCCATCGCGCCCAGGAAGGCCACCCAGCCCAGGATGCGGTGGGTGAGAATCATGTCGAGCCGGTCCGAAATCGTCGAAAGATGCTGGTGGCCGGGTTTGCGCACGGCCTTGTCGCATATCGCCTGAATCCACGCATAGCGAGCCTCGACCGGGGCGGAAATCGGGTCGAGCCCGGCGGCGAGAATGTCCTTCTGCGCATCGAGTGTTGCCTTTACGATTTCCTTGTCGTTCGCGGCCAGTTCGATAAGCGAGCGGTCGTGCAATGTCAGGAGCAGCAGCGCTTCCGGGTAGGCGATCTCGGGCGCAAAATGCAATTTTTCCGCGAGCGACCGCGCCTCACGGTCGATGATCTCCGGCATGGGCGCGTGCTTCACCGGTTTCGGGAGCGATGCGGCGGAGACGGCCTGTTTCAATTCCACCAGGCCGTGGCCCTTTGGAGCGATGGTCGGGATCACGGGTACGCCGAGTTGTTCGCCCAGCGCCGAGACGTCGATCACGTGTCCGTTTTTTTCCGCCACGTCCACCATGTTCAGCGCGACGACTGTCGGAATCTGCATCTCCAGCACCTGCGCGACCAGGTAAAGGTTGCGTTCGAGGTTGGAGGCATCCACCACGCAGATGATCACGTCGGGCCGCTGCGTGCCTTCGATCCGGCCGAGCAGCACATCGCGCGCGACCGCTTCATCCGGCGAGCGCACCTGGAGGCTGTAGCTGCCGGGCAGGTCGAGCAGTTCCATCGCCTGGCCGTGGCTGCCAAAAAAACGCCCCGTCTTTTTTTCCACGGTCACGCCGGGATAATTACCCACCTTTTGCCGGAGGCCGGTAAGCGCGTTGAAAATCGTGCTTTTGCCGCTGTTCGGGTTGCCGGCGATGGCGACGTGGCGCACAGCTTCCGCCGTCTGGGTTGTGGCCTCCATGGGAAAAATTAAAGTCGCGCAACGAGAATGCCTGCGGCTTCACGCTTGCGCAGCGAGAGATGATAGCCGCGCACCTTGATATCGATGGGATCGCCGAGCGGCGCGTAACGGACCACTTCAAACTCCACGCCCACGGTGAGCCCCATTTCAAGCAGGCGCTGGCGCAGTTCCCCTGAAAGGTCGAAACTGATGACGCGGCCCCGGCTTCCGGGGGCAAGCGCGCTGAGTGGCTCCGCAGCCGTTTCCATTATTTGCATACCGGCTCGACCAGGATCTCCGAGCCCAGATCGCGCGCGATGGCGACCCGGCAGCCCAGCAGTTTGCAGATCAGGGCTCCGTTGTCGGAGACTTTGCAAACCTCGCTCATTTCACAAAACCCGAGTTCCCGCAGGCGTTGGGATGAGGGTGAGTTGGACTTGAGCGACACAATTTTCAGCCGTTCACCGCACCGTGCGCGGGAAAGATTCAACGGTTCGACCGGGAGTCGATTGGAATGTTTCTTTGAGTTCACTTTATTGACGTCAGGCTTTTGAGATTGTGTCGCAATAGATGCCCATACATTAATCACGAAATTCTTCACGTCCATAAAAAACGAATAAAATAAATTTATTAACCGGGGTGGTGCTAATTGGCAAAATCACCTGCTGCTAGCACTATTAGTAATCAACGCACACGCGGCGCGCTTTACGTATTTTGCTAATGGCTGGCACTGGATTGTCTCCCTCTCCCGCTGGTTGGCAGAATCCCCATATGTGTGCGACGTTTTTGTCGTGGAAAAACGGTTTGCCAATAGAACAGAGGCTGGTCGCGCGCTGGCGGCCGCATTGAAAGCGTATGCAGGACTTCACGATGTTGTAGTATCGTGCCTTCCGCGCGGAGGGGTGCCGGTGGGGTTGGAGATTGCCCGGCATCTCGGCGCGCCGCTCGAGATCGTGCTCGTGCGGAAACTCGGTGTCCCCGGGCACGAGGAGCTGGCGATGGGCGCAATCGCAAGCGGCGGTTTCCGTGTGATGAATCACGAAGTGCTCGCCGGTCTTCGCATTTCCGAAGACGATCTGAACCGGGTGATTGCGTCTGAACAGCAGGAACTCGGGCGTCGCGAGCATCTCTACCGCGAAGGCCGTCCCGCGTTGAGTCTGGAAGGCCGTATCGTGATCCTGGTTGACGATGGCGTGGCCACTGGCGCTACCATGCGCGTGGCGGTACAGGCAATCCGCGCGCAGAAACCTCGAAGTTTGGTGCTTGCGACACCGGTGATTTCTGCATCCACACTGCGCGAATTCGAGAACGATGCGGTCGGGGTGGTCGCCGCGATGGTTCCCAATGAGTTGAATTCAATCGGTGAATGGTATGATGATTTTTCGCAGTTGACCGATGCAGAGGTGACTTCGCTGCTTGCCGGTCCGCACAGGAAAGTATAAACAGTGGATAACCCACATCGTGGGAACCCCGATTGTTTTCAACCAGAAAGCCCCAATATCATGATCACAAGCCAGCGCATTATCGACGCAATAGACGAGCAGATCGGCAACGAATTCGCCGCCATGCTCCAGTACACCGCCATCGCCGCCCATTTCGACGCGGAGACTCTGCCGGAGCTCGCGGCTCATTTCACAAGGCAGGCTGAGGAGGAAAAGGAACACGCCCACAAATTCATCAAATACGTCGTCGATACCGGCGCGCGCGTGAAGATACCTGCTGTGGCTGCGCCGCAGGGTAAGTTCGACACCGCCGAGCAGGCCGTGCAACTTTCCCTCGACCAGGAGAAAAAAGTCACCTCGCAGATCAACGCGCTCGTCCACATCGCGAAGGAGGAATCGGACTACACCACCGACAATTTCTTGCAGTGGTTCGTGCAGGAGCAGCTTGAGGAGGTCTCTTCCATGAGCGATCTGCTCAATGTTGTCCAGCGCGCCGGCGAGGGGAACCTGCTGCGCGTTGAGGATTACCTCGCCCGCAAAGGCGGCGGAGGCCGGCCGCGTGCCGGTGGAGTTGACAACAGCCTGTAAAGGGCGGTTTATAAGCGGCCTATGAATACCACTCTGGTCCGCGACGTTGAAGCGACCCGCATCCCCAGCGGCGAAAAGATCATGCTGCCCTCCGGCACTGGAGTATTCATCACCCAGGAGCTCGGGGGTAGTTTCACCATTGCCGTGGAACTGTCCGGGCTCTACCGCATTGCCGGCGCGGATGCCGACGCCCTCGGCAGGCAGGCCCCGGCGGCTGATGCGCAGGCTTCCGGGGGGCCATTCCACGAGGAAAAGGTCTGGGAGCAGCTCAAGAATTGTTACGACCCGGAAATCCCCGTGAACATTGTCGATCTCGGCCTCGTTTACAGCATGGAGGTCACCGACGAGAACGGCGGGAAGAGTATCCTCGTGAAAATGACGCTCACCGCCCCCGGCTGCGGCATGGGGCCTTCGCTCGCCGCCGATGCGCAGCAGCGCATCCTCACCGTGCCAGGCGTCACCAGCGCTAATGTGGAACTGGTGTGGGATCCGCCGTGGTCACCCGACAGAATCTCGGAAGCCGGCCGCGAAAAACTGGGCATGGCCTGAAACAGGTCTTACTACGGCATCATCACCGATGCCACGTTGCCCTGCAGGTCGTAGTTCACCCAGCCGCTTTTGTCGTGGTCGCCCGTGGCGCGGATCTCGATGAGCACCTTCTGATTTCCCAGCTGCATGTTTTTCTGCCGTGAAATGGTGATCCGCTCGATCTTTCCGTTCGAGAGCTTCAGACGCTCGAGGGTTTGTTTTTCGAGAGCGTCCATTTTTGGCAGGAACGCGGGCTCCGCTTCGTCGAGATCGAAAAGCCAGTCGTCTCCAAACCCGCGATAGAACGGCGTGTGGTCCGAACCGGGGAAGTCCGCGAAGTGGTCCTGGTCGTAAATGTAATCGCGAAGGCGCTCCGTTTCCTTGGGATTTCGCGTGATGAGTATCGCCCGCTTGTCGTCGAACCGCAGTTCCATGAGTTTCGCGTGCGGGCCGAATTTTTTCCGGATATCCGCGATAGCCTGTTTTGCACCGTCCTGCGCAAACATGTTCACCGGTGGCCTCCGGTCCTTGGGCAGCCTTACGCTGCTGGCCGCACCTTTTGCGTCGAAATCCACCTCGCCGTTTTCACCGTTCCCGTCACGCACTTCCACCGTCCACCGCACCGGCTGCGCATCGCCGTCAAAGGTCGATGTTCCCACCGAGACCTTGTAAATACTGCCGCCGGGGATCTCCAGTTTCGCCTGCGCCTCCTTCAGGATTGCGGGCACCTGCGACCAGTCCACGTCATCCACGGCAAAAAACATCGCGTCAGCCGGTGGCGCGCCGGTGATGCCCGGCGTGGCGTCACCGCGATTCAAGACCCCATTCAGATTCACCGTGAAACCCGCCAATTTCTTCGGATTTTGCGGTATGCGCCCGTCAAACCAGAGATAGTTTTTCTCAAAATGAAGGAGTTTGATCGCGCGGCTGCTGCCGAAAGCTGAGCGCATCATGTCCGTGACATTTTTCAATTCCTTCATGTCGGTGAAAAGATTGAGATTCTTTGCGCGCGTGGTGCCGTCGAGGTTCATGCGGGTGAGATGCCCCTTCGCATCGGCGTATGCGTTTGCGTATTCTCGATCGCTTTTCACGGAGATGTCCCATTCCACATCCCCGCTGCGGGCTGACGGAATGAGGAAAAGATGGCGCTGGATGTTGATTTCCTTCACGGCGCCGGTGTCCTCCAGCGAAGCGCGCCCCACGGCTTCCTGTGCCGCGGAGGCGAGGCCCGCAATATTTACATCGGCGAGATCGAAAAGATTTTCCTCCAGGTTTTCATTGATGAGGTTCAACTGGACCGCCGTGGGGCCGGTGACGCTCACATGGTGCAAACGGTCATTCATGCCGTAGATATGCTCAAGGCGGTATTCGTCCACGTGGCGGGGCTGCGCGGGATCCTGCACTTGCACCGAGAATGCCAGCGGTGTGATCTGCACCTTCAACGCCCGCACCGGATGGCCGATTTTTTTGGAAAGCTCCGTGAGCGCGTCGTTGGCCGTGGCTCCCTCGAACATATTCACTTCCTTCTGCCTGGTGCAGCCCGTCAGGAAAACGGTGCCCAGCAATAATGCGGCAACCCTTCGTGACAAACCGATCCTTGCAAAGTGGGATATTCGGTCCGTGAAAGAGGACGTTTTCCCGGCTGCTGACGTTTGACACGCATTCTGCATAAGGTTTCCTGCTCCTCGACCGTGTCGATTTATGGGGAAATGCCGCAGGCGTGTCACTTCCCAAGTGAAAAATTGCGTGTTTTTAACGGCACCGATATTGACAGAACCCGCCAATATTGGCATATCGCGCCCTTCAATTTTAAACCTTGGCACACTTTTGGCTAGTATTTATAAAACATGCGCTTCTTTATACTGATTGCAGTAATTTTTACGGCACTTCTGGGCTTCTCACAACATGCTGATGCCCAGTATTTTGGCATCGGATTTGGGATGACCACCACTACCTTCGGGACTTCAAGGCATGGCCCCGCGAAATATGATCCGCGCATCGATCCGAAGCTTATCAAGGCCGCAAGACTTGCCGAAAATCGCGCCGGACGGCACACGACGCTTCACTGCTGGCAGTATGTAAAGGACGCTCTTGTCCAGGCCGGAGCGGTTCATTCCCGCCCCGCAACCGCATATGCATACCAGGCTGGTGCGGAACTGGTTGAACAAGGTTTTGTAAAGATCAACGTCAACGATCCCTACAGCGCGCCACTTGGTTCGGTGCTGGTGTACGGCGACCATGGGGCCGGACACGTTGAATTCCGCACGGCAAACGGCTTCGCAAGCGATTACAAGTCCAACTGGAGATGCAAATACCATCTCATCGGGGTTTACGCCAAGATGTCATAATAGATGTCTTATGGGCGTTTAATACATTTGCCTGTTTATTTTTTAAATTTGCACCTCACAAACCCCCGTCATGGCCTCGCTTACGTCCACCGAAAAAGTTCTGCTGAAAGCCGCGGATAACGATGGATTCATCCCATTCCCTCCCGGGGATTCGCGGAGGGTGGGTGCCTGCCTCGACACGCTCGAGAGTCTCAGCAAAAAGGGGTTTGTGATCCGGAAAATGCGGAACAAGTTTTACAGGGCCTACTATCTCACGCCCCAAGCGATGGCCGAGTTGACTGGGAATTGAATTTTTTCACGCAAGTCGCGTACAAGCTGCCTGAGTAATTCCTTCAAGGGCGGATAAGGGAATTCCCATCTCACTCTTCTCTGACATCCATCCAATCAGGGTATCGCGATACCTGATTGCTATAAAAAAGAAATATCAATACTTTCTGGCCGCAGCCTTGCTGCTCGGTCTGACAGGCTATGGTTTGCAAGCCGGTTCGTCCGACAACGGCACAATTATCATTGCGCAAGCGGGCGGAAGCGGTGGCACTGGCGGAACTGGTGGAGGGGTAGGCAACGGCTCATCCCCCGGCGGCAGCACGGGAAATGGTTCGAATGGAGGTATTATAACGACGCCCGGCTCTTCACCAAGCACCTCGCCGGGATCTACTCCCGGCATGTCTCCCGGTCCATTGCCCAGCGCGTCGCCAAGTGCCTCTCCCGGCACGTCGCCAATGCCCGGCATCACTCCGATGCCAATGCACTGAAACCCTCACCCGCGGGCTTGCGCCGCCACTTCGGTGGCGGCATGAAGCCGGGTCATTTTTTCAGCCACTTGTCGCAACCACTCCGTGTCCGGCGTGGCGTAGGGGCGGAAGGTTTCGAGATAACCCTCGTGTTCGTTGAAATAAAGCGCCCGGTGCAGCCCGAGCGTGCTCGCCTTGGGTGAATCGATCAGACTCGCGGAATCATTCGCGCTCATCTGGAACACGACCCTCATTTCAAATTCGCTCAGCGCCTTCCGGTTCATGAAACGGTTCACGCTATTGAGCGTATCCACCGTGGTGATGATGTGGATCCCATGGCCGCTTCCTTCGTTGATGAGTTCATTGAACTGCGCGCCGGGATTCGGCCCGCTCTCACTGCTGCTCATCGAGAAGCTGAAATCATCCTCGTGCCGGAGCTTTTTGAACTTGTGCAGCCCGTGGATGAACAGGAACACCGGTGGAGCTTCGCCCGAATCACCCTCACCGGCGCTGCGGGTTTTCAACTCCGCGGCGAGATCGTTCATCGCCGGGCCGACATCCTGGTTGCGCACCGCCACGATCTCGTGCGGGATAGCCTTCACAATTTCATCCATGAAAAGCGCCTCCTGCGAGCCGGGGATGGCGTTGTGAAAGAGGACGAATTTCGCCGCGCCCTTCGGGTATTGCGCCGCGAGGGCCAGCATGGACAGGCCGAGCATCGTAAGCGATGCGTCGTCGCGCTGGCCTACGATCAGCATGTTGTTGCTGCTCTGGCGCTGGAATACGGCTTCCGTAGGCCCCTTGATGGAATTAGGCGCGCCCAGCCAGCAACGCCCTGCCGCCGGTGGAGCGACCGGTGTGATATCCAGCGCGGCGCGTAACAAATCGTTTTCCTGGATGTCGGCGGGAGCGTTGCCTTCAAAGACGATGGGCGACGGGTAGCGCGTACCATCCTTCCGCTCCGCGAGGTCGTGCACCTTGTCGAGCCACGTGTCGCGCTCTTCATCCGGCAGCCACACCACTTGGAACGGGCTGTTCCCTTCCATCGCCCCGGCGGCATCGTTGTAAATGCCTTCGCCGGGCCGTGAGAGCAGCCGCGGCGCGGAATTGTTTTCATCCATGATGAGATAGGCGTCCGCCTCGTTGCACTGGAGCGCGACACGGATCACCATCTGTCCGAGCGTCGCGCGTGCGAGCGAATACGCGCCGCCCAGCGTCTGCGACCCGAGCAGCACATGGATGCCGAACGCGCGCCCCTGCCGCACGATGCGGTCGAACAAAAGCGACGCCGTCTGCGCAATCGTGTCATCTTCCACGAAGAACTCCTGAAACTCGTCGATGAGCAGCAGCGAGCGCGGCATCGGCTCCGTGCCGCCCGCGCGCTTGTATCCTGCGATGTCCTGCACCCCGAGCTTGCGGAACATGTCGCCGCGCCGCCGCAATTCCCCGTCCACGCGCTGGAGCACGCTCAAGGCAAACTCCCGGTCGCTCTCGATTGCCACGACCTTCGCATGCGGGAGATGCTTGGAGGCGTAGCATTTGAATTCCACGCCCTTCTTGAAATCAATGAGATAAAACTCCACCTGCTCCGGGCTGCACGCGAGCGCGAGGTTCGTGATGATGACATGGAAGAGCGTGGATTTTCCCGATCCCGTCTTGCCCGCGAAGAGTGCGTGCTGCCGCGTCCCCTTGCCGATGGCGAGATACTGGAGCTTCGTTGCGCCCGTGCGCCCGATCGCCACGCGCAACTCGTTGGTGGTCTCGTTCGTCCACATCTCCTCCGGCGGAGGGGCGACCTGCGAGAAGGGAACCTCCACGCGGTTCGAGTCGATACTGCTCTTGCCAATCTTGTGGATCAGTTCCACCTCGAGATCGGGGACCGGCGGCGGGTCGAATGACAGCGTCGCACCCAGATCGGTCTGTTGTTTGTTCAGCACGAATTCATTTCCTACGCGGCGGATGCACAGGCTGTTCTTGCGGAGTTCATCCGGCACAAAGCCATCCGGCAGCGGTTGCCTCTGGTCCCAGTGGATGAGCGTAAAGATGCCGCAACGGGGCCCGCTCACGGCGATGCTTTGCAGCCGCTTGGCCGCGGTGTCGCTGAAGTTCGCCGGGAAATCCGCCACGACCAGGAAATGGTACTTCTCCGCCACGCTCCCGGCCTTCTCGTTGTATTCGGTGATCGTCGCATACTCGTTGCGGAGATACATCTGGATCACCTTCTCGATGTGCTCGCCCAGTTCCTCCAGCCGTTCCTCGATCTGGTCGCGCTGCGTCCAGATGCGCCGGTTGATGATGCTCTCCTCGTAATCCGCGACATGCATGAGGCCCGCGAAACTTTGCCCCAGCCCCACCGGATCGATGATTGTAAAACTCAGTTTGCCCGGGGGCGTGGTCGAGAGAAGCCGGAGGATCGTGTTGTTCAGTGTCCCGATCACGGTTCCCGCGCCCGACTCCTTCGTTTCAAAAAGCATCGAGCCCTGGTCGGGATACGAGAGCGTGGCGGGAACTGAAACCTGCGCGGGTCCGGGCAGCGCGAGTCGCGGATCCTTGGGCAGCAAGCCGGGCTGCTTTGCAAGATCGAGATCGAAGTGGCCGAACTTCGTTGCCGGCGTGAACTTCACGGGTGGCGTCCACGCGTTTACAAGTTGTTCGCTCCATGGAGGGAATGTCGCAGCCGCAGCTGCATTCGTTTCCTCGATGGCGCTGTAAAGCGGCGAGATTTCCTTTTTCCAGTCGGCCACGATTTCATCCCACTGCGTCTTCTCATCCGCAGTCAGGGCGGCGGCCTCGACATCATGGGTTTGCGTATATTGCTGTTTGAGCGTCGCGGCCTCGCCGGTCAGAAGTTCGATGCGGTGTGCACGTTCCGCTTCCAGGCGCTGGAGTTTCGGGCGAAGATTTTTTTCGATTTTTTCCAGGATGCGCGGTGTCTGCTTCTCGAGTTTTTTTCGCGCGGAGGTTTCAAATTCCGCCTCGATGTCGTTCGCGCGTCCCCACTGCTGCTTTACCTCCGCGCACGTGTGGTCGTATTCCTCCTGGATGCGCTGGCGCTCCCGCTCATGCGTGGCGGCGAGTCCCGGCCCCGCGTTTTTCGATGTTTCTATGATCGCCCGCGCCTCGACGAGCGCCCCCGCGATCAAGGCCGCGGTTGCCTTCGACGATCCCGCCCCGATCTGGTGGATCACAAAAAGGACCGCGAATAATACCGCGCCACCACCGCCGGCGATCGCGTACGCGGTGGAATTCATGCCGAGATGCCATGCAAGCGTAGCGCTTCCCAAGGCAATCACCAGGAACAGCGCGGGCAACGGCGCGTAACTGAAAAGGCGTGGAACCGGAAAACGCCCGAATGCCCCTAGCTGTTCCTGTGCCGTGGCAAGATGCGTCTGTACGGCGTTAAATTGTTCGCTCAAATCGCCATTCGCCGCGGTTCCCTTGCGCTTGAGCATGCCTCGAAATGAGCCGTAGCCGCGGAAAGCGCCGCGCGCCTTTTGCTCCAGGTCGAGGAGTGCGGATTGATACGCCTCGAGTTGCGAGGTGAACCCGCGGTAGGCCGCATCCGCCGCCGCCGTGTCCGCGGTCAGTTTCCGCTGCGCAAGAAAATCTCGCATCTGCAGGTCGCCCATCCAGCGGCCCTTCGCCTCCTGCGCGCGTCTTGGCAGACTGCGGAGAGCAGCCGTGCGGTAACGCTCCACGCGGGAGCCCCGCTTTTCATAGATCGCCTTGATGCGTTCCGCTTCCGCGCTGAAATATTCCTCCGTTTCCGCGATTCGCCCCGCGTAACTCAATTCCGTATGCCCGATTGCATCCTGGCTTTTTCTCGTCGTGCTGTAACGGCGGCCACCCAGGTCGCGGAAAAGCTGTTCCTCCCGCTTCGCAAATTTCGCGGCGGTCTGTTTCAGTTGATCCAGGAGTTCGAGGCTCCGGTTGATCCGGAGATCGGGGCCGCTACTCACAGTCGCTCCTGACTTTTCGCAGCAATACGTCGAGTTCCTCCATCACGGCGGTTGCCCGGGCCACGTGGCCGGGCAGATCATCGAGATATTTGCGCTCAAATTCCTGGCTCTTCACGTCGTGCCAGTACGTTTTTGTTTCCTGCCATTCATTATTCAAATCCTTCACAGCCTGGATCAGCGCCGATGCATTTCCCTTGGTGCTCATATCGCAATTAAGATAGTTTCGAACTTCGTCATTCGGATTTCGTCATTGGCTCGCCGCCCTCGCCTTCCGAAGTGGAGGCAACAACCGTCCCCCCCGTGCCTCCACCAGTGGGAGCCGCTCCAGCGCTCGCATACGCATCCAGCGCCCGTTGCGCATTGACCAGGTAGGCGATCCCTTTCGGAATATCATTGCTCAAAAACTGCCGCAGACTTTCCAGCCGTTTCACGATTGGATCAGCGAGCCCGTCATAATTCTGGTTCCACGCCTTCACCCGGCGCAATTTGTCCGAGGCTTCGCCCAGCGCGCGCTTCGCCTTGTTCACCGCCTGCTGCCGGACGATCATCGCCGTTTCGTGGTTGCCGGTGAGCCGCACGCTCATCAGTTCCTGTTCCGCCTGGTCCAGCACCTTTGTGCGCTTGCGGAATTCGCTCTCCCAGAGCACCCGCTGGTCGTGCTGCAGCCAGATCCGCGTCCGCCGCACCTCGTCATTCACGTCATCCACCGCGCGGTTCGCTTTGTTCATGAAAATGATCAGGCTCGCGCGGAACGCATCCAGCGCCTCGGTCGATGTGACTCTTGCTTGGTTCGCCATGGGTTCCTAGCGCTGGTCCAGGTATTGCTCGATGCGCTGGGCCTTTCTCAGCAGATACGGCGAGTGCTTTTCCGAGACCTCCATGAATTTCCGCAACACCTTCATCGTGGTGACGAATTCCTCCGCGAATTTTTCATGGTCCTGGTCCTGCCACGTCGTGCCCAGCGAGGCAAATCGCGCCTGCAGGGAGGACGCCTTCATCTGCACATCGTCGTTGAAACGCTTCAGTTCCGCCGCGAAACGCCGGACCTCCTCCGGGTCCATGATTGCTTGAGCCATAGGTTCGTAGGGTAAAATTTAAACGCGCAGGGGGACATCAGGAACTGCTGTTGCGTCAATGCAACCACCACTCCAAGTCTGCACCGGAAAACGTAGCGTGTCCTTCGCGCCAATTCAAGCGGCGCGTTCTGAAGGCGGATTGATAATTTTGGCGTTGGTGTAACGGGCAGACGGTCTTATCCTCCCAGGCGACAATGGATGGGCGATAGCATGGAAGCAGGAGATCAAGGAAACAGTATCACGTTCCTGCGCCTCATGCTGGCATTGACGGTTGTTTTCGGGCACGCCTATGTAATAGGCGGATTTGGCCCCGAACCCCTATCCGCATGGAGTCTTCAACAGGCTTCTTCGCAGGAAATGGCAGTGAAAGGATTTTTCATCCTCAGCGGTTTTCTACTGGCTCACTCGCTTTCCCGGAGTCCCTCACTGGGCCGGTTCGCCATCCGCCGTTTCTTCCGGATCATGCCTGCATTCTGGGTGCTCCTCTTTTTCTCCACGTTCGTTGCCGCTCCTCTGTTGGTCACAATGATCTATCCCGGCAACGAATCCGGATACGCTGCAATTCTCCACCAGGGCGAATACAGCCCGCTTGGGTATATCCGGAACAATATCTTCCTCTGGATTGGCCAGGATGTCATCATTGGGCCGCAATCGCCGCTTCCCGTCGTTGAAAACGGATCGCTTTGGAGCCTGTTTTACGAGGCAATGTGCTACACGCTGCTTGCCCTGTGCGCGTGGATCGGTGTCACCCGCCGGAGAGCCGGGGTGTTTGTATTGTTCGGTATTTTATACCTGCCCTGTCTGGTCTATCAATTTCATCCATTCCAGCCGCCTCCGATTCGCGGGCTTGCCAGCATGGTATACAACTTCGGGTTTCATCCCTCTGGCACGCGGGTGGTGCTCGCGTTCTCGGCGGGCATGGCGGCGCACGCGATGACGTTCGGACGGCCATTCTGGAATGCGAAACATTTCACTCTGGCGATGTTGGTGCTTGCGCTGGGATTGACCTATGGAGGCTTCGGGGCAATCTGGCCGGTGGCATTCCCCTACGTTCTGCTCAGCCTCGCCTACAGGCTTCCGTTCTCGTCGTTTGGCCGCCCGGGGGATGCATCCTACGGTGTCTACCTGTATGCCGCCATGATTCAGCACTGGCTCTGTCTGTTCGGTATCCACCATTCGGGACTGCCGGTTTATCTCGGCGCCTCGATTTTATTAAGCCTGGCTTTCGGAATACTTAGCTGGCTCCTTGTGGAGCGCTGGGCGATCGAACTGGGGCGTTGGATTATTGTCCGGTACGGTTTGGGTGGAAAAGCGAACCGGTCGGCAAATTCCTCCTAGCAGCAAGACGTTCCTTTTGCCGTTTTGGAGAAAACCAATGGCTTAAGGAACGAGAAAAGTCTTGCCCGTGTAAGGGCATTTCACCTCGGTGCCCGGCGGAAATCCTCTCACGTCCACATATCCCCCGGTGGGGGAATACGGGCTTGTAACGTATCCCGGTTTGCCCGGGACCGGCGTGGCATACGGCAGGTCGCCATGCTGGACTTGCGGGGTACCGGGTTTCTCCGCCGGCATTTTCACTTCACTGGGAGGAGGCGTGGAATCAGCCTCCGGAGTGGGAACCGGCGTGGGGGTAGGGGAAACGTTCGTGGGAACGGGGCCTTTGGGTTTTGGTTGATTACCCGAGGTGCAAGCGGCCAGATAAACTACGGCCAGAACAGTCGCTCCTGTCACAAAAAGTTTTGTCATAAGCGGGATTTGTTAACCATTACCTCATTCCATGAAGCATGTCAGCTTTAAATATGCGCCCGGCTATTAGAGTCCGGTAGTTTTCCGAAGCGGCTTGAAAAAGTTATATAAGGATAACGGAATGCATAATCACGGCAACCCTTTCCCGTTTCGCTCGCATGGAAAATAAGGCAGAGTCTCTTGGCACAGAAAAGACAGATTGCCTGCGAAATTCCCTCAATATCACCAGTTGCCTGCCCCTGACTCTATGAATAATCAACTCCCGAAACGCCGCTATTTCTTTAAAAACATCCTTGGCCTCATCCTGGCCGGAGCCATCTGCCTGGTGGCGGGCCAGGCTGGTGCCGTGTCCCTGCCGGATGGCACGATCCCCTCGAACATAGGGATGCAGCTCAAGGGCCAGGACATGAATCCCGAGACGCTGGACAAGGTGCGCGAGCTTGGAGTGAAGTGGGTAAGACGCGGCTTCATTTGGGAAGGGATTGAGAAGCAGCAGGGCGTCTATGATTTCAGCGCTTATGACGTTTTCGTGAAAAGCTGCCAGGAGCGCGGGCTTTCAATCATCGCGTGCATGGCTTTCAGCAACAAACTGTACGGCCACCCCAAGGACGAGCCGGCGCGCTCAGCTTACGCAAAGTACGCCGCGGCGCTCGCCGACCATTACAAGAACGACAACGTCATCTTTGAAATCTGGAACGAGCCAAACACCATGACCTTCTGGGGGCGCCACGGGAAGAAGGGAAATTCCGAGCCCTACGCCGAGGAGTACACCAACCTGGTGAAGGCCACGGTGCCCGCCATGAAAAAGGCCAATCCAAATTGCATCATCCTCGCCGGCGCCGTCTCCAATATGTGGACCGAATCTTACAAGTGGATGGATTTCTGTTTCGCGAAGGGCATGCTGAAGCAGAAGTTCGACGTCTGGTCAGTGCATCCCTATGGCGTCAAGGCGCCCGAGGATTACATCGAGGCATACGGCCACATGCGCAAGCAAATGGCGGATGCAGGCGGCCCCTCGAACTGGCCCCTCATCAACTCCGAGCGCGGTTTCCCGATCGGCAAGGCGGAAGGTTATGCCGGTGGCGACGTTTCAAAGGCGTATGAATATCAAGCATGGCATCTTGTCCGCCAGTATCTCGTAGACCTGATGCTGGGCTGCCGCGTCACGAGCTGGTACGAATGGGCGGGCAAGGAAGGGTTTACCGTCTATCGCCCTGGAAATCCAACCCCGGCATATAACGCGTGCAAAGTCCTGATCACCGAGATGAGCGGCTACAAGCTGGACAAGCGCATCGATACCGCCCAGCCCCGCGATTTCGTCCTGCGCTTCACAAACGCCACCACCGGCGGCATCAAGCTCGTCGCGTGGACCGCGCCTCCACCAATGCAAAGCCCGGACAAGATCGTCGACCACGCCATCACGCTCCCGGTCCAGGCCACTGGCCCGCTCGAAACAGTAAGCCTCATGGGTGGGAAAGGGACGATCGACATCAAGGGCGGAAGCCTGGCAATCAACCTCACCGGCGCGCCCCAGTACATCACGATCAAGAAATAGTCGGGAGGAAAGCTGCCTGCGCGGAATAAATTTGCCGTGGAGCGGTGACGGTGCGACAAGGATTTCCTGCCAAAAGTGTGAAATTCACGCGTCGCAAATTCAAGGTGATCCTCGTTGTCGCCGGGCTGGTGCTCCTTTCCTTCCTCGCCTTCATCTGGATCGCGGCGGGTTGGCTGGTATCACCGCCCAGGCGGGAATTGCAGGATTATCATCGTGAGTGGCTGGCGCATGCGGCGGCGCACGGGATTCGCGTGGATCAATTTCCGGCGTTGGATGGAAAAGTGCCCTGCCTCCTTGTGCAACCCGACGCCGCCCACGGCCCCGGTGAGCGCGGATTGAAATTGCGCACGCAACTGGCAGCCCAGGGCTGGAAGCTCGACGGCTACGGGACGACGTGCGGCACGCTCGTGCTGCTTCATGGCCGCGAGGGGAGGAAAGAGGATCTGCTTCCCGTGGCGGAAAGATTTGCCGCGGCGGGATTCCGCTGCGTCCTCCCCGACCTGCCCTCCCACGGCGACAGTCCCGTCCTCAAAACGCATTTCGGGACGAGCCCGTTTGAATCCAATCTCGCTGCGGACGTATTGCGTGAGGCTGCTGCCCGCTTCCATTTTGCGACGGAGCCCGCGGGCGTGTGGGGCATGTCGATGGGCGGCTCGTTTGCGGTCAATGCCGCCGCCGCGCAGCCGCAACTATGGAAAGCCATGGTGCTCGTCTGCACATTCGATACGCTTTCCGGCGTGGAGCGGGACCGCCTGCACCGGTGGGTCGGCCCGTTCACCCCGGTGGTCGCGCCTGCGGTGGAGTTTGCGATTACATTTCGCGACGGCATGTCTCCCGGCTCCGTCAGTTCCATTGCAAAGGCGGGGAAAATCGCCATTCCCACATTGGTCGCGCATGGAAACACCGATGCCCTCATTTCACTCTCCCGCGGCCGCAGGCTCTACGACGCATTCCCCGGCAGGGACAAGAAGTGGATCGAGGTGCAGGGAGCGACCCATGGAACGATACTGGTGACACCGGAGCCTCTCTACGCGGAAATGAGCGAGTGGTATCTCCAGTGGATGAGTCCCCGCACGAAACCGGCGGGGAAAATCATCACTTTCAACCACGCGCCTGAAATATGAAAAACCGTTCGATTTCGGGTATTCCAACTAAAAGGTAGATTCACGCCAAAAACGGTTTATTACTCTACCATGCAATCCAACGTGCTCGGCGGGAAACTGCAATGCTGCTGCCAGTCGCCGATGACCGGCTTTTACCGCGACGGGTATTGCAAGACCGGCCCCGGCGACGTGGGGCTCCATACCGTATGCATCGAGGCGAGCGAGGCATTCCTTGAGTTCTCGCGGCAGCAGGGGAACGATCTTGTCACGCCCGCGCCCGAATGGGATTTCCCGGGCCTCAAACCGGGTGACCGCTGGTGCCTTTGCGTCACACGCTGGAAAGAGGCTCTCGATGCGGGTGTCGCGCCGCGGGTGATGCTCGCGGCAACGCATATTTCCGCCTTGGAATTTGTGGACCTGGAAGATCTCAAGGACCATGCACTGGATGATGATATCGCAGGGGCATAGTTCGCATCGTAACGGTGCGGATTCGGCTGCGTTTTCAAAGAAGGTTTTCCTTGTAACAGATGAAAATTTCTGCACAATTACTTCTGATTTCCGCCCTGAAACTCTGTAATCGCAAAAATTTATGCATAAAAATTTGAAGGCCGCCTTTGTTTCCACCCTTTTGTCGTTGTCGTTCTGTCTGGCGGCTACAGCAGCGGACTCTACGCCTGCCGCGGGAGCGAATATTCCTGACTATCTTAAGAAATATTTGCCGGCGTACTTCCTTACCGGCACGGATACGGCGGATTCCTCCACCTCGGCAGGCGCCCCGGGCGCCAGTACGGATTCTGAAACAGCGGTGAATCCTGGAACAAGCTCCGCTCCGGCCCTTCAAAGCACCAGCACTGGCGGCAGCAATGCTACGGATAACACCAGTTCATCAAATAGCATGGCCGTGAAGGTCGGAGGCAGTGTGCCGAAAAAGACGGTACCGGTGGGCGGAGGCAAGATTGTTTCCGGAGGCGGCACAAACATTAAAAAACCGGTGGCTGCCACGAAAAATGGGGCCAGGCCAATGCTTCACGTCCTTCCCAAAGCCTTTAAGCCTAATTCTCAAGGTGCCGGCCCTGGTGGCGGTTACTCAGTGCAACAAATTCGGCACGCTTACTCATTTGATATGTATGGTGGCAACGGTGCCGGGCAGGTCATTACGATCATTGATGCCTATGGCAACCCGAACATCCAGTACGATCTGGAGCAATTTTGTATCAAATTCGGGATCAACCCTACTGCGGTCAAAATCTCCTACCCGCAGGGACAACCCATCAATTCGGATTCCGGTTGGGCTGATGAGACGTCACTGGACGTGGAATGGGCTCACGCCATGGCGCCGGGCGCGCAGATCTGGTTGATTGTTACAAATCCCGATGATCCCAGCTTTGCATTAAGTGTTGATCCGGTTGGGGACAGTTTGTTCGGGGGAGTCGATTATGCAGTGCAAAATGGCGCGCGCATTGTTTCGATGAGTTGGGGTGCTTTGGAAAACGGCAATAATACGCCTCTGGATGCTCATTTTAACAAGGCGGGTGTTACGTTTCTGGCTTCAACCGGTGATTCCGGGGCCGGCGTCTCGTATCCTTCAGTGTCCCCTTATGTGACCGCAGTCGGTGGCACGACTCTCAACCTTGATTTATTTGGAACCGTTAAATCTGAATCCGCATGGGCCTACAATGCAACATACGGATGGGGGGGCGGCGGCGGGTTGAGCGCGTTTGAATCCGAGCCGGGTTACCAAAGCGGCTTCCAGCATACAGGTTTGCGTGCCGTGCCGGATGTAGCTTACAATGCCGATCCGCTTACCGGATTTTCAGTTTTTAATAGCAGTTTCGGTGTGGGTTGGGAGGTTCTCGGCGGAACAAGTGCGGGCACTCCTCAATGGGCTGCGCTCGTTGCTCTTGCAAGTAGTTCCAAGCCAATCACCAACCTGAATCTGCGGCTCTACCTCATGTCTCTCTACGATTGGCCCGGTTTCTTCAACGACGTTATCGGTGGTGATATCAACGGTATCACCGCGATTTCGGGCTACGATCAGGCTACAGGCCTCGGCAGCCCGAGAGCCTATGCGATCGCGCTACTGTTGGGGGCATACTAAAAAACCAGCTAGCTGCTTGTTGGCAGCGGATCCGGCTTTCCAAGCGGCAGTGACCGCCGGAATCATGAATCGGGTTACGCCTGAATGATCTTGTTCCGGATCGCGTAGCGCACAAGGTCGCTGAACGTTCCGAGCCCCAGCTTGCGCATGATTGATGCGCGGTGGGTTTCGCCGGTCTTCACACTGATCCCCAGCGCGCTGGCGACTTCCTTGTTGCTCCTGCCCTCGGCGAGAAGTTGCACGATTTCCCGTTCGCGCGCAGTGAGGCGGCCTGAAGCCGGTTCTTCCCCGGCCGCGGTCCCTCCTCCGCCGAGATAACGCGAAAAAACGATCTCGGAAATCTTGGATGTGAAAAATGTGCGGTGCTTGGCGAGCGCGCGGACGGCCGTGACGAGGTGCTGGCTCACATCGGTTTTCACGATGTAGCTTCGCGCGCCTGCCTGGAACACGTCATGTACGAGTTGCTCTTCCTCATGCCCCGTGAAAATCAGGATTTCAATCTCAGGCAGGAGTTTTTTGATCTGGCGTGTCGCTTCCAGCCCGTTCAGTTCCGGCATTTCGACATCCAGCACGGCGATGTCGGGCTTCAATTTCTGCGCCAGGGCGACCGCCTCGCGTCCATTGCGCGCCTCGCCGCACACGTGCAGGTCGGGCTGTTTTTCAAGCAGCATGCGCGTGCCCTGCCGGACAACCTCGTGGTCATCCGCCAGCAGAATCTGAATTTGCTTTTCTATCGCGCCTGTTACTTCCGTTCCCATACGCTGCATTTCCATAAGTACCCTGTTACCAGCATCTATTATACCCCCGCTCACCTTTTAGCGCCATGAATTTGTGTTTTACATCATTTCGCATCACAGATCGCCTGAATTTGATTCAAACCCCGGCATCTTTTCGATACGGAATATATTGCGCATCGAAGATCGCCTGCCTTGGCAGGATCGCGCTTGTATTTCGCTGCCTGTTACGCTTTAACTGGCGGCATTGGCGGTTTTGCGTCCATCATCCCTTCCAAACGGAAACGGGAGGCGCGAAAATCAAGAAAGCCGCCGGTGAATAATGACAGGCCAATTCCAACGAATCCGGGAAGTATTGACGAAACGATTGCCAAAGCTGGGCAAGCCCAAAGCCAGGAGCGCCATCATTCAAAACACCGGCATGGAGGAGATTCTGCTCGCCACCAGGCCGCAATACCCGAGCCTCCCGATCTGGGAAAAGATCGAACACCCCAGGGACAACTATTTCAGTATCTACATCCTCCCCTTGCATATCCCGCTTCATCCGCAGCTTGATGAGCCGGTCCGCGATCTCCAGAGACAGATGATCGAGGATAACGTAGGGCAGGATTTTTGCCGGCTGCACGATCTCTACGAGGATATATTTTCCCATCTTTGGGTGGCTGAAATACAACGCTGGACCTACCGTCCCATCGGCCTCTGCTCGTTTGTTTACCGGCCGGCGCCGGCGGCGCGCCTCGGGGAAGGCACGCCTGCGGGCAAGGATAGATGGTGGATGAACATGGCGTGGCTCAACGTGGCGCAACGCAACCACCGCGTCCTCCGCAACACCATCCCGTATTTCAAAAAATGGCATCCCGATTTTTTGATGGCCCGGGATCATCCCATTGTAAACAAGTCTTTCAAGGACAACCCCGAACACCTGCAAAACAAAACGGGAAAATCGCTGATCTGGGGCTGACCTGCAAAGCAATTTTGCCGGTGGTGGGTGGCAACGGGTGTTTAAAGCGGTAACTGCTTTTTTTCATCGCGCCAAATCGATTGTAGCATTTTTCGCTACAGCTGTAATGGCAGCATCATTACACGTGCACTTATTTCCACATTCTCATTGCTAACAGCTTGAAAATTTTTTAGTAACACAACTGCCCATTACACGGCCCTAAACTAACCGTAACATCGATATATTTGGGCGCTTGCGTATTCACTCTCATAAATAGAACAACGTCGAAGATAAATATCAAACCCCAACAAGGATAACACACATGAACCGTATTAAAGCTGGATCAATACTTGCGCTCGGATTGCTGGCGCTCTTTACGAATAGAGTCGAAGCCTTTATTGGAAATGGATGGGTGGTCACTGGCACAACGGCGTCAGGCGGCCAGGTCATTATCGGAAGCGGCGGCGGGGATGTGGGACAACTCACACCGTTTACCCTCCCTACCAGCACCTCGGCCAATGGCGGTGATATTGTATATCTTTTAACACACACCACGGCATCCGGTATTTTCGGGGCGACGATAGAGTTCGCCGGCTCGAATAACACGTTGATAAACAACGGCACGATCATTGCCCCTTTCTTCGACGGACCCGGCACCGTGTTCTCCAATACCGCCGTGGGATTCTTTTCCGGCAACTCCCCGCTCGTGAACACCACGCTCACGAATAACTCGTTCATCTACGGCGGCTATGGGAATGCCGATAACGATTTTGCCAATTCCGGCGTGTCATTGATTTCGTTCGACGGGATTTTCAATACGACCATCACCAACAACGGATACATCAGCGGCGGCGGCCAGGGCACCGGCTTCGGGGAGGCGTTCTCGATCGGCAATGCCGTGTTGATGTTCGATGAAAGCGGCTTGAGCGACATCAACAACGTGAACTTCCTGAATACGGGCGCCATCGATGGCGGATCCAGCGTGGACAGCGCCGCCGTCCTTGGCAATGCGGTCGCGATCATCAGCGAGGGCAATGTCACCAACATTACGTTTAACAACACGCTTACCGGCGTGATCACCGGCGGCAGCAGCGCCCAGGATGGATTTGTCGTGGGCAACGCGGTTGTGATCATGGCCAATCCGGAGGGCTTCAACTCCGATGCGCTGGTTAACGTCAATTTCACCAATGCCGGCGTAATCAAGGGCGGTAATGACGCGCAGGTGACCACCAATGAGTTCAACTCTGAACCTGGTTATGTGCTTGGCTCGGGCGTGGTGTTGTGGGGAGGTAACGGTGTTTTTAATGTGAACCTCAACAACTCCGGCGTGATTGCCGGCGGCGCAAACAGCTTTAACAATACGGAGGACGAATTCAACGAGCACATCGGAAGCGTGGCTGGCACGGCGGTTGCGATTTTTGACGCGAACGACAGTCTTGTCGCCCCGGCGGACATCAATGGCGTCACTATCACCAATTCCGGCGCGATCATTGGCGGTGACAACGCCGGCGACGCCTACATCTCTGGCGCGGGCATCGGCATCGTGGGTCTGGGCAACGTCGCCAACATCTCCATCACAAACACGGGTGTCATCGTGGGTGGCAACGGCGGATTTGGATTTAATGGCAATAATAACGCAATCAGCGCGGTCGTGGGCACCGCCATTGGCATTGCCGGTGACGTGCCGTCCGAGAATCAAATCGGGGGCCAGAGTTTTGTTGTTGTGAACACCAGCATCAATAATGCCGGCACGATCAAGGGCGGCGACAACAATGAAGACGCATTCATCGTGGGTTCGGGCATCGGTATCTGGGGAGGCAACGGCGTTTACAACACCAGCATCGTTAATACATCCACGGGTAAAATCCTGGGAGGTAACAACAACTTTGGTTCCGACATTCTGGGCGCGGCCATCGGCATCTACGATGAGAACAACGCGTTCCTCAATGACATCAACGGTGTTACGATCCAGAACACAGGCATCGTAACGGGCGGCAGTGAAAATGAAAATGCAACGATGGCTGGCTCGGGCATCGGCATCATCGGCAGGGGCAATGTTGTGAATATCAATATCTCAAATGGCATCGGGGGCATCATCTCCGGTGGTGATGACAATTTTTCAGATGGCACGGATTCGGGTTCGGGCATCGCGATCGGCACTGGCTTCGGGCTGCAGATAGATAACGGCTTTGGCAGCATCGTCAACGTCACCATCGGCAATGCGGGAATCATCCAGGGTGGCAACGGAAACGGGGAAGCGGACATTGTCGGTTCTGGCGTGGGCATCTTCAGCAACAACGGCATTTATAATGTCAATATCGTCAATTCCGGGAATATCCTGGGCGGAAGCGATAACTCCAGCGCGGGGATTCTGGGCACGGGAATCGGGCTCTTCGACCAAAACCGGAAACGGGACATTGTCGGCGTGAACATCCTGAACTCGGGTGTTATCAAGGGTGGAAACGGTAATTTCAACGGGGAACTGGTCGGCGTGGGCATCGGCATCGTGGGCGAGTTCAACATCAAGAACATCGTCATTGGCAATTCCGGCCTCATCGCAGGCGGCAATGGCAACGGCTTTGGCGATTTCGTGGGCACAGGCATCGCGATCGACAGCTTTAACGGCACCACCGACAATGTATTTATCGGCAACATCTTTGGCGCAACCATCCAGGGTGGCATCGGCTATGTCGGCAACGGGGAAGGCGGCAGCGATCCGGATGGCGCAGATGGTATCGACCTTGGAGGCGTCAATCTCACCAACAGTTATATTGTCAACGACGGTCTGGTTGCCGGCGGCAACGGAGTTACGTCGGTTGGCGGTGAAGTTGGCGGCGAAGGTGGTCACGGCGGCGATGGTATTGATATTTTTGCGGAAAATGCCGCAGTCAATGTCTCCATCATCAACGGCATTAATGGAGTCATCACGGGTGGCAACGGTGCAAATGCCCTCGGTGAGGCCAGCCCCGGCGACGGCGGCGACGGCATCTTCATCGGGGTTGGCGGCGAGGGGCCTGGATTTACCAGCAACGTGAACATCGTCAACTACGGCATGATCAAGGGCGGCAACGCAGGTGCTGGCGGGAACGCAGGCATCGGCATCGAGGCCTTCACGAACAACCTGAGGATAGACAACTGGGGAACAATCATGGCAGGCGCCGGGGCATCGACCACGACCCTGCCCGGGTTCCCCGCGGCGGCGATCTCTGTGAACGGGAACAACAACGTGATCAGCCTGAACGGGCACTCGAGCGTGTATGGAACAATCCAGGGGGTGGGAACGAACAACCACCTGATCCTGAACTTCACGGGCGTGAGCGCGGCGGAAGCCCTGAACCTGCAGCAGCAGCTTGCGGCGCAGGGATATCCGGCAAACAACTTCACGGGGGCATTCACCTTCCGCGGGGTGACCTACTACGTCGACCCCGTGATCCTGAACCTGAACCTGAAATCGTACCAGGCGCAGGGGATCACGCCGAACCAGCAGGCATTGGGCGCGAACCTGGACAGCTTCAAGGTGAACCCGACGGGGGACATGCTGGCGCTGCTGAACGCAGTTGACGCCACGGACGTGCCGCTGGCGCTGGAGCAGCTTTCGCCGCAAAAGTACCAGATCTACGGCGACATCGCGCAGGCGCAGGTGAACTTCCAGAGCCTGGAGATCGACCACCGCCTGAACAACCTGCGTGACGGAAGCGAGAGCATCGACACGACGGAGATCGGCGGGAACACGGACAAGACGAGCGCCGGGTTCAGCAAGGACGGCAAGGACAACAAGAGCGTGGTGGTGCCCGAGAAGGCGCAGGAAAAGCGCTGGGGTTTCTTCGGGAGCGGCAGCGGAGTGTTTGGCGACGTGGACGCGCGCCAGGGGGACCTGAGCGACGCGGACTTCACGAGCGCCGGGGTGCTGATGGGCGTGGACGGGAAGATCAACGACCAGTTCGTGGCGGGACTCCTGTTCGACTACAGCCACACGCAGGCGAACCTGGACAGCCAGGGAAGCACGGCGAACATCGACACGTA
>Ga0268264_10000512_pt1 | contig 49877 bp, 37 predicted proteins | sample KBSSwiS32_FD_190357 | JGI IMG/M metagenome (GOLD analysis project Ga0268264, IMG submission 190357) | Switchgrass rhizosphere microbial communities from Kellogg Biological Station, Michigan, USA - KBS Switchgrass S3-2 (SPAdes) (version 2) | ecosystem: Host-associated > Plants > Roots >... | reverse complement strand
GGCACCAGCAATCTCGGTACGATCGCCTATCTCGACACGTCGAACCTCGGCATCTCGAACAGCGGCGAGATCCTCTATGCCTTCACCGGCGCCTCGGCGACCGCGCCGGCGACGTTCCTCGCCGCCGTTGCCAATGGCGGCTTCACCGCCAGCGGCGCCACCCTGAGCGGCACCGGACTGACCGCGGGCGTCAATGCGGTCGATCTCGGCACGCTGTCCGCCGGCGGACCCGACATCGCCGCGTTCAACGGTTCGCGCGGCAGCGAGACCAGCTTCGCCGGCTATGCCGACGACATCAACACCGCCGCCAACTGGGTCTTCCAGGACGCATCGGGCGACCAGAGCGCCGATGGCACCGCGCCCGACGTGCCGTTCGGCACCAGCGCCTTCACGCTGGCGCCTCCCGGCCAGACGCTCGGCTTCGCCAGTGCGTCGCTCAATGTCTCGAAGCTCGAAGGCGACAGCGGCGCGACGATCTACAGCTTCACCGTCGAGCGCACCGGTGGCACCAGCGGCCAGCTCGATTTCTCGGGGATTTTCGCTGCCGGCACGACCGACACCGATGATTTCGGCGGTACGCTGCCGACGGCGTTGAGCGGCAGCATCGCCGAGGGCGCGAGTTCGACGACGGTCTCGATCGCGGTCAGCGGCGACGCGACGATCGAACCGACCGAGAATTTCGGCCTGACCTTGACCGCCGGCAGCAACAGCCTCGGCGCCGCCGTCACGCTCAGCGGGACCAACGCCTCGGCCGCGGCGATGATCGTCAACGACGATTATGGCCTCTCGATCGGCGACATCGACGTCTACGACGCCGCCGAGTCGCTCCACGGCAGCACGACCACGCCGGTTGCCAGCGACGACCAGGTGCTGGTCCGGCTCGGATCGATCCAGGGCGCGTCGGCCGGCGCCGAGAGCATCGCCTATGAAGGCGGCAAGGTCTATGCGACCAACCTCAACGGCAACTTCATCAACATCGCGTCGGTGACCGCCGCCGGCACTTTGGTCAACGAGGCGCCGATCCCGCTCTCGGGCTTGACCGACTACAAGCCGGGCGGCGTCAACGGCGTCGCGATCAAGCATGGCGTCATCGCCGTCGCCTATGAAGGCGTGACCGCCGGCCAGCCCGGCCATGTCGCCTTGTTCGACGCCGCCGACAACACCCTGATCAAGGTGCTCGACGTCGGCGTGCTGCCCGATCAGGTGACCTTCTCGCCCGACGGCAGCAAAATTCTGGTCGCCAATGAAGGCGAGGCGCTATCGGCCGCCAACAATCCGGTCGGCAGCGTCAGCATCATCGACCTCTCCGGCGGCGGCGCCAATGCCGTGGTCTCCAACACGATCAGCTTCGCGTCGCTCAACGGCGCCGAGGCCGAACTGGCGGGCCGAGGCCTCGCCTTGTTCCCGGGCCAGGCCGCCGCTGCCGACATCGAGCCGGAATATATCACCGTCTCGCCGGACGGCACGCGCGCCTATGTGACCTTGCAGGAGGTCAACGCCGTCGCGGTGATCGACCTGACCAACCCCGCCGCGGATCGGCCGCTCGCGATCCAGCCGCTCGGCAGCGTCGATCGCAATCTCGCCGGCAATGCGCTCGACCCCAGCGATCAGGACGGCCCGGCGATCAACATCCACAATGTCGACGTCCACAGCCTGATCCAGCCGGACTCGATCGCCAGCTATCAGGTCGGCGGCGTCACGTATTTCATCACCGCCAACGAGGGTGACGCCCGCGTCGGCATCACCGATTCGGTCCGGCTCAATTCGGCGAGCTATGTGCTCGACCCAACCCTGTTCCCCAATGCCGCGGCGCTGAAGGCCAATGCCGAACTCGGCCGGCTCAACGTGCTGACCAATGTCGGCGACACCGATGGCGACGGCGATTATGACGTGATCTACACGTTCGGTGGCCGCGGCATCTCGATCTTCCGCCAGGAGGCCGACGGCAGCATCACCAAAATTCGCGAGACCGGCGGTGAGTTCGAGGCGATCATCGCCCGCGACTTTCCGGCGACCTTCAACAGCAACCAGAGCACCGCCGGATCCTCGTTCGACACGCGGTCGGACGACAAGGGTCCCGAGCCCGAAGGCGTCTCGATCGGCGTGATCAACGGCAGGACCTATGCGTTCGTCGGACTCGAGCGCGTCGGCGGCTATATGATCTACGACGTCACCGATCCCGCCAACGCGACCTTCGTCAGCTACAAGCCGCAGACCGGCGCCGACCTCGGCCCCGAGACCAGCGCCTTCGTCTCGGCGGCCAACAGCCCCACCGGACAGGCTTTGCTGCTGAGCGGGCAGGAGATCAGCAACACCGTCACGCTCTATGCGATCCAGACGCAGAGCGAGGGCAACGACACGATCGTCGGCGGTACCGACGCCGAGAGCTGGAACGGCCGCGGCGGCAATGATTCGATCAAGGGCAATGGCGGCAACGACTTCCTGACCGGCGGTCTCGGCGTCGACAGCCTCGATGGCGGCGATGGCATCGACACGGCGAGCTATGCCGGTTCGGCGACCGGCGTGAACGTCAGCCTGCTGACCGGCCGCGGCGCCAATGGCGATGCGGCGGGCGACCGGCTGGTCGCGATCGAGAATTTGACCGGTTCGGCCTTCGCCGACGTGCTGACCGGCAATGCGGTCGCGAACCTGATCGACGGTGGGGCAGGGGCCGACTCGATCCGCGGCGGCGCCGGCAACGACTCGATTCTCGGCGGTGCCGACGGCGACACGCTGCAGGGCGAGGCCGACGACGACATCGTTGACGGTGGTGCCGGCAACGACACGCTTTACGGCGGCGACGGTATCGACCAACTGGCCGGCGGCATCGGCAACGACACGCTGCGCGGCGGCATCGGCGAAGACACGATCCTCGGCGGCGATGGCGACGACATCATCGTCGGCGAGGCCGGGATCGGCCATCTCGACGGCGGCGCCGGCAACGACAAGATCTCGGGCGATGCGCTGGCCGACGTGATTGTCGGCGGAACCGGCGACGACCTGATCAGCGGCTTCGGCGGCGCCGACCTGCTGACCGGCGATGCCGGTGCCGACACCATTCGCGGCGGCGACGGTGACGATATGATCGGCGGCGGCGACGATGCCGACACGCTGCTGGGCGACGCCGGCAATGACGGCATCACCGGCGATGCCGGCAGCGATCTGATCTATGGCGGCGAAGGCAATGACACGCTCGACGGCGGCGCCGATGCCGACACGCTGCGCGGCGGCAATGCCGACGACGCTCTGACCGGCGGCGCGGGCAATGATCTGCTGCTGGGCGAGTCCGGCGACGACGTGCTGATCGGCGGCCTCGGCGTCGATACGATGCTGGGCGCCGCCGGTGCCGACCGGTTCCTGTTCAACGCCGTCGACGAGAGCATTCCCGGCGCGGGCCGCGACATCATCCGCGACTTCAGCCAGGCGCAGGGCGACCGGATCGATCTGAGTGCGATCGACTCGGGCGCCGCCGGTGGTGCGTTCGACTTCGTCGGTTCGTTCAACGGCACGGCCGGCGAACTGACGACCTCGGTCGTCGGCGCTTTCTCGCTGGTTCGCGGCGACGTCGACGGTGACGGCGTCGCCGACTTCGCGCTGCTGGTATCGGTCGCCGGCGGCAGCGCGCTCACCGCCACCGACTTCATACTCTGACACTGCGCAGTTCGTGTTCCCGGCGAACGCGATGGGTATATTTGATGCGTCCTCCATTCCCCTTCTCCCGCGCAAGGCTCTCGTGAGCCCTGGGCGGGGAAGACGATTGGGGGAGTGAGTCGGGCAGTACAATTGCTGTTCCCCGGCTTTCGCTGGGGAACAGGATCGTCTCGAACTTTTCGTGTTACGCAGTTGCGGCCCAAATGATTAACAGAGATCAAGCATCACTTGATCTCTGATTGCTCGCGTCACTATTCATTCACCATAAAGACCTCCCCGCGTCTTCGATAAGTCCTCTGCCCGCAACTTTGACCCATTATCGCTTCCATGAATCGGGGCGATCTGACCGGCCACAGCGTTCGGCCATCCCTCCGTGTCACGTCTTCAGGCACTCGATCCCTTCGGGCGCCAAACATCCACGGAGAGCGCAATGACCGAAGTCTATCATGATCTGAGCGGCGGAAGTTTCTCACAAGACTGGTCGAATGCCGGCCTGATCACCGCCGACGACAATTGGTCCGGCGTGCCGAGCATCGTCGGCTATCGCGGCGACGATCTGGTGACCGCGACCGGCGTCGATCCGCGCACGATCGTGACGTCCAGCGCCGTCGTCGACGTCAATGCGAACCAGACCAACCCGCTGACGTTCAACACCGGCGGCGTCACCGAATTCGCGCTCGCCAATCCGACGATCGCGCTGACCGGCTCCGGCACCGCCGACGCGCCCTATATCGTCATCCATCTGAACGCGACCGGCCGTCAGAACATCGTGTTCAGCGCCAATATCCTCGATCTCGAATCGGGCGCTGACAATGCGATCCAGCAGGTCGCCGTCCAGTACCGGATCGGCAGCAGCGGCAACTGGACCAACGTCCCCGGCGGCTACATCGCCGACGCCACGATCGTCAACGCCACCCAGTCGACGCCGCTCAGCGTGACCCTGCCGAGCGACGTCGACGGGCAGGCGCAGGTCCAGCTTCGCGTGATGACCACCAACGCCGTCGGCAACGACGAGTGGGTTGGTGTCGATGACATCAACGTCAGTTCGTCGCCGGTCAGCGGCAATGCCAGCGTCACGATCGGCGACGTCTCGATCACCGAAGGCGATGCCGGCACGCAGATCGCGACCTTCACGGTCACGCGTTCGAACACCGCCGGTGCGTTCAGCATCGATTACGGGACCGCCGACGGATCGGCGACGGCAGGATCCGACTATGACGGCGCGAGCGGCACGCTGAACTTCACCGCCGGCGGCAGCGCGACGCAGACGATTTCGGTGACCATCCACGGCGACACGACCACCGAGCCGAACGAGACCTTTGCGGTCAACCTGACCAACCTCGTCAACGGCACGGGCACGGCGACGATCGGCGACGCTGCCGCGACCGGCACGATCACCAATGACGACGTCGCTCTGGTCTATATCCACGACATTCAGGGTCCAGCCTTCTTCAGCCCCTATGTCGCCGGCGAGGGCATCACCGCTTTCAACCAGGCGACCGTCGCCGAGGTCACCGTCCGCGGCGTCGTCACCGCCGTCGACACGATCGGCACGCTGCAAGGCTTCTACATCAGCGAAGAGACGGCCGACTGGGACGCCAGCATGCTGACGTCCGAAGGCATTTTCGTACGGACGACGTCCGCCACCGCCGGCCTGACGGTGGGCGAAACCGTCACCGTCACCGCGCACGTGATGGAATTCCAGGATTTCACCAACCTCAACCGCACGATCCTGACCGCGCCCTCGGCGATCGTCCAGTCGAACGACTCGGTCGCGCTGCCGACCTTCGTCATCGACGGCACCGCCGGCCACCACATCCCGACCGCGATCATCAGCGACGACAATCCCGTCTTCACCGACTCGACCGGTGCCAGCGGCACCTTCGATCCGCAGAACGACGCGCTCGATTTCTACGAGACGATCGAGGGCATGCGCGTCACTTTGGTCGATGCGGTCGTCGGCGACGGCTTCGTCGGCGGCTCGAATGACGATTTCGTCTATTTCAACGCCTATTCGGCGGCCAATGCCGATCAGGCCCTGCTCAACGTCCGCGGCGGCTACACCACCGCCGGCGATCCCGAATTCTACCCCGTCGATACGATCGATCCCAATGACGACGTCAATTTCGGCGGCGCGACCGTCCATGACGGCGCCACCCACGGCGACGTCATCGAACTCGATTTCGGCAATGTCGGCCGCGGCGGCACCGCCGGTTTCGATCAGCTGCTGACGATGGGCGACTCGCTGGGCGACGTCAGCGGCATCGTCGATTTCGACTTCGGCGTCGCCAAGCTGTTCGTGACCGACGCGCTCGACCAGAATGTGATCGACAATCTCGGCGGCACGCCGGTGCAGGAGGTGACCGCGCTGGTCGGCGACGATCGCGCGCTACGCGTCGCGACCTTCAACGTCGAGAATCTGTCGCCGGTCGGCACCACCTTCTCGACCAACAATGGCGTCGAGATCACCGATGCGGCGAAATACACCAAGCTCGCCAATCACATCGCCACGAACCTCAACGCGCCCGACATCCTGATCATCGAGGAAATCCAGGACAATAACGGCGTGACGACGACCGGCGGCACCGACGCCAGCACGACCTGGGGCCAGCTCGTCGCGGCGGTCAACGCCGCCACCGGCAAGACCTATCAGTGGGTCGACGAGGCGCCCGAAGTGTCGGGCGACGTCGGCGGTGCGCCCGGCGGCAATATCCGCGTCGGCTTCCTCTACGATACCGCGCGCGTCCAGCTCGGCGATCTCGACGCCAATGCCACGATCGAGGAGCGCCGCGCCTATACCGACCGCATCGGTGACGGCGTGCGCACCGCGGGTGATCTGATCGCGATCGACGACAGCCAGGTCGGCGGGATCAATGCCGCCGACTGGTCGGGCACGCGCCGCTCGATCGTCGGCGAATTCAAGTTCAACGGCCAGACCGTCTATGCGTTCGGCAGCCATCTGCCCTCGAAGGGCGGCTCGGGCGAACTCTATCAGTTCGACCAGAACAACAGTGGCGGCCAGCCCGCCAATGGCGACTGGGCGCTGCGCAACACGCTCGCCGAGGATGTCTGGTCGGTCCAGAACCTCGTCTCCACGACCTTGCCTGCCGCGAGCGTCGTCTCAGGTGGTGACTTCAACGAATTCTGGTACAACCGGCCGCTCGAAGTGCTGACCGGCTATGCCACCCCCGGCGGCACCGCGCGCGTCGGCGGCACGCAATATTCGAACCTGATGGTCGATCTGCTGCCGACCGTCGATCGCTTCTCCTATGATTTCGATGGCCGCAGCCAGGCGCTCGACACTTTGATCGCCGACCAACGGCTGGCGAGCGTCGCGAGCTACGACGTCGTCCACATCAACACCGGCTACAACGATCGCACCGGCGCGGTGAACCCGGCCTCGTCGGATCATGATCCGAGCCTCGCCAGCTTCGATTTCCGCAGCTTCGCGGAAACGCTGAAGGGCACGGCCGGCGACGACAGCCTCCAGGGCTTCGGCGGCGACGACCTGATCGTCGGCGGCCTCGGTGCCGACATCATCGATGGCGGCAGCGGGATCGATACCGCGACTTATGCGGATGCGGCGAGCGGCGTGACCGTCAACCTGACGACCGGCCGCGGCACCGCCGGCGAAGCCAGCGGCGATCGCTTCACCTCGGTCGAAAATCTGACCGGCTCGGCGTTCGCCGACAATCTGAGCGGCAACGCCTTCGTCAATCTGATCAATGGCGGGGCGGGCGCCGACCTGCTGTTCGGCTATGACGGCGGCGATACGCTCGGAGGCGGCGACGGTGCCGACAGCGTCCGCGGCGGCAATGGCAACGACACGCTGACGGGCGGCGCCGACAACGACGTGCTGCAGGGCGAGGCCGGCAACGACAATATCGACGGCGGCGACGGCGTCGATATTGTCTATGGCGGCGACGGCGCCGACCAGATCCAGGGCGGCCTCGGCAACGACACGCTGCGCGGCGGCACTGGCGACGACGGCATCTCGGGGGGCGACGGCGACGACATCATCGCCGGCGATGCCGGGGTCGGCACGCTGCATGGCGATGCCGGCAACGACAAGGTCTCGGGCGGTGCAGATGGCGATACGATCACCGGCGACGCGGGTGACGATACGCTGGGCGGCCTGGGCGGCAACGACCTGCTCGACGGCGGCGCCGGCATCGACACGCTGCGCGGCGGCGACGGCGATGACGGCCTGACCGGCGGCGCCGACGCCGATACGCTGCTGGGCGAAGCCGGCATCGACACGATCAATGGCGATGCCGGGAGCGACACGCTGCTCGGCGGCGATGGCGCGGATCTGCTCGATGGCGGCGCCGACAACGACACGCTGCGCGGCGGCAATGACGGCGACACGCTGACCGGCGGCATCGGCAACGATCTGCTGCTGGGCGAGGCCGGCAACGATGTGCTGACGGGGGGCATCGGCGTCGATACGCTGCTGGGTGGCGCCGGCGCCGACATGTTCGTGTTCACCGCGTTCGGCGAGAGCACGCCGGGGGCCGGACGCGACATCATCCGCGACTTCAACCGCGGGCAGGGCGATCTGATCGATCTGAGCGCGATCGACTCGGGCGATGCCGATGGTGCGTTCAATTTCGTCGGATCGTTCAGCGGTACCGCCGGCGAATTGACCACTTCAGTGGTCGGCGCCTTCTCGCTGGTGCTCGCCGACGTCGATGGCGACGCGGTCGCCGACTTCGCCTTCCTCGCCACGGTTGCCGGTGGCGGCGCGCTGATCCAGGCCGACTTCATCCTCTGATCCGTCGCCCGGGACGGCGGGGAATCCTCTTCCCATGCGAAAAGGGCCGCCGGGATGTCCGGCGGCCCTTGCTGCTTGCGTGGGAAATTGCCGCGCCTAGAGCGACAGCGTGCCCACGCCCACCTTGGTCAGGCCCGCGGCGTCGTCGCCCTCGACCGCGCTCAGCCGCGCCGCCGCTTCGCGGACCTTCTGCACGGCGGGCAGCAGCAGGCCGCCGTGGGCCGTGTCCAGCGCCGCATCCTCGATCAGTTCGGGGCTATTGTCGGTCATTGCCATCATCCTTTCGAACGCGCCGGTCAGCCGATGCCGAGCTGCTTGAGGTTGTTCGAGCACTGGAGGCGCGCGGCGGCGGTGTCCGGCTCGTCGGCGGCGCGGACCTTCTGGACCGCCGGCAGCAGCAGGCCGATCAGGCCGCCATTCGCCGCGTCGAGGGCTTCGTCTTCGATCAGTTCGATACCGGTATTGATGTCGCTCATTTCAGTTTCCTGTCCCGTCCGGACCCTGTGTCCGTCATGCAGCCCATTTGCGTGATTCGCCGTCGCCCTGCTGTGACGGCAACCACAGGCAACAATAAATCGTACATCCGCTTGCCAGCAGCGCGGGAATCGGCTCGACTATCCGAAAATCGGGCCGCTGAACGTAGGAAGTCGGGGAACGCGTTCGCGCGATGACAGAGTCGATCTATCGCAAGGCAGCACTCGATCGCATGGCGAGCCCGGAACGGCTCGATGCGGCGCTGGTGCTCGTCAGCCGGCCGATGTGGCTGTTGCTGGGTGCGTTCGCGGTGGCGATCGTCGCGGCGCTGGTCTGGGCGCTGGTCACCCAGGCGCCGGTCAAGGTCGGCGCGCAGGGCATATTGATCGACCGCACCGGCCTGACCGAGGTCGTCGCGAGCGACGAGGGCCGGATCGATCGCCTGCTGGTGGCGCCCGGCGACAGCGTCGTCGCCGGCCAGGCGATCGCGACCGTCGCGCGCACCGAACTGACCCGCGAGATCGACGGCGCCCGCGCCAAGCTGGCCGACGCGCAGGCGCGCTTCAAGCAGCTCTCCGCCTTCTACGGCACGCAGGATACGAGCCGAATGACGGCCGACGCTCAGCGGCTGGCGTCGATCGCCGAATCGCGCCGCGCGCTCGCCGAACGCGAACGCTATCTGGTCGAGAAGGCCGGCAAGATGGAGCGGCTGATCGGGCGCGGATTCATCCAGCGCGACCGGCTGGTCGAAACCCGGATCGAGATTGCCGACGTCCGCGAGCGCAGCGCCGGCCTCGCCGAATCGGCGACGCGGGTGCGGATCGAGGCGGGCGAGCGCAATGGCGAAGCGGGTCTCGCCCTGCTCGACGAACGCAGGACGATCGAGGAACAGCAAAGGCTGATCCAGCGACTGTCGGCGCGGCTGACCGACCAGCAGGTGATCCGCGCGGGATGGGCGGGCAAGATCGCCGAGATCAGGGTCAATGCCGGCGACGTCATCGCCCCGGGCACCGCGCTGGCGACGCTGGCGCCCGCCGGCACCAGCAACAGCCTCGTCGCTTTGCTCTATGTGCCCGCCGCCGAGGGCAAGCGCATCGAACCCGGCATGGCCGCCGAGATTGCGCCGTCGACGGTCGAACGCGCGGTCTATGGCCATATCAGCGGCCGCGTGATCGCGGTCGCGCCCTTGCCGGCGACCGCGGCCGGCATGCGCCGCGTGCTGCGCAACGACGAACTGGTCCAGCAGCTGATCGCCGGCGGCCCGCCGATCGAGGTTCGCATCGCCCTCGACCACGACCCCGCGACGCCGACCGGCTTTGCCTGGTCGGCGTCGAAGGGACCGGCGATGCGGATCAGCGCCGGCTCGATCGTCGCCGGCCAGGTCGTGGTCGACCGCACGCCGGTGATCGCCTGGCTGATCCCGCGCGCGGGCGAGTGATGGGGGGCAGCTTGTTTTGTCGTGCTGACGCATGCCTCACACCGTCATCCCGGCGAAGGCCGGGACCCATAAACACCGCCTTTTCCGGATGTATCGAGGTTCTGGGTCCCGGCTTTCGCCGGGATGACGGAAAGTGGGGAGCGTTGGCGCCAAAGTCAGCGCGCCGATATCCCGCCACACCATGAACCGCCGTCTCCGCACGCCCACGATCCTCCAGCTCGAAGCCGCCGAATGCGGTGCGGCGTCGCTCGGCATGGTGCTCGCTTATCATGGCCGCAGCCTCGCGCTCGACGAGCTGCGCACCTTGTGCGGCGTCTCGCGTGACGGCTCCAAAGCCTCCAGCCTGCTGCGCGCGGCGCGTGCATTGGGGCTCGAGGCCAAGGGGCTGAAGGCCGAGCCGCATCATCTCGCCGATGTCGACCTGCCCGCGATCGCCTTCGTCAACTTCAACCATTTTCTCGTCGTCGAGGCGATCGACGCGCGCCATGTCTGGGTCAACGACCCCGCGAGCGGCCGCCGGCGCGAGACGCTCGTCGAATTTTCGGACAGCTTCACCGGCGTGATCCTCACCTTCAAGCCCGGTGCCGATTTCGCGACCGGCGACAGCCGGCCCAGCCTCGCCGCGTCGCTCGCCGGACGCTTCGCGGGCGTGAAGGAGGCTCTGTGGTTCGTCTTCCTCGTCAGTCTCGCGCTGGTGATCCCGGGCGTGGTGCTGCCGATCTTCAGCCGCATCTTCGTCGATTATGTGCTGATCCGCTCGCTCAACGACTGGCTGGCGCCGTTGCTGATCGGCATGGCGCTGACCGCGCTCGTCCGCTTCGGGCTGCTCGAACTGCAGCAGCGCGCCTTGCTCGGTGCGCGCATGGCGATGAGCCTGACCACCGGCCGCGCGCTGGTCGAGAAATTGCTCACCCTGCCGATCGCCTTCTTCGACCAGCGCTTCGCCGGCGAAGTCGCCGAGCGCGTGCGGCTCAACGAGCAGCTATCCGAATTGCTGACCGGCCGGCTGGCGCAGGCGGCGATCAGCCTCGTCACCGCGGCCTTCTTCCTTGTCGTGCTGCTGGTCTATCACTGGGCGCTGACCCTGGCGGTCGCGGCGCTGGCGGCGCTCAACGCGCTCGTGCTGCTGCTGTCGAACCGCTTCCTGTCCGAACGCTATCGCAAGATCTCGATCGACCAGGGCAAGCTCGCCGGCGCGCGCGTCGCCGGGCTCAAGGACATGGAGACGTTCAAGGCCTCGGGCGCCGAGGACATGCTGTTCCAGCGCTGGATCGGCCTGACCGTCACCGCGCAGAACGGCCAGCAGCAGGCCGCCGGCCTGAGTTCGTGGATCACGCCGGTGCCGGCCCTGCTCGGCGCGCTGATCACCGTCACGATCCTGATCTGGGGCGGCTATGCGGTGATGTCGGGCACGATGACCTTGGGCGGGCTGGTCGCCTACCAGACGCTCGCGGCCAGCTTCGTCGCGCCGGTCGCGGCGCTCGCCGGCTTCGGCGCCGAACTCCATCAGGTCCGCAGCTATACCGGCCGGCTCGACGACATCATGGCGCAGGCGCCCGACGCCCGCTTCGCCGCGCCCGATCCGCCGTTCGACGGCAGCCTGCCCCGCGGGCGGGTCACGCTCGAGGACGTGTCGTTCGGTTATGCGCCGCTCGATCCCCCGCTGGTCGCCGGCCTGTCGCTCGATCTGCCGCCGGGCAGCCGCATCGCGCTGGTCGGCCCCTCCGGGTCGGGCAAGTCGACCGTCGGCAAGCTGATCGCGGGGCTCGAGCAGCCGCGCGGCGGGCGCGTGCTGGTCGATGGCCGGCCGTTGCTCGATTGGCCGCGCGCCGCGCTCGCCGCGCGGCTCGGCTATGTCCGGCAGGATGTGATGCTGTTCGAAGGCAGCGTCCGCGACAATCTCACGCTCTGGGACGATCGCGTCGCCGAACCCGACATGCTGCAGGCCGCGCGCGATGCGCAGATCCACGAGATGATCGCGAGCCGGCCCGGCGGCTATGAGGCGACGATCGGCGAAGGCGGCGGCAATTTCTCCGGCGGCGAGCGTCAGCGGCTGGAGATCGCGCGCGCGCTTGCCGCCAATCCGGCGATCCTGGTCCTCGACGAGGCGACCAGCGCGCTCGATCCGGTCAACGAGCACAAGGTGATCGAGGCGATCCGGCGGCGTGGCATCACCTGCATCCTGATCGCCCACCGGCTGTCGGCGATCCGCGACTGCGACCTGATCGTCGTGCTCGAACGCGGCCAGGTGATCGAGCAGGGCCACCATGCCGAATTGCTCGCCTCCGGCGGTCCTTACGCGCGGCTGGTCGAGGCATGAGCCGCGGCTTCACCCTCGCCGCCGGCGCGCCGATGACCTTGCCGCCGGGCGGCGGACCCTGGCTGGTGATGACGGGGACGGTCGAGGTCTATCTCGCCGGTCCCGAGCGGCGGCGCCTGATCGCACAGGTCGCGGTCGGCCAGCACATCTTCCCGCTCGCGCCCGATACGCCACTGTCGCTGAGCCTGGTGACGGACGAAGCGGCGGCGCTCGCCGAGGACGATGCGGGCGATGCGAGCGCGAGCCTGGTCCACTGGGTGACCGCCGGCAGCCTCGCCGCCGGTGCCGTGCCGCCCGACATGCCGCCGGCCGACATCGCCGCCTTCACCGCCGGCCTCGATACGCGCTTCGCCGAGGCCGACCGCGCGCGTGATGCGCTGCTTTCTGCGCGGATCGGGGCGGATCCGGGGCCGCGCCGCGCTGCCGGCGGCATCGAGCGCGCGCTGGTCGACGCCGCGGCGATGCTCGGCGTCGCCGACGACATGGTCCGCGTGCCGCAACAGGGTCATGATTTCTTCAACGCGCCATCGCTGGCGCGTGGTGCCGGGCTGCGCGCGACACGGATCATCCTGCCGCCGGGCTGGTGGCGCGACGATCACGGCCCGCTGCTGGTGCAGGATCGCGAGTCCGGCTGGGTCGACGCCGTCCGCTGGCGCGCCGGGGCCTATTCCGACGTCGAGGGCCGCGCGCTGACGCCCGACGAAGGGGCGGCGAAGGACAGCCTCGCCTTCCGGCTCTATCCGCCGCTGGAAGGCGATCTCAGCCGCTTCGGGATGATGGCGCGCAGCGTCGCCAACGGCGTGCGCGCCGAGGCGCCCCTGGTCGCCGGCGCCGGGTTGCTGGCCGCCCTGCTCGGCCTGCTCGCGCCGCTGGCGAGCGGCTGGATCTTCGACGACATCGTGCCCGCCGGCGCGGGCGGGCTGCTGGTGGCGGCCGGGATCGCGCTGCTGATCGCGGCGGTCGTCAACATGGTGCTCGCCGCGGTCCGCGCGCTGGCGGTCAGCCGGATCACCGGGCGCGGGCAGGTGACGATGGCCGCCGGCGTCGCCGATCATGTCCTGCGGCTGCCCGCGCGCTTCTTCCGCACGCTCTCGGCCGGCGACTTCAACCAGCGGCTCGAGACGATGGCGACGATCCGCCAGCTCGTGACCAACATCGTGCTCAGCGCCGGCCTCACCCTCGCTTTCTCTTTGGTCTATCTGCTGCTGCTGTTCGTCTATGATGCACGGATGGCGCTGGTCGGGCTCGCGCTGACTTTGGTCTACATCGCCGCCGTCGCGCTCAGCCGCGCGTTCCAGCTGGCGCCGCTGCGCGAGGCCGCTGCGCGCGACGGCAGGCTGGCGGGCATGACCTTCGAAATCCTCGAAGGCCTGCCCAAATTGCGCTCGGCCGCCGCCGAGCCGCGCGCGCTCGAACGCTGGCGCAGCGCCTATGCCGCCGAGCGTGCGGCGACCGCGGCCGGCGAGCGGGTCGGCAATCATTTCGCCGCCTTTGCCGACAGCTGGCATCTGGTGACGATGATCGGCCTGTTCGCGGCCGCCGCCCTGCTCTCGGCCGCGGACCTGCCGCCGGGCAAGTTCATCGCCTTCCTGACCGCGTTCGGCATCTTCCAGGCCAATTTCACCGCGTTCAGCGAGGCTCTGCTGGCGATCCAGACCGCGAAGCCGCTCGCCGAGCGCGTTCGCCCGATCCTGACCGCCGAGCCCGAAGCCGGCGTCGGCCGCGCCGATCCCGGCCGGCTGACCGGCGACATCGAGGCGAGCAATTTGACCTTCGGCTATGACGGCACGATGGCGCCTTTGCTCGACGGGCTCAGCTTCTCGGTCCGCGCCGGCGAGCATCTGGCGATCGTTGGCGGGTCGGGCTCGGGCAAGTCGACCATCCTGCGGCTGCTGCTCGGCTTCGAGCGCCCGTCGACCGGCTCGCTTGCCTTTGACGGGCAGGAGCTCGCCAGCCTCGATCCCGCGCGGGTCCGCGCGCAGATCGGCGTCGTGCTGCAGACGAGCCAGCTCTTCGCCGGCTCGATCCTCGACAATATCCGCGGCGCCAGCGACGCGACGCTCGAGCAATGCATCGCCGCGGCCGAGCGGGCGGGGCTGGGCACCGATCTCAAGCTGATGCCGATGGGGCTGCACACGCCGATCACCGAAGGATCGGGCACGCTTTCGGGCGGCCAGCGCCAGCGCATCCTGATCGCGCGCGCTCTGGCCGCCAGCCCGGCCTTGATCTTCCTCGACGAGGCAACCAGCGCGCTCGACAATGCGACCCAGGCGGTGGTCGCGCGGACGATGGACGCGATGGCCGCCACCCGCATCACCATCGCCCACCGTCTCTCCACCGTGCGCAATGCCGATCGCATCTGCGTGCTGGAGAAGGGGCGCTTCGTCGAAACCGGAAACTATGCGGAGCTGATGGCGCGGGACGGGGCATTCGCCGCGCTCGCCCGGCGGCAATTGCTGGAGGATTGAAATACATGCGCAAGGCCCTCTACATCCTGGGCGATCTCGAGGACGGCGACATCATCTGGCTGGCGCGCAACGGCAGCGTCCGCGCGGTCGCGCCGGGCGAGGAACTGATCCACGAGGGCCGCGCGATCGACCATCTGTTCTTCGTGACCGACGGCAGCTTCATCGTCTCGACCCACGGCCGCCGCATCGCCGAAGTGTCGCTGGGCGACGTGCTCGGCGAGATGAGCTTCGTCGAGAAGCGCCTGCCGACCGCGACCGTCACTGCCGCGGCCAACGCCCGCGTGCTGGCGGTGCCGCGCCACGCGATCATCGCCGCGTTCGACGCCGATGCCGGCTTCGCCGCGCGCTTCTACCGCGCGCTCGCGGTGTTCCTGTCCGATCGCCTGCGCACCGCGACCGCGCAGACCGGCGCAGACGACAATGAACTCGACGAGGCGGTGCTCGACAATCTCAGCATGGCGGGGGACCGTTTCGTGCGGCTGATCGCGCTGCTGGAGGGACGGATGCGGTAGGCGGCCTCAGCCCTCAAGCCAGTCCGGCAGCCGGTCCTGCGCGATCAGCGCCTCGATCGGCGGCCGTTCGCGCACCACCGCCCAGCGATCGCCCGAGACCAGCACCTCGGGCGTCAGCGGGCGGCTGTTGTAGGTGCTCGCCATCGTCGCACCATAGGCGCCGGCGGTGGCGAACACGATCAGGTCGCCGGCTTCGACCGCGCCCATCTCGCGGCCCATCGCGAAGGTATCGCCGCTCTCGCACACCGGACCGACGACATTGGCGGTCATCCGCGCGTCGCGCGGGCTCACCGCACGGATATCGTGCCACGCGTCGTACAGGCTCGGCCGCAGCAGGTCGTTCATCGCCGCGTCGACGATCACGAACGGGTTGGTCGCGCCCGGCTTGACCCGGATCACCTGCGTCAGCAGCACGCCGGCATTGGCGACGATCAGCCGGCCGGGCTCGAACATCAGCCGCACGTCCCAGCCCGCGGTCGCCTGCCGCACCATCGCGCCATAGGCGTCGGGCGTCGGCGGCGCCGGCAGGGCCGGATCATAGGGCACGCCGAGGCCGCCGCCGAGATCGGCGGTGACGATGGTGTGGCCATCGGCGCGCAGGGCGGCGATCAACTGGCCGACGCGGTCGAAAGCGGCGGCGAGCGGCGCGAGATCGGTCAGCTGGCTGCCGATATGGACGGCGACGCCGCGCACCGACAGGCCGGGCAGCGCCCGCACCCGCGCATAAGCGGCAATCGCGGTGTCATAGGGGATGCCGAACTTGTTCTCCGACTTGCCCGTCGAGATCTTGGCGTGGGTGCCGGCATCGACATCCGGGTTGATCCGGTAGGCGACCGGCGCGGTCACGCCCTTCGCCGCCGCGACCGCCGACAGCATCTCGGCCTCGGGCTCGGACTCCAGGTTGAACTGGCCGATCCCGGCATCGAGCGCGCGTGCCATCTCGGCCGCGGTCTTGCCGACGCCCGAGAAGACGATCTTGCCCGGCTCCATGCCGGCATGGAGCGCACGCAGCAATTCGCCCTCGGAGACGACATCGGCACCGAACCCGCAGCGCGCGAGCGTTGCCAGCACCGCGCCGTTGGGATTGGCCTTGACCGCGAACGCAACCAGCGGAGCGCCATTGCCGCAGCCCGTGACGGCTTCGCGGAACACGCGGGCATGCCGCTCGATCGTCGCGGTGGAATAGACGTAGACGGGGGTGCCGACGGCTTCGGCGATCGCCGACAGCGGCACCTGCTCGGCGTGCATCGCGCCGTCGGTGATGTTGAAATGGTCCATGTCGGGGGGCCTTAGACGATCGGGCAAGGAGTTGCAGCGAAAAGCGGCGTCGCACTCACGAGGGCGAGAACGCCTTTCTCACAATGGTTGCCAGCAAGTACAGACCGATCAGGTACCATATTGCCCAGCCGACCGGACGTGTGATGAAGGGATTTGGCGCGATGGGTTCTGGCTCCGGTTCCGTGTAGACCATCTCCGGATGGATCATTTGATCGCGGTAATAGGGCGAAGGGCGTGGCGCCTCCAGGCGGCGCAACCACACCTCAATTTCTTTCCGGAACTGCCAGTGAACGGTCGGGTGCAGATTTCGGATGAGTCTCAGTAGCGTACGAATTGGCTGCTCCGCCCGATGGATGTCACGCGGGGTCAGCAGATCGGGGTGAATTGCGAGCAAGTTGAATAGCCGATGGTGTTTGTACGTCGGGTCGCGCACGGATTCGAGAAATTCAAGGTCGCGACGCCGACCAAGAATAGCCTTCAAATCATCGTCCAAGTAGATCGAATATTCATGACGATCCCATCGATAGCGCTTGATCAAGGGCGCGATCATGATGTCAGTTTGAGGGAATCCCTCGGCAACAATGCGCTTGAGCCAACGTTCCACCTGCGGCCCATATTCGAGATGCCCCGATAGCCGGTGATCCAGCACGGACGCAAGATTCTCCAGTTGCTCTGACGGTGCTGCTCCCGCGTCAATCTGATTCGAGAGATGCTCTGCTCGTCGCCGAAAATCGGCAATCGCCGGGACGACTGAAGGATGAAAACCCGCCTCGATCTCGCAATCTGCAGTCTCGTCCAGAGCGAAATGCGATGACGTCTTTTCGACTGCGACCATGGCCTCTTCCATCGCCTCCCGCAGGGCTATGAAAGCCTTGGGATCGATATCTGGGTCGATCGCCTTCAGTCGCGCGGCATAAGCACTGCGGATCGCACGCCCGTCATTGGTCGGCGCGATCCCCAGCACCTCCCAGATTTCGCCCCCCGACGTCACACTTCAGCTCGGCGGAGGCAGATCGCAGCCGCCGTTCTTGCAAAGCTCGGAGCGGCGGAGGCTTCGTCGGAGCGGCCGGGGCGGGCCTGGGTGTCGGCGGTCATCAACTGGCCGGCAGATGGCGGAGTGGTCGCGCCGGCCGGCGATGGATGACGGTCAGAACCGCTGAAGCGTGCGTAAAATGATCACTCATACGCGGCTTCCGCGCGACGATCTGCGAAAAGCTCGTCAGCCAGACTGACGCCGTCAGGCACGCGCTCGCGCACCATTGCGCGCACCCGCTCCAGAGCCGCCTTGAACGACCGCACCCGCAGTTCGCCATCGACTACCTCAAGGCGTACATCGTCGCCATCGGCCAGGCCGAGATCCTTGCGAACATCGACGGGGATCTGCAATCTGCCGCCGGATACGATCCGGCCCCTATATGCGGTCACGACAGTCTCCACGGTTTGTGTCGATTACCGATTTATCACGACAGCGATAACCCAGCCATACGCTAGTTCGTCCAAACTGTACCCTTTGCCCGAGAATCGAATAGTCCTGATCTTCGACGATCGCGGAAGGGCGGCACCTGCTCGATGTGCATCGCGCCATCGGTGAGGCTAAATGATCGGTGGTAGCGTTGCCCGTAAAGCCAGCTTATATCGAAGCGCGCTGTCGGATTCGTCGCAGCCCATTATGAATTCATTGTTTTCGTGATCAAGTAGAGGAGGAGGATGAGGCCAGCGATGTAAAGGAGGAATACCCGATCTTGGAAGCTGAACGTGCGATCCGGAGCCGTATCGGCGACGTGTATCGCGTTTTCTGTATAGACAGAAAGTGAGGGTCGTCCCCAACGCGGCGTTTCGATGTCATCGACCCAGGCTTGCAACAGTGATTCGCCAAAATGCCATTCCAGCGTTGGATAATGGACACGCAGTGCCTGTAATACGTCGCGCAATTCACGTTCCATGACACGCCTGCGCCTCGCCGGCACCGTCTCCGGGTGCCGTTCGAGTAGCTTGAATGCTTCATAGTATCGATGATCAGGTCGCGTAATTCGGGCGAGTGCTTCCAGATCGTCCGCGCGGGCGATGATCGCGGCCGGCGCACCGTAATGTTCGACGGCTTTGTCGTGACCTCGCCAGCCGTAGCGATCGAGCGCAGGTGCGATTAGGGGATCGGACCGAGGCAGGCGATCGGCGATGATGTGCGCCAACCAGTGCTCGATCTCCTCGCCGGTCTCGATATGATGAACCGAGGGATTCGACCAAATGCGATTGAGGCATTCGACCAGCGAATGCTCAGTCACGCCAGGATGGAAGTCGGCATCGAGTAGCTCCGCGAGCCGCCGGGTTTCCCGCTCGAGCGCGAACTGATCGTCGAGTTCCACCCGGGTCTTGGCCAGCGTTTCCGTCCCGTCGTCCTGCGCTTTCGCTGCAGTATCTGGCTCGGAATGCCACACGCGCCGCTCTGCGGCGGCTAACGCCATCTCCATTGCCTCGCGGACGGCTATAAACGCCTTGGGATCGGCCTCGACGTCGATCGCCTTCAGCCGAGCGGCATAGGCGCTCCGGATCGCACGCCGGTCATCGGTCGGCGCAATCCCCAGAACGTCCCAGATGCCGCCCCCCGACGTCACGCGTCACCCCGGCGGCGGCAGATCGAAGCGGTCGTCCTTGCGCTCCTCCGAGCGGCGGAGGACCTCGTCGGAGCGGCCGGGGCGCGCCTGGGTGTCGGCAGTCATCAACTGGTCGGCGGTCGGCGGGGTGGTCGCGCCGGCCGGTGATGGCGGCATCGATTGGCCCGTTTTCGGCTTGAGCGCCTCGCGGCCGCCGCAGGCGGACAGCGCGAGCAAGGCGGCGAGGGCGATGATGACAGGCTTCACTGGTCCGATTCCTTTTCCAGCCCGGCCTTCGCCTCGGCGATGCGCGCGCGCACCTGATCGGGCGCGGTGCCGCCGAAGCTCGCCCGGCTCGCGACCGAGGCATCGACCGTCAGTAGCGCAAACAGCCGCTCGTCGATACGGCCATCGACCGCCTTGAGTTCGTCGAGCGTCAGGTCGGCGAGGCCCGCGCCCTTTTCCTCGGCCAGCTTGACGATTCGGCCCGTGACATGATGCGCCTCGCGGAACGGCAGGCCGGCGTCGCGCACCAGCCAGTCGGCGAGGTCGGTCGCGGTCGAATAGCCGGCCATCGCCGCGCTGCGCATGCGGTCGGTATCGAACGCCAGCGTCTCGACCATGCCGGTCATCGCTGCGATCGACAGGCCGAGCAGGTCGTGCGCCCCGAACACCGGCGGCTTGTCGTCCTGCATGTCCTTCGAATAAGCGAGCGGCAGGCCCTTCATCGTGATCGTCAGCGCCATCGCGCAGCCGGCGATCCGCCCGCAGTGACCGCGCACCAGTTCGGCGGCGTCGGGGTTGCGCTTCTGCGGCATGATCGACGAGCCGGTCGACCAGGCGTCGGACAATCGGACGAAGCCGAAGGGCTGGCTCGCCCAGACGATCACTTCCTCGGCCAGCCGCGACAGATGCAGCGCGCATTGCGTGGCCGCCATCAGATAATCGAGCGCGAAATCGCGGTCGCTGACCGAATCGAGCGAGTTGCGCGTCGGGCCGTTGAAGCCGAGCGCCGCCGCGGTCGCATGGCGATCGATCGGATAGCCGGTGCCGGCGAGCGCGGCGCTGCCGAGCGGGCACAGGTTCATCCGCGCGCGGGCGTCGGCAAAGCGGCTGCGATCGCGCGCGATCATCTCGAAATAGGCCATCAGATGATGGCCGAGCGTCACCGGCTGCGCGACCTGGAGATGGGTGAAGCCGGGCATCACGCTGGCGACATGCTCGTCGGCGCGCGCGACCAGCGCGGCCTGCAGGCCCTTCAGCCCGGCATCGACCATGTCGATCGCGTCGCGCACCCACAGCCGGAAGTCGGTCGCGACCTGATCGTTGCGGCTGCGCGCGGTGTGGAGCCGGCCGGCGACCGGACCGATCAGTTCGGCCAGCCGTGATTCGGTCGCCATGTGGATGTCCTCGAGCGCGAGGTCGACGGGCACGCCATTGGCTTCATATTCGGCCGCGATCCGGTCGAGACCGTCGGCGATTGCCGTCGCATCGGCGGCGGCGACGATGCCCTGCGCCGACAACATCGCCACATGCGCCTTCGATCCGGCGATGTCCTGGCGCCACAGTCGCTTGTCGAAGGGGATCGAGGCGTTTATCTCGCGCATCACCGATGCCGGGCCTTCGGCGAAGCGCCCACCCCACATGCTGTTGGAGCCTGTATTGCGGCCGCTGATCGTCTGTCTCCCTGCCTTGCTGCTGCTGCCCTCGATTGCGGGCTGCGATAGGCAATCGCCCGATCCCTCGCAAGTCGAAGCCCCCGCCAACGGATCGGAGACGCCCGCGGCTCCGTCTCCGGCCAAGGAACTGACCGGCCATCTCGACATCTCGAAACGCGGCACGCCCGCGCCGACCGACGGCTTCGAGGCGCCCGACGGCAGGAAGGTGACGCTCGCGTCGTTCAAGGGCAAGCCGCTGCTGGTCAATCTGTGGGCGACCTGGTGCGGTCCGTGCATCGCCGAGATGCCGACGCTCGACACGATCGCCGAACGCGGCAACGGCAAGCTGCAGGTGCTGGTGGTGAGCCAGGACGGCAAGGGCGCCGAGGTGGTGGCGCCGTTCTTCGCGAAGGCCGGCTTCAAGCATCTCCAGCCCTATCTCGACCAGCAGAGCGCGCTCGGCTTCGCCTTCGCGACCGGCATGTTGCCGACGACGGTGCTTTACGATGCCGAGGGCAAGGAAGTGTGGCGCGTGGTGGGCGGGATGGACTGGGATGGGCCGCGCGCGAATACGCTGCTGGCGGATGCGCTCGATTCGAAGGGGTAGAGAGTCCGGCGCGTCGTTTCGAGCGCATGTCGTTTCGAGCACACTAGGAAACGCCGTCGGCCGCCCCCATGTGCGAATCGGAACAGGAGGCCGCCCATGGTCAAGGCAGTGTGGAACGGCGTGACGATCGCCGAATCGGACGAGACGGTGATCGTCGAAGGCAATCATTATTTCCCGCGCGCGGCGGTACAGGCCGATCTGCTCGTGCCCAGCGCGACCACGTCGGTATGCCCCTGGAAGGGCATCGCCAATTATTACAGCGTCGTCGCCGGCGGCGCCGAGAATGCCGACGCCGCCTGGTACTATCCCGAAACCAAGCCGGCTGCGGACGAGATCAGGGACCGGATCGCCTTCTGGAAAGGCGTCACGGTCGGCTGATCGCGCGGTGATTCAGTCGCGCAGCAATTCGTTGATCGCCGTCTTCGCGCGGGTCTGGGCATCGACCCGCTTGACGATCACCGCGCACGACAGGCTCGGCCCCGGCGATCCGTCGGGCAGGGGCTTGCCGGGCAGCGCGCCGGGCACCACCACCGAATAGGCCGGCACGCGGCCGACGAAGATCTCACCGGTCGTGCGGTCGACGATCTTGCTGGTCGACGAGATGAACACGCCCATCGACAGCACCGCGCCGCGCTCGACGATCACGCCCTCGACCACTTCGGAGCGCGCGCCGATGAAGCAATCATCCTCGATCACCACCGGATTGGCCTGCAGCGGCTCGAGCACGCCGCCGATGCCGACGCCGCCCGACAGATGGACGTTCTTGCCGATCTGCGCGCAACTGCCGACCGTGACCCAGGTATCGACCATCGTCCCCTCGCCGACATAGGCGCCGATGTTGACGAAGCTGGGCATCAGTACCGCATTTTTGGCGATATAGGCGCCGGCACGTACGACCGATCCGGGCACCGCGCGGAAGCCGCCGGCGCGAAATTGCGCTTCGTCCCAGCCGGCGAATTTCGACGGGACCTTATCCCACCAGTTGGACCCGCCCGGCCCCGGCATGATCGCATTGTCGTTGAGCCGGAAGCTCAGCAGCACCGCCTTCTTCAGCCACTGGTTGACGACCCAGCCATTGGGCCCGCCATCGGCACCGGGTTCGGCTACGCGCGTCGCGCCCGAATCGAGCAGGGCCAGAGCCTGCTCCACGGCCTCGCGCACCGCGCCGGTGGTCGAGAAACCGATCGTGTCGCGGGCGTCCCACGCGGCTTCGATCGTGGCTTGCAAAGCGGTCATGTCAGTCGTCCCCCAAAATCTCGTGGAGCCATTCGCCGATATCGGCGGTTTCATAATCGATATAGTCAGGGGAGTGCTGATGACCGCCCAGTTCGGAGCCGTTGTTGACCCACACCGTCGTCATCCCCAGCGCCTTGGCGGGCTTGAGGTTGCGGGCCATGTCCTCGACGAACAGGGCCGTCTTCGGATCGACCTGCAGCGCCGCGATCATCGAGTCATAGCTGTCGGGATGCGGCTTGGGCCGGTAGGCGCAGGCATGGATATCGTGGATCGCCTCGAACGCGTCGGACAGCCCAAGCCGTCCCAGCACGCGCCGGGCATAGACCTCGTCGCCATTGGTGAACACCAGCTTGCGCCCCGGCAGCCGTGCGACCGCCGCGATCAGCCGGCGATCCTCGGCCAGCGCGTCCATCTCGATGTCGTGGACGTAGCTGAGGAATATATGGGGATCGACGTCATGCGTGGACATCAACCCGGACAAGGTGGTGCCATGGTTGCGGAAGAAATCCTTCTGCACCGCCCGCGCCGCATGCTCGTCGAGATCGAGCAGATCGGCGATGAACGCAGTCATGCGGATGTCGATCAACCCGAACAGGTCGGCCGACGCCGGATACAGCGTATTGTCGAGATCGAAGATCCAGGTGCGGACGTGCGTGAGTTCGGGTGGCATGGCTGGCAGGCGCTTAGCGCCGCTTGGCTTGCACGTCCATCGCGGCTGCGTCTAAGCTTGGTGCAAGCCGGCCCGGCGGGTGCGGCGACGGGCAAGAGGCCGGCATGATCCACGCAGCGCTCCGCCGTTCCAGCGCGATCTGGCTCGCAATTGCGCTCGGCGCCTGTGGGGGAGGTGGGGGTGGCGTGAACAGTACGCCGACTCCCACGCCAACGCCGGTGCCGACTCCCACGCCGACCCCGACCCCGACACCCACACCAACCCCCACGCCGACACCGACCAGCGTCTTCGACACCGCTGAATATCGCGCGTCGCGCGGCGTTGTGGCCGCCAACGCGATTCCGGCCTATGAGGCCGGCGCCACCGGGCGCGGCGTGCTCGCCGGCGTGCTCGACAGCGGCATCGACATCGACAGCCCCGAATTCGCCGGGCGGATCAGCCCGCTCTCGGCCGACACCGCCGGCAATAGCTCGATCCAGGATGTCGGCGGCCACGGCACCGCGGTCGCGACCTTGCTGGCGGCGGCGAAGAACGACCGCCAGGTCCATGGGGTCGCGTTCGACGCCACTTTGCTCGTGCTGCGCACCGACACGCCGGGATCGTGCACCGGTGGGCTGTCGAGCAACGGCAGCAATTGCTCGCATGCCGATCCGGCGATCGCCCGCGCGCTCGACGTCGCGGTCAGCGCCCATGCGCGCGTCGTCAACATCTCGCTGGGCGGCGCGCCGGCGGGCGCCGAACTGCGCGCGGCGATCGACCGCGCGACGGCGGCGGGCGTGATCCTCGTCTTTTCGGCCGGCAATAAGGCTAAACCCGAGATCGATCCGCTCGCGCGGGTCGCCACCGACGCCAGTATCGCCCGCGGACTGATCATCGTCGTCGGTTCCACCGACGGCACAGGCGAGCTTTCGTCCTTCAGCAACCGGGCCGGCACCGCGCAGAGCGTCTATCTGACCGCGCTGGGCGAACGCCTGCAGTTCAACGATCAGGACGGGCGCAGCTTCGTGGGGTCGGGCACGTCGTTCGCGGCGCCGCACGTCGCCGGCGCGGTGGCGCTGCTCGCGCAGGCCTTTCCCAATATGACCAGCCGCGAGATCGTCGAACTGCTGCTCAGCACCGCGACCGACGCCGGCGAGCCGGGGACCGATGTGGATTATGGCCGCGGCCGGCTCAATATCGGACGCGCGTTCCAGCCGCAGGGCGCGACCGCGCTCGCCGGTTCGCTGGTGCCGGTCTCGCTGGTCGGTGCCGGGGTCGGTGGCGACCTGTCGAGCGCGATGGGCGACGCCGCGCAGGGCGGGCTGTCGCTGAAGACGGTGATCCTCGACAAATATGCCCGCGCCTTCGACGTCGAACTGTCGGGCGCGTTGCGCGGCGCGACGCCGCGCCGGAGTCTCGCACCGGCGCTGCAGGCGGCAAACCGCACGCGAGCGGTGTCGAGCGGCGGCACGATGGTAGCGCTGACGATCGCCCCCGGCCAGAATGGTGTCTCGGTCGAGCGGCTGCTGCTGTCGCGGGACGACGCTGATTCGGCGCGCGCGATGGCCGGGGCGGTGGCGACGCGGCTGGGCAAGTCGACCGAGGCGCGCTTCGCGATCGCGCAGGGCGCCGACAGTCTCGTCTCGGGCATGACCGGGCGCGACGGCCCGGCCTTCATCGTCGCGCGCGACGCGATCGGCGACACAGGCTTCGAGCGGCGCAGCGGCAGTGCGTTCGCGATCCGGCGGCAGATCGGCCGCTTCGGGCTGACAGTGGCGGCCGAAAGCGGCGATGCGCTGGTCTACAGCCGCGAAGGCATCGACGCGATCCGCAACCGCTTCCGCAGCCATGACTATGCCGCGGTCTCGGCGACGGTCGATCGCCGGCTCGGGCCGGTCGCGCTGTCGCTCGGCGCGACGCGGATGATGGAGGCGGATACGGTGCTCGGCGCGCGCTTCGATCCGGTCATCGGCGCGCGAGCGGGCAGGAGCTGGTTCGTCGACGCCACGGCGCGCTGGCAGACCGAGAGCGGCTGGAGCCTGGGCGCGGCGCTGCGCCGCGGCTGGACGCAGGTCTCCGCCGGCGGCACGCTGGCGCAGGACGCGACGATCCGCTCGAGCGCCTTCGCGCTCGATGCCGGCAAGGCCGGCGTGCTCGGCGGCGACGACAGCCTCGCCTTCCGCTTCGCGCAGCCGCTGCGGGTGGCGAATGGCGGCCTCAGCCTGAGCCTGCCGACCGCTTATGATTATACGCTGGGCGTGACCGAATATGGCCTGCAGCGGATCAACCTCGCGCCGGCCGGCCGCGAGCTGGATTACGAGCTGCGCTATGACCGGCCGATGTGGGGCGGGTGGCTGGGGGCGAACCTCTACATGCGGCAGGACCCCGGCAATTACCGCGAGCTGCCGGATGATATCGGTGGGGCCTTGCGGTTCACTTTGGGGTTCTGAGGCTGGCCGCGTCGCCATATCCCCTTCGCCATCATCCCGAACGTGTTTCGGGATCCATAAACTCAGTTTGTCCAGCCCTGGTCCGGGCCTGAGGTTTCGGCATCCGTTGATCCCGAACCGGGTTCGGGATGACGGCAGAAGGGAGATCTGGTCACTCGACTCAGCGATCTTTTTTGACATTGCAGATCAAGTATGCCGACGCTTAAATCAGGTTGCGTTTGGGGGCTTTATGAAATCCGGAAACATCGTCGCAGTCTTGGCCCTTTTCACAACTGCGACTGGTCAGGGTCTAACCCAGACGACGCACACCGCATCGGAGCCGCCGCCGGCCGTGACGCTGGACGTTCGGCCGCCGCCATCGCCCGAACGTGCGGCGATCAGGATCGGATCGGATGGCCAATCGATCACGGTCGAAGGGTCGCTCGGTCCCGGCACCGCGGCGCGCTTCGCGATCGTGGTGGAGAGCGCGCCGAACGTGAAAACGATCGTCCTGCATTCGGCCGGCGGCATGGTGGCCGAAGCCGATGAGATGGCGGCCGTGGTTCGGGATCGTCGGCTCGACACCTATGTCGAGACCATTTGCCTGTCTGCCTGCACGATGATCCTGCTGGCCGGGACCGATCGCGCCGTGGCGCCCGTGGCGCGGATCGGCTTCCATCGCCCGTACATGCCCGGCCGAACCGGGCTGATGTCCGCCGAATCGTTACGGGCGGCACGGGCCTATTATGACAATGCCGGGGTGAAGCCGGATTTCACCGATCGCGTGTTCGCAACGCCATCGAACGACATGTGGTATCCGAGCTATGAACAGATGCTCGCGGCGAGGTTCGTCACGCGCCAGACTTTGGGCGGAGAAACCACCGCGATTTTTTCGCAGATCGCCGACAGGGAGCAGCTGGAAAGCGCGATGCTTTCGATTCCGATGTGGCGGGACCTGAAGCAAAATTATCCGGATATATCGCGAGACGTCATCGAGGCGGCCTGGTCGGCCAAGCGTCGCGGCGACAATGACGGCGAGATCATGACGGCCGCACGATCGGTTTTAGCCGGCTCGATACACAAGATATTCCAGAATGTGTCCGACGACCTGATCGGCAGATATGTCGGGCTGATGGCGGAGGAGGCCAAGGCGGCGCGATCGATCAGTTTCGAAGCCTGTGCGCTGTTTGCAAAGGGTCAATTGAACATCGCAGCGACGCTGCCCAGGACGTTCGTCGATCGCGAACTGGCGATTTTATCCGAGGCGGTGGCCGGCAAAACGCCGCGTTCACCGCCCGACGAGTCCGCCGCCCTCGCGCTGATGGAGCCGATTTTCCTGACGATGACCGACGATCAGATCAGCGCGGTCGCTTTTCCAGAGAAGGATCATTCCGATGCCGCGCGCTGCGAAGGCAGTATCGCGCTGTTCAACGGCATGAATGCTCTGCCGAGATCGGAACGCAGCATCGTCGGGCGGTTCATGCTGCAATCCGCGCCATGAGCATGACGCCGTGCTTTGCCTCCTGATCGGCACGGTCCACCCAATGCCCCTGTGAGGCGTCACCGAATTTCTGTCTCGGCGAACGCCGGAGATCGGGATTACGGCATGCGGACAGATTGCACTTCGTTAGCCGTGAGGCCGTTGGCATGACCTGCCAAGGCAATCGCATTTGGCTATGGACAATCCTCCGCTCTGAGGGGAGGTGGCGTGCGCCGCATGACGGAGGGGTGTTCGAGTGTCCGAACGGATGACGCGTTTCGAGACATTTCCTGACGCCGCGACACTCCGTCATCCCGAACCCCGCCTTCGCGGGGGCAGGCCGGTTTCGGGATCCATAAACGCCGAAGCGTCAGGAGCGGATACCGATCGCTACCCAAGGATTCCGTGATTGGCATAATCTGCCACCGATGCTAATGTCATCGCGTTCTGCTGGCGAGGAGACGGTTCGAGATGCCGACGCGCAATGTGGTTCTGACCGACCACCACGAAACAATCATCGAGGGCCTCGTCAAGACCGGCCGCTATCAGAACGCCAGCGAAGTCCTGCGCGATGGACTCCGTCTGGTCGAGGAACGCGAAGACCTCCGGCACGCAAAGCTCGAAGCGCTGCGCGAAGCGGCCAGACTGGGCTTCGAGGACTTCGATCGCGGTGACTATCGTGAATTCCACTCGATTGATGACCTCGACCGCTATCTGGTTGACCTGACTGAAACGCCGAATGATCGAGACGATGTCGACGCATGACACGTGCCCGATGGACGGTCCTTATCGGTCGATTGGCGGGGCAGGACATCCAGCAGATTTTTCGAAGGTCGCGCGAGAATTTCGGCCTGGACCAGGCGCAACGCTATCGGCAACTCATCCGGGATAGCATAACCGCGTTGCACGAAGGACCGGCTGCCCTCGGAAGCCGGCCGATGCCCGAAATCTCTCCTGGCGCAAGAATCCTCCATATCGGACGCAAAGGCAGTCGAGGTCGCCACTTGCTGCTTTACAGAGACGCAGGCATGAACCGGATCATGATCGGCCGCGTTCTGCATGACGCGATGGATATCATGCGCCACGTGCCTGATGAAGGTGACTGGACCTGAATGATGAGCGACTTCCTCGACCACCAGCATGAGAAGCAGGAATATGACGCGTTCCTGACGCGCAAGGTCGAAAAGGCGCGTGCCTCCGCTCGTGCCGGGCGGTGTCTTACCCACGACGAGGTCGAAGCGGAATTCGCTGCACGTCGGGCTCGCGTTACAGGGCGAGAATGATGAGCGATCGAGCCATGAGCAGCACCCGCTTCGTCAGCGTTTGGGACGCAATCGAGAACACGCCCGGTGAAGCCGAGACCATGAAAGTCCGATCACGCCTGATGATGGCGGTCAGAGATCATATTGCGCGCGAGGGGCTGAGCCAGGCCGAGGCGGCGAAACTGCTCGGCGTGACTCAGCCATGGGCGTCGGATCTCGTGCGCGGCAAGATCGATCTGTTCAGCATCGACACGCTGATCAATATGCTCGCCGCTGCCGGTCTTCACGTCGAAATGCAGATCGCGAAAGCGGCGTGAGGTTCAATACGAATTGCGGGAAGTGGTGACTTGCAATGGCGACGAAGACGACCAGGAAAGTTGAGAGCGGCGTATTGGCGTCGGTCCATGAGATTGTCGCCGACCTGCATGGCATCGGTCTTCTCGACAAGGCAACGATGCTGAAATTCGATGCCTTGTGCCTGACCCGGATCGAACCATTGCCGGGCCATGATCGGCGCTCCGGCAGATCAACGAGATAAGGGGTTTTAGCACCTGTCACTGTAACCACTCCTGATGATGGCGATCAGAGATCATATTGCGCGCGAAGGGCTGAGCCAGTCCGACGCGGCGAAACGATAACGCGAAGGTAAGTTTATTTCGTTACCGGTCCGGTTTGATGGCAGGAGGAGGACGGCGTGAGGAGGCTGGTGCTGATCACGGCGACCCTCACTCTTGTGGCTGCCTATGTCGCACGCGGATATCTGGTGCCACACTGGGTGAACGCGAAGGTGGAAGCAGAGGACCGTGCCGCAACGGATATCGCACCAAAGGCTGCAGCCGCCGTTGATGGCATCATTGGCATCGTCAAAGCAGGTGGACCGGATTCCTTCCATAAGGCGAATATCTGCGAAATGTTGTGCGAGTCGCTTCTCTATTCGGGCAAGGCCAGCGCGGTGATCACGGCGCCATCGATCGACGGGAACGACGGGAAGGCGCTGAAGTGGACCATCGACAAGAGAGATCTTCCCTGCGAATCTTCGATAGATAAGCTCTCCAATGGCTACCGAATTTGGGAAGGCTTGCCAGACAAATTCAATGAAATGACCGATCGCGCACTGCTGGGAGATTGTATCATAGGTCGGCCCGGTCACCTGCGCGATGCTAGCATAGTCATAGAACACGAGACCTTAGGCAGAGGCAAGCGGGTATTCGGCGAACTCAGCGACCTGCCGATCTACCCGGAACTGTCAGGAGGGCGACTCAGCCTCTGGCGGTTTTCCGAGGAAGTTCGTCCGATCTTGCTCGCAAGAGAGACATGGCGTAATCCCCGTCGCCTCACGCAATTTCTGCACCGCGAATTCAACGGCAGCGTCAATTCCCCGGCAATGGAATGGACGCGCGCGGAAGAAACGAACAAGATCGGGCCATGGCTGCCAGAATTTCAACTCGCCCGCTTTCTGGAGTTCAACACCGAATCCATCGTAGGTGCCGAGCCAGACGGCTTGCGTCGGGCCTTGGATAATTGGCTGGATCATCCGGAGTTAGAGTCCCCCGAACTGGCGCAGCAATTGAGCGCAAGGGTTCTTCCGCTGATGCGCGGCGAAACTCTCCAGGCGGATGATCTAGAACGTTACAAGCGGCTGATTCGCGACCCCCGCACGTCCGAGCAGATTGTCACCAATGCCGTAAAGGCATTTACTGATCGAGCAATTCAACTGCGGGAAGTCGTTTTCCAGCGCATGGAGAGGGTCGCATCGAGGTCGAACGACAATTATATTTATGATCGCGTTCTTGGTGATTTTCCCCCTGGAGCGTTCAAATATCCGAGTCCGCAAAATGATGGCGTTGCTGCAGGACCGCGAAAGGGCAGCTCATCTTGAAAAGCTGATCGCTCGTTTGGCAGACGGCGGACCCCAAGCCGGTCCGTTACTGCTGCAGCTTTTCGATGAGAATGTGCAAAGCTCTGCTCCAAATCAGAGGATCGCTACAGCTGCGCTAGAGGGACTTTGCCGCCTGGGTTCTGCGGTCCCACCGCTGTATCGGCGCGTGGAAGCTGCTGCTATGCGTGACCCCGACCTTCATCACTATTATTTCGAGTACGATCCCGCCACATGGGCCGTGATCCAGGCGAGGCTTGGGAGACCGATCGCCACGATACAACCTCCTGCCGATGCCCGCGACGATTGGATGGAGAACACTCGAAAGCGTATTGTCGAAGGGCAGTGTGCAAGGCCCTAATGAACACGGAAGATCGAGCGAACTATAGTTACCGATGTCCGCTTTTCGAGCGTTGAACCCAATAGTAGACGGAGCGGCAACGCGAAATCACCATTCCACTGGTATGCGTTATGTCTGATGCCGATCGAGACGCCGTTGCCGCGAGAGAGGATCGGCGACGAGGAATAGGAGAAATAGTGACTGACTCCGAGACCGACTGAAATCCGTTTCTCGCGCGGCGCTCAGATTCAGGCCGGGGAACTGACGGCCTGCTCAACATGTGGATTGGCGTCGACCGCCAGAACGATCCGACTCGTTGAATCAACCTCGGTTTGAGCATCTGTCACCGGCACCGGCAACGAAGGCGGTGCCCCATAGCTCGCCATCACCAGCAACTGCGCAGCATCGAAGCCGCTATCGGTTTCAGCCGGCCGCACGATCCGGGCGCGCCGCGAAGCCGTCGCCGTGCGTAGACGGGCCGGCGCGCTTGCCACGTCGGATCGGGCCGGCGCGGCATACGCCACGCGCGTCACTTCGGCAGCCGCCGGCATCGCCGGACCCACCACCGGCGCCGCCTTCCGCGCCGGCGTGTTCGACACCCACTCGGTCTCCGCCTGCGCCCGCGCCGCGCCGGCCTCCTCCCACATCACGATCGCGGTGCGGCCGCCGGCCCAGAGCGAGACGACCGCGAAGAGGAAGCGCATCGGAGGGCCATTGAGATTCATGGCGTGAATTTGATATCCGGAAACGCGTGCACGGTCTTGTCCCAGCGCGGCGACGCGGCGGGGTTCATCGTCACATAGCGCACCAGCGCGCGCCACGTCGCCATGATCGCGATCAGATTGGCGGTGGCGGTACGCGGCAACGAGGTCAGGCCCTCGCGCCAGCCATGCGCGCGCGCCACGAAGATGCCGCGTACGATCACCCGCCACAGCAGCATCGCCGCATTGATCTTGAGCAGCGCCACCAGCAGCGGCGTCAGCGGCTCGATCGTCCGGCTGGTCGCGGCCGAGGCGGCGAGCACGAGCGTGGCGATTAGCGCGGTCAGATAGCCGACCACCAGCGTCAGCGCCGAGAGCAAAGCGCGGCGATCGCGCATGCGCATCCAGGATTCGGCCGGGCCGCCCTGCCAACCGAGTCGCTCCCAGCCGAGCAGCGCGATGCCGGTGATCCAGCGCGCCTTCTGGCGGACGGCGGCGTCGAGGCTCGCGGGGAAATAGGCGCGGGTCGCGACGAGGCCGCCGCGGGCACCGTCGACGCCGCCGTCCACGCGCATCCGCACGAACGTGCCCGATCCGCCGAGCGCGCTGATGCGCAGACCGAGTTCATAATCCTCGGTCAGGCTGTCGGCGTCGAACGGGCCTTCGGCGCGGCCGCCGGCGATGCGTTCGAGCATGTCGCGCTCGAACGCGCAGCCGACGCCGGCGGCGGGCACGCTGGCGCCCAGCGCCTCGCGCACCACCAATTGCTTGCCATGCGCCTCGGCGAACCGTCGAGATAATGGCCCGAGATCCAGCGCGACCCGGGCACCAGCAAAGGCAGCACCGGGATCTGGACCAGCGCGTGGCGCTCGATCATCCGGTCGAACAGCCGCAGTTCCTGGGGATGGACGACATCCTCGGCGTCGTGGAGGATGATCGCCTTCGCGCGTTGCCCGCGCGCGCTCTCGTCGACCAGCAGCGCGCGCCAGATGCTGTTCAGGCAATCGGCCTTGGTGGTCGGCCCTTCATGCGGGCTGACCACCAGCCGGACGCGGGCATCATGCTTCGCGACCGCTTCGATCTCGGCCTGCGTCTCGGGGTCGTTGGGGTAGCAACCGACATAGATGCGGTAGTCGGGATGCTCGAAGCGGGCGAGCGCGGCTTCGAGCATCCGGCCGATGACGTCGGCCTCGTCCCACGCGGGCACGAAGATCGCCAGCCAGCCGGGCCGGTCGGGGGGCGGCAAGGTCGCTGCGGTGACGGGCGGCTGGAGGCGATCGACGAACAGCCGGCGCCAGAGCCGGCGGACCATCCACAGCAGGTCGATCAGCAGATCGTCGAGCCCTCCGATCAGGAAGCCGATCGCCGCGAACAGCGCCAGTTCGCGCGCGGCGCCGCTCGCCATGTGCAGGACTTCGTCCACCGCAGCGCTTCCCCCTTGAAGTTGCGACGCATTTTCCATCCATAATGGATATAATTCAAGGGCGGGCGCCGCCGGCCGCAAAATGGGCCGGCAGTTGCCGCGCCCATAAAAGACACTGGACGCACCTGCCCCGCCGGGCCACCCTCCGCCCAATAGTGGTTTGAGGGGATGGACATGCGCAAGGGCTGGATCGCGCTGGCGATGGCGGCGCTCGGGGCGGCGGTGCTGGGGCCGGTCGCGGCGAGCGGCGACAGCGCGCCGCAGGTGGTGGTGGCGACGCCCGGCATCGCATCGGGCGCGGTCGAGCGCTACACCGTGCGCTTCTCCGAACCGATGGTCGCGCTCGGCGATCCGCGCGCGCAGGGGCCGTGGAAGGTCACTTGCCCGGTCAATGGCACCGGCCGCTGGGTCGATCCCGCCACGTTCGTCCATGAATTCGAAAAGCCGCTGCCCGGCGGGCTGACCTGCACCTTCGATCTGCGCTCGGGCCTGACCAGCGCCAAGGGTATCGCGGTCGCTGGCGCCAGCCACTTCACCGTCGATACCGGCGGGCCGACCGCGCGCGTCGTGCTGCCCGGCGAATATGACGGGCAGATCGAGGAGGACGGCCAGATCTTCCTCGTCGCCGCCAATGTTCCGGCCCTGCCCGCGTCGGTCGGCGCCAACGCCTATTGTTCGGTCGAGGGGATCGGCGAGAAGATCGCGGTCGACGTGCTTGACGCGAAGGCGACCGAGCAGATCCTCACCGGCATGCGCACGGATGATTACAGCCTCAGCAGCTTCCTCACCAATGCCGGCCTGCCGCAACCGGTGCCGGCCGATGCGAAGGCGCGCGCCGAGGCGTTCAAGACGATCACCGCGCTCAAATGCCGCCGCCCGCTGCCGCCCGGCCGCGACATGGCGCTGGTCTGGGGCGCCGGCATCGCCGGTGTCGGCGGGCGCACCGCCGGCGCCGACCAGCGCTTCGACTTCACCGTGCGCAAGGCGTTCGAGGCGAGCTTCACCTGCTCGCGGGTCAATCCGCAGGCAGGCTGCAACCCGGTGCAGGCGGCGCAGGTCCAGTTCACCGCGCCGATCCCGATCGCGCAGGCGCAGGCGATCCGCATCGAGGTGGCCGGCAAGACGCTCGCCGCCAAAGTCTCCGACGACGACAAGAACAAGGCGTTCGTCGAGAGCGTCAGTTTCGCCGCGCCGCTGCCGGCGGCCGCGACCGGCAAGCTGGTGCTGCCCGCCGACATCAAGGACGAGAGCGGCCGCGTCCTCGCCAACGCCCAGCGCTTCCCGCTCGATGTCCGCTTCGATGCCGCGCCGCCGCTGGTGAAATTCGCCGCGCCGTTCGGCATCATCGAGGCGAAGGAGGGCGGCGTGCTGCCGGTCACCGTCCGTGCGGTCGAGGAGACTTTGCCGGGCAAGTCGCAGCCCGTGGGCGGGCAATATCTGGCGGCCGACACCAGCTCGGACGGCGCGATCGCCAAATGGCTGCGCGACCTCGACGACGCCGACGACAATGATTTCCGCGACGAGAAGCGCAATGGCGAGGATGTCACGGTCAATTATACCGGGACCAAGCCCTTGCTCGGCACCGGTGCGCGCGCCGGCAAACCGATCAACGTGCCTTTGCCCGGCAAGGGCAAGGAATTCGAAGTCGTCGGCATCCCGCTGAAGGATCCCGGCTTCTATGTCGTCGAACTCGCCAGCCCGGTGCTGGGCGAGGCGCTGCTCGGGCGCAGGACGACGCGCTATGTCGCCGCCGGCGCGCTCGTCACCAATATGAGCGTCCATTTCAAATGGGGCCGCGGCGCCTCGCTCGCCTGGGTGACGGCGCTCGACAGCGGCGCGCCGGTCGCCGGCGCCGACGTGCGCGTGACCGACAGCTGCAATGGACGGCTGATCGCGCGGGGTTCGACCGATGCGATGGGCCGGCTGCTGGTCAAGGGCGGGCTGCCCGAACCGGAGACCTATGGCAATTGCGATGCGGAGAATGCGGAAACGCCGCATCCGCTGATGATCTCGGCGCGCAAGTCGGGCGATTTCAGCTTCACCTTGACCGACTGGGGCGAGGGCATCCGGCCCTATGATTTCGATCTGCCCTATGGCTGGTCGAAGCCCGACGACATTTTCCATACCATCTTCGACCGCACCTTGCTGCGCGCCGGCGAGACGGTGAACATGAAGCATATCCTGCGCCGGCCGATCTCGGCGGGTTTCGGCTATGGCGAGCCGTTCGAAGCGACCTTGCAGCTCAGTCATCGCGGATCGGGCACGCAGTTCGACATTCCGCTGAAGATCGGCGCCGACGGCATCGGCGAATCGACCTGGACCGCCCCGGCCGGCGCGCCGATGGGCGATTACGACCTGCAGGTCGTGACCAAGGACAAGACGGTCTACACGACGCAGTCGATCCGGCTCGACGAGTTCCGGCTGCCGACGATGCGCGCGACCGTCAGCGGCCCGAAGGATCCACAGGTGCGCCCGCAGCGCGTGCCGCTCGATCTGTTCGTCGGCTATCTGTCGGGTGGCGGCGCCGCCGCCCTGCCGGTGCGCGTGCGCACCGCGTTCACCCAGGACGATCTCGCGCCGGCGGGCTGGGAAGGCTGGAGTTTCGGCGGCCGCATCCTCGAAGAAGGCACCAGGCCGCTCAATGGCGACGGCGAGGAAATGGCGCCGCCGCTGCCGCCCGCGCAGACGCTGCCGGTCACGCTCGACGCGCAGGGCACCGCGCGCACCGGCGTCGACATCCCCGCCACGATCACCGGCGCGGCGCGGATGACGGTGGAGATGGATTATCAGGACGCCAATGGCGAAGTGCTGACCGCGTCGCGGCGAATCCCGATCCACGCCAGCGCCGTCCAGCTCGGCATCAAGGGTGATGGCTGGCTGATGAAGGAGGATGATCTGCGCCTCCGCTTCGTCGCGCTCGGGCTCGACGGCAAGCCGATCCGCGGGCAGCGGATCCGCGTCGACCTCTATAGCCGCGAGATCTTGACCGCGCGGCGGCGGCTGATCGGCGGCTTCTATGCCTATGACAACCAGGCGAAGGTGACGAAACTATCGGCGAGCTGCACCGCGCTGACCGACAGCCAGGGGCTGGCGACCTGCGCGATCGATCCCGGCGTGTCGGGCGAGGTCTATGCCGTCGCTTCGACCGAGGACGCCAATGGCAATGTCGCGCGCTCAAGCCGTTCGGTGTGGCTGGCGGGCGACGACGACTGGTGGTTCGGCGGCGACAATGGCGACCGCATGGACCTCGTCGCCGAACAGCCCGAGTACAAGGCCGGCGAGACCGCCAAGTTCCAGGTCCGCATGCCGTTCCGCGAGGCGACCGCGCTGGTGACGGTGGAGCGCGAAGGCGTGCTCTCGAGCTATGTCACAAAGCTGTCGGGCAAGGATCCGGTGATCGAGGTGGCGATGCCTGGCGATTATGCGCCGGAGGTCTATGTCTCGGTGCTGGCGGTGCGCGGGCGGGTCGGCGGCTTCACGCTGTGGCTGTCAGATCTCGCGCGGCGCTGGAACCTGCCCTTCTTCTCGCGCGACGTGCAGAAGCCGACCGCGCTCGTCGATCTCGCCAAGCCGAGCTACCGGCTGGGCATGGCTAAGGTGAAGGTCGGCTGGGAGGGCCATCGGCTCGACGTCGCGGTCAGGACCGACAAGAAGAGCTACAAGGTGCGCGAGACCGCGAAGGTCGAGGTCGAGGTCAAGGCGCCCGGCGGCAAGCCGCCCGCATCGGCCGAGATCGCCTTCGCCGCGGTCGACGAGGCTTTGCTCCAGCTCCAGCCCAACGAGAGCTGGAAGCTGATCGACGCGATGATGGTCGAGCGGCCGGCGGCGGTGCTGACCTCGACCGCGCAGACCCAGGTCATCGGCAAGCGCCATTACGGCAAGAAGGCGGTCGAGGCCGGCGGCGGCGGCGGCGCCGACATGGCCGCGCTCAACCGCGAGGATTTCCGGCCGGTGCTGCTGTGGCGAGGCCGCGTCGCGCTCGACGCACAGGGCCGCGCGCGGATCGACGTGCCCTTGTCCGACTCGCTGAGTTCGTTCCGGATGGTCGCGGTCGCGAACAGCGGACCCGGCCTGTTCGGTACCGGCGAACTGGCGGTCAGGACGACGCAGGACCTGCAGATCCTGTCGGGCATCCCGCCGCTGGTGCGCACCGGCGACCAGTTCGGCGCGACCTTCACCTTGCGCAACACCACCGACCAGCCGATGACCGTCACCGCCACCGTCGGCGTCAACCCTTCGGTGGCCAAGGGCCGGCCGCTGACGGTGACGATCCCCGCCGGCGGGGCCGAGCCGGTCACCTGGCATCTGACTGCACCCGCCAATGTCGACCGGCTGAACTGGTCGGTGCAGGCGCGATCCGCCGACGGCACGTCGAGCGACAGCATCAGCGTGGCGCAGGATGTCGTGCCGGCGGTGCCGGTCGAGGTGTGGGCGGGCACGCTGGTGCGCGTTGCCGGCAGCAACATTCCAATCGCACCACCCGCCGGTGCGCTGCCGGGCACGGGCGTGGTCGACATCAAATTGTCCGCCACGCTGGCGCCGCCGCTGGAGGGCGTGCGCAGCTATATGGCCTCCTATCCCTATGGCTGTTTCGAGCAGCAGCTGTCGCGCGCGGTGGCGCTCGACGATCCGGGCGCGTGGACGCGGCTGTCGGGCGAGATGCCCGCCTATCTCGATGATGAGGGGCTGCTGCGCTATTGGCCGGTGTCCAACATGCAGGGGTCGGAGGCGCTGACCGCCTATGTGCTGTCGCTGACTGCCGAATCGGGCTGGGCCGTGCCCGATACCGCCAAGGGGCGGATGATCGAGGCGATGAAGGCGGTCGTCGAAGGCCGGTTGAAGCGCGACACGCCCTATGCCGGCGAGCAGCGCCTGCTGCGGATCGCGGCGCTGGCCGCGCTGGCGCGCAATGGCGCCGCGACGCCCGACATGTTCGGCCAGATCGGCCTGCCTCCCGCCGACATGCCGACCGCCCTGCTCGCCGACTGGATGGTCGCGATCGACCGGACCCCGGGGCTCGCCAATGCCGGCGCGCTGCGCGGCGCGGCCGAACAGGTGTTGCGGACGCGGCTGGTCTACGAAGGCTCGCGCGTCGATCTCGTCGATGCCGGCAATGCGCCGTGGTGGATGATGGTCAACACCGACGAATCGGTGCTGCGCGCCTTGCTCGCGGTGCTCGGCCGGCCGGGCTGGGAGAATGAGGTCCCGAAGATGATGGTCGGCGCCGCGCTCCGCCAGCAGCGCGGCCATTGGGATACGACGCCCGCCAATGCCTGGGGCAGCGTCACCGCGCGCCGCTTCGGCGGCATCTATCCCGCGAGCGCGATCCAGGGCGTGACCCTGGCGCGGTTCGGCAGCCTCAGCCAGCAGCGTGGCTGGCCGCAGGCGGCGGACGCCGCGCCGCTGCGCTTCCCGCTGCCGGCGATGCAGACGCCGTTGCTGCTCAACCAGCAGGGCGGCGCCGGGCCGTGGGCGATGGTGCAGGTCAAGGCGGCGGTACCGCTGCTGCAGCCCTTGTTCGCCGGCTACCGGATGGAGAAGGCGATCAGCGTGCTTGAACAGAAGGTGCCCGGCAAGCTGACGCGCGGCGACGTGCTCAAGATCCGCATCACCGTCGAATCGACCGCCGACCGGCAATGGGTGGTGGTCAGCGATCCGATCCCCGGCGGCGCGACGATCGTCGGCACGCTCGGCGGCCAGTCGGCGATTCTCGGCGACGCGGCGTCGGGAGGCGAGGGCGTGCAGCCGAGCTATGTCGAGCGCGGCCGCGACGCCTGGCGCGGCTATTTCGAATGGGTGCCGCGCGGGAAATTCACCGTCGAATATAGCGTGCGGCTGAACGGCATCGGCCGCTTCACCCTGCCGCCGACGCGGGTCGAGGCGATGTATTCGCCGGACATCCGCGCGCAGGTCCCGAACGGCCCGGTCGCGGTGTCGCTGCGGTGAGGGGGATGAATCTTTCTCCAAATCCTCCCCGGAACGGGGAGGGGGACCACCCGCAGAGTGGTGGAGGGGCAGGGGCAACGTCGGACACATCCAGACCTGCCCCTACCCCTCCACCACCGGCTGCGCCGGCGGTCCCCCTCCCCGTTCCGGGGAGGAACTAGTTCTGGCGCGCATCGATGCGCCGCTATCTCCCCACCCGCACCCACCTCCTCTGGGCGCTGACAATCACGCTCGCCCTCTCGGCGCTGGCCCTCCACATCCTCACCCTCCCGCCGCCACTGCCGAGCTACGCGAAGGTCAAATCCGACTGGCGCCCCAGCGAATCCTGGCTCTACGACCGCGACGGCCGGCTGATCGATGCCGAGCGGGTCGACTTCGCCGCACGCCGCCTGGCGTGGACGCCGCTGGGCGAGGTCGCGCCGGTCGTGCCCGAGACCATCGTTGCCGCCGAGGACCATCGCTTCCGCAGCCATAAAGGCGTCGACTGGCTCGCTCTGTCCGGATCGATCCGCGACCGGCTGAAGGGCGAGAAAGCGCGCGGCGCCTCGACCTTGTCGATGCAGCTCGCGGCCTGGCTCGCGCCCGATATCGCCGCTCCCGGCGCGCGTGGCTGGCGCGACAAATTGCGCCAGATGCGTGCGGCGTGGGCGCTGGAGGACCGCTGGTCGAAGGACGAGATCCTCGAAGCCTATCTCAACCTCGCGGGCTTCCGCGGCGAGGCGCAGGGCGTCGGCGCCGCGGCGCTGACCCTGTTCGGCAAGGCGCCCGATGCGCTGAGCCCGTCCGATGCGACGCTGCTCGCGGCGCTGCTGCCCGATCCGCAGGCCGATCCGTCGGCGGTGGCGCGGCGGGCCTGCGCGCTCGTCGCGGATCGGGGGCAGTGTCCCGCGCTCCGGATCGCCGCCGGCGCGATGATGTCGCCCGCGCGCCGGCTCGCGCTCGATCCGGGACTTGCGCCGCATCTCGCCCGCCGCCTGCTGCGCGAACCCGGCCTGCGCGTGACGACCACGCTCGACCGCCAGATCCAGCGGATCGCGGCGATGGCGCTGCGGCGGCAATTGCAGGGGCTCGGCTCGGCGCGCGCGCGCGACGGCGCGGTGGTGGTGGTCGACAATGCCAGCGGCGACGTGCTCGCCTATGTCGGTGGCGTCGGCGGCGGCTCGACTGCGGCCGCGGTCGACGGCGCCAATGCCTATCGCCAGGCCGGATCGACCCTGAAGCCCTTCCTCTACGCGCAGACGATCGAGAAAGGCTTTCTCACCCCCGCCTCGATCCTCGACGATTCGCCGGTCCAGCTCGACACCGCCTCGGGGCTCTACGTGCCGCAGAATTACGACCATGCGTTCAAGGGGCCGGTGTCGGTGCGGAGCGCGCTGGCGGGTTCGCTCAACGTGCCGGCGGTCAGGACCCTGCTGCTCGACGGCGTCGATTCGTTTCGCGACCGGCTGTGGGATTCGGGCTATCGCGGGTTGACCGAGGACGGCCAATATTACGGCTTCTCGCTCGCACTCGGTTCGGCGGAAGTGACTTTGCTGGAACAGGCGGCCGCCTATCGGATGCTGGCGTTGGGGGCGCGCTATGCGCCGCTGCGGATCCGTGTCGACGATCCGCGCCCCGCATTGCGTGCCGTCGGCAGCCGCCAGGCCGCGTGGATCGTCGCCGACATGCTGGCAGACACCGATGCCCGCGCGCAGAGCTTCGGGATCGACAGCGCGCTGCGGCTGCCGTTCTGGGCGGCGGTCAAGACCGGCACGTCGAAGGCGATGCGCGACAATTGGTGCATCGGCTTTTCGGATCGCTTCACCGTCGCGGTGTGGATCGGCAATCTCGAGGGCGATTCGATGCGCGCGGTGTCCGGCACCAGCGGCGCGGCGCCGGTGTGGCGCGACGTGATGCGCGCACTCCACGCCGATCGCCCGTCGCGCGCGCCGGCGATGCCCGACGGCGTCGAGGCAAGGACGGTCCGCTTCGCCGACGGCATCGAACCGCCGCGCCGCGACTATTTCCTCAAGGGCACCGCGCAGGAACTGCAGACGGTGGCGCCGGCGGAATCGCGGCGGCCGCGGATCGTCAATCCGGCGTCGGGCACGGTCTATGCGCTCGACCCCGACATCCCGATCGACCGGCAGCGGATCGCGATCCGGGTCTCGGGGCTGGTCCTCGGGCATCGGCTGGTGGTCGACAAGCGCGATGTCGGGCCGGCCAGCGTGAGCCCGCAGGTGCTCGCGGGACCGGGGCTGCATCGGGTGCGGCTGGTCGATCTCGACGGGAAAGTGGTCGATCAGGTGCTGTTTACGATGCGGTGATTCCGCGCGGCGCTAAGTTTGCGCTGCTTCATCCTCCCTGCGCCGCAGGCGTGGGGATGGGGACCGCTCGCGAAGCGAGTGGTGGAGGGGAAATGCGGCGTTTCCGGCACTTCGGAGTTTTGACGCCGCTGCGCGGCGCTTCCCCTCCACCACCGCTGCGCGGCGGTCCCCCTCCCCATCGCTGCGCGATAGGGAGGATTTCGGCGACGAGAAAGACCCGCCTCACCCCTCCATCGGCTTCGACTGCAGCTGGACATAATTCTGCAGCCCCATCTGCTTGATCATGTCGAACTGGCGTTCGAGCGTATCGACATGCTCTTCCTCATTGTCGAGGATATCGGTCAGCAGGTCGCGGCTCACATAGTCGCGCACGCTCTCGCAATGGGCGATGCCGTCGCGCAGCAGCGGAATCGCTTCGTTTTCCAGCGCGAGATCGGCGGTCAGCACCTCTTCCACCGTCTCGCCGATCTTCAGGCGGCCGAGCAGCTGGAAATTGGGCAGGCCGTCGAGGAACAGGATGCGCTCGGCCAGCCTGTCGGCATGCTTCATCTCGTCGATCGATTCGTGGCGCTCGAAGTCGGCCAGCTTCTGCACGCCCCAATGATCGAGCAGGCGATAATGCAGCCAGTACTGGTTGACGGCAGTCAGTTCGTTCTTGAGCGCCTCATTGAGGAACTCGATGACCTTGGCGTCGCCCTTCATGGCATGTTCTCCGTTGAAATCCGTCAACGGAACATAGCGGAACGATCGCCGGAAATCACTCAAAAAATGGCGGAAATCCGTGGGTTAGCGCGTTGCGAGCGCTAGGCAATAGCGCGCTCTTCGTTGATGATCTCACGTGCGAACGGCACGCATTGACCGCAGCGCGGGCGCCGTCCCATACTCGCATAGGCGCGCAAGGGGCAGGACGCGCCCTGCCGTGCCGCTTCACGCACGTCACGCTCGCTAATTGCATTGCACACGCAAACGACCATCAGGTGATTCCTCCGCTCGCGACGATGATTAGCGAGTATGAGACTAAGTCGCAATAGCCCGCTTGTTGCGAAACGGCTGAATCTTCCATCGCGCCAGCGAACGCCAAAGCCATTCGAGCGGACCATAAGCGAACCGATCGAGCCATGGCTTCGACCAGAGCAGGATCAGGGCCCAAACGCCGATCACGACGAGATAGAGTTCGGCGCGTCCCAGCGTGCCGTATAGGCCGAAGCCATAGCCGTAGAACAGCGTCGTGCAGATCAGGCTGGTGCCGAGATAGTTCGAAAACGCCATCCGCCCGGCCGCGCCGACCCGCGCTGTCAGCGGGCCGCCGGGGCGGGCCAGCAGGATGATCAAAGCCGCCCAGCCGGCGATCATCGGCGGGCGCAGGATCGCCGCGAGCAGCAGCACGCTGAGGATCACATGGCGCGTGTCGAAATCGCGCGCGATCGCCAGCGCGGCCAGCGCCGCATAGCCGGGGATGCCGATGCCGAAGCCGATCGCCGCCCATTTCGCGTAACGCGCACGCGTCCATATGCCGGTCAACATGCCCGATCGCAGCCCGGCCATACCGAGCAGCATATAGCCCAGCGTCTCCGGTCCCACATACAACAAGGTCCTGAGCGGACTATCCTTGTCATGGGCCCAGCGCCAGGCGAGCAGATCGCCATAACTGCCGCGATGGGCAGCGAGCTCGTTCGCCAGATAGTCCGCCGGCGGGGTACCGAAACTCTTCTCATAGCCCATCCAGCCCGCCACCGCGTCGGCCGAGGCTCCCGCGCCATGCGCGTTCGCATAGAGGGTCAGGGCGTCCGCGCCGGTGATCGCCAGCAGCACGAAGCCGGTGCCGGCGCACACCAGCCCCAGGATCAGCAGCTTGTGCGGCGGCAGATCGCGGAACAGGAAGGCGATCATGCCGACCAGCGCATAATGCGCGAGGATGTCGCCCCACCACAGCAGATAGAGATGGGCGAGGCCGAACAGCAGCAGCCAGCCCATCCGCCCATAATGCACCGCGCCCGGATCCTCGCCCTTGGCTTCGGCCCGGTCCGCCACCAGCAGCAGCGACGCGCCGAACAGGAAGGAGAACAGGCCGCGCATCTTGCCGTCGACAGCCACGAACATGGTCGTCCAGACGCCGAGATCGACGCCCTCCGCGCCGCCATAAGCGGCCGGATTGTAATAGGCGGCCGACGGCATCGCGAAGGCGACGATGTTCATCAGCAATATGCCCATGACCGCGACGCCGCGGACGATGTCGAGCGTCTGGATGCGGTCGGGGCTGGTCATGAATGCAGCGCCACCCCCTGCAGTAAGACGCTCAGCGCCGCGCGATCAATGCGATCGGGATGCCGACCAGCACGACATGGCAGAACAATTGGATGCCGATCGCGACCGGGTCGGTCGCCGGGAACAAGGCCGGCCAGCGCAGCGGCAGCACCACCAGGTTCATCACCGCCCAGGTCGCAAGGCCATAGGCGATGCCGCCGGCGATCGCCTGCTGCCTGAGGATCGGCCGGCGATCGGCGGCCAGCACATAGACCGCCGCCATCACCGCCATGATAGCGAAATGCGTCGCCAGGCCCGCCAGCGCGCCGCCGAGGCCCCAATCGCGCGCGCCGGGAAACGGCCCCATCGCGACGCTCCGCAGCATATCGACCGGCGTGCGACCACGGATCGTCGCGCTGATCGCGGCGGCAATGATGTCGAGCAGGCCTGCGATCAACGTCGCGAGCGCGATGCGTTTTCCGGTCGTCATCGTCGCAACCTCTCTTAAGCGCCGTTCGTCGGCCCCGACCCCGGTTTAGTCCATCAGCGCCGGGAAGAAACCCTCATGCGCCGCGCGCAGGTCGGCCAGCGCGATCGACATCCCCGCCACCGCAATCGCCTCGCCGCCGGTCGTGCCGATCCGCGCGATCACCACGCCTTCGGCCGCGATCGCATCGGGATCGGCCGTGGTCACCAGATAGCGCGCCTGATCCTCGCCGAACGCACCGTGATGGTCGTGGATGCCCGGCAGGTCGGCGCCGATGCCGCCCGCCAGCGCCATCTCCGCCACTGCGACCAGCAGCCCGCCGTCCGAGAGGTCGTGGACCGCGCTGACCTTGCCGGCGGCGATCAGCGACCGCACGAAATCGCCGTTCAGCCTTTCCGTGTCGAGATCGACCGGCGGCGGCGGACCCGCTTCCTGGCCGGCGATCTCGCGCAGCCAGATCGACTGGCCCAGATGCCCGCCGGTCTCGCCGACCAGCAATATCGCCTCGCCTGCGGCCTTGAACGCGATCGTCGCCGACTTCGACCAGTCGGCGAGCAGACCGATCCCGCCGATCGCCGGCGTCGGCAGGATCGCGCTGCCGCTGCCGTCGTCATTCTTGGTCTCATTGTAGAGCGAGACATTGCCGCTCACGATCGGGAAGTCGAGCGCCGCGCAGGCCTCGGCCATGCCCTCGATGCAGCCGACGAACTGGCCCATGATCTCGGGCCGCTGCGGGTTGCCGAAATTCATGCAGTCGGTGGTCGCCAGCGGCGTTGCGCCCACCGCGGTCAAATTGCGCCAGCATTCGGCGATCGCCTGCTTGCCGCCCTCATAGGGGTCGGCATAGCAATAGCGCGGCGTGCAATCGGTGCTGATGGCGAGGCCCTTGTCGGTGCCGTGGACGCGCACCACCGCGGCGTCGCCGCCGGGGCGCTGGACGGTGTCGGCGCCGACCATGTGATCGTACTGCTCCCAGATCCAGCGCCGGCTGGCGATGTCGGGTGAGGCCATCAGCCTCAGCAGGTCGGCGGCGATGTCGGTGCTCGCCGGCAGGTCGCCCAGCGGCGCGGCCGGCGGCGTCTTCACCCATGGCCGGTCATAGGCCGGGGCATCGTCGGCGAGCGGGCCGAGCGGGATGTCGCAGACGGTTTCGCCGCCATGAACCAGCACCATCCGGCCGCTGTCGGTGACCTCGCCGATCACCGCGAAATCGAGCTCCCATTTGTGGAAGATCGCCTCCGCGAACGCTTCGCGGCCGGGCTTGAGCACCATCAGCATGCGCTCCTGCGATTCGGACAGCATCATCTCATAGGCGGTCATGCCGGTTTCGCGTTGCGGCACCTTGTCCATATCGAGCAGCAGGCCGACGCCGCCCTTGCTCGCCATCTCGACCGACGAGGAGGTCAGGCCGGCGGCGCCCATGTCCTGGATCGCGACGATCGCGTCGCTCGCCATCAGCTCGAGGCACGCCTCGATCAGCAATTTCTCGGTGAACGGATCGCCGACCTGGACGGTGGGGCGCTTCTCCTCGCTGTCCTCGGAAAAATCGGCCGACGCCATCGTCGCGCCATGGATACCGTCGCGGCCGGTCTTGGAGCCGACATAGACGATCGGATTGCCGATGCCCGATGCGGCCGAATAGAAGATCTTGTCGGTCTCGGCGATGCCGACGGTCATCGCGTTGACCAGGATGTTGCCGTCATAGGCGCGGTGGAAATTGACCTCGCCGCCCACCGTTGGCACGCCCACGCAATTGCCATAGCCGCCGATGCCGCGCACGACGCCCGAGATCAGATGGCGCATCCTGGGATGGTCGGGCCGGCCGAAGCGCAACGCGTTCATGTTGGCGATCGGCCGCGCGCCCATCGTGAACACGTCGCGGAGGATGCCGCCGACGCCGGTCGCGGCACCCTGATAGGGCTCGATATAGGACGGGTGGTTGTGGCTCTCCATCTTGAAGATCGCAGCCTGGCCATCACCGATGTCGACGACGCCGGCATTCTCGCCCGGCCCGCAGATCACCTGCGGTCCGGTGGTCGGCAGCTTCTTCAGATGGATGCGCGAGCTCTTGTAGCTGCAATGCTCCGACCACATGACCGAGAAGATGCCGAGTTCGGTCAGATTGGGCGCGCGCCCCAGCGCACGCAGCACCGTCTCATATTCCTGTGGCGACAGGCCGTGCTCGGCGACAATCTCGGGCGTGATCTGACTCATGGCGCTGCCCTTAGCGAGCGGCGTGCCGGGAGGCTAGGGGGCGGTGGTCGCGGAAAGGGCATTCCAACTCCTGCCCTCTACCGCTTGCGGGAGAGGGAAAGACGCCGAAGGCGGCGAGGGTGAGGGCCTGTCAGCGAGCCATGCGCACAGGCCCTCACCCTGGTCCGCTTCGCGAACCTGTCCCTCTCCCGCAAGCGGTAGAGGGATGCGTGCCTTCAACCCGCCAGCGTCGCCTTGAACGCCTGCGCCGCGGTCTCGAACCCGCTCCACGCCGCCCATGCCAGCCCGCCGCCACTGCTGATCCGGCGCACGCCCGCTTCGGCAAGCGCCCGGGGATCCATGTCCGGCCCCATCAGCAGCACATTGATCGGCTTCGGCGCCACCGCCGCGACCATCTCGCGGATCACGCCGATGTCGCGCACCCCGGGCGCGTATAGGCAGTCGGCGCCGGCGTCGGACAGCGCCTTCAGCCGCCGGATCGCGAAGTCCGGGTCGTCCTTGCCGGTCAAATAGATTTCGGTGCGGCCGACCAGGATCGCGTCGCCGCCCGCTGCGTCGATCGCGCCCCGCGCCGCGGCGATGCAGTCCGCCGCCAGTGCATCGTCGCGCAGGCCGTCGCCCTGCCGGTCCTCGACCGACAGGCCGGCGATGCCGGTCGCCAGTGCCAGCGCAACATTCGCGGCGACGCCATCGGGCCTATCGGCGAAGCCATTCTCGAAATCGGCATTGACCGGCAGCGCCGAGGCGCCGGCGATGATCCGCATGTTGGTCAGCGCATCGTCGAGGCCGATCTCATAATCCTGCTTGCCCAGCACCCAGGCTGTCGCCGCGCTCGACGTGGCGAGCGCCGCGAACCCCATTGTCTCCAGCCGCAGCGCGCTGCCGGCGTCCCAGGGATTGGGCAGCAGGAAACAGCCGCTGGTGTGCAGCGCGCGAAAGCGGGCGCGCTTTTCCGCGACGGCGGCGCTCATGGGCGCTTGCCGAACAGGATGGCGCGCTCTTCGGCGCTCATCGGCGTCTCGGGCTGTCGATAGGTATCGGCCTTGCCCTCATAGACCTTGATCACGGCCGGGCGCGCGGCGACGCGATCGAACCACGCCTTCAGATGGGGGAAGTCGCCCAGCACCATCTTGTGGTTCTCGTGCGGCACGATCCATGGATAGCAGGCCATGTCGGCGATCGAATAATCGCCGGCGATATAGTCGCGGCCTTCGAGCCGACGGTCGAGCACGCCATAGAGCCGCGCGGTCTCGTTGACGTAGCGGTCGATCGCGTAGGGGATTTTCTCGGGGGCAAAGACGTTGAAATGGCCGTTCTGCCCGGCCATCGGCCCGAGCCCGCCGACCTGCCAGAACAGCCATTCCAGCGTCTCTTTGCGCGTCCGAAGATCGCGCGACAGGAACCGGCCGGTCTTGTCGGCGAGATATTGCAGGATCGCGCCCGATTCGAACACGCCGATCGGCTCGCCGTCGTCGGCGGGGGCGCGATCGACGATCGCCGGGATGCGGTTGTTGGGCGAGACAGCGAGGAAGGCGGGATCGAACTGTTCGCCTTTGCCGATATTGACCGGGAACACCCGATGCTCGAGGCCGGCCTCCTCGAGAAAGATGGCGACCTTCAGGCCGTTGGGCGTGGGCCAGCTGTGCAGTTCGATCATGCGGCACTCCTCTTGTTGCCACCGATCTAATAGCTAAAACCGGATGGCCAAGTCGCATCGACCCTGGCCGGGACAAAAGAATCGATCCGAGGAAGTAGCTGATGTTGGGCGGGATGCAGGACTGGGAATTGCGGGTGCCGCGCCTGATCGACCATGCCGCGCGCGAGCATGGCGGGCGCGAGATCGTCACCCACTGGGCGGACGGGCGCGAGACCCGCACCGACTGGGCCGGCATCCATCGCGACGCGCGCCGGCTGGCGCAGGCGTTCGCGCGGCGCGGCGTCCAGCCGGGCGACCGCATCGCCACTTTGGCGATGAACCACAGCCGCCATCTCGTCGCCTGGTATGGCGCGATCGGCATGGGTGGGGTCATCCACACGATCAACCCGCGACTGTTCGACGAGCAACTCGTCTTTATCGCCAACCATGCCGAGGATCGCGTGCTGCTCTACGATCGCGCCTTTCAGGCGATCGTCGAGCGGTTGAAGCCGCACTGGCCCGGCATCGAACATTATATCTGTTTCGACGATGATGGCCCCGACGGCTTCGAGGCGGTGATCGGCGGCGAGGATGGCGATTATCGCTGGCTGGAGGGCGTCGAGCGCGAGCCCTGCATGCTGTGTTACACCAGCGGCACCACCGGCAATCCCAAGGGCGTGCTCTATACCCACCGCTCGACGCTGATCCACGCGATGTCCGAACTGGCGCCAGCCTGTTTTAACCTGTCGGCGCAGACGGTCGCGCTGCCGATCGTGCCGATGTTCCACGCCGCGGCGTGGGGCCTGCCCTTCGCCAGCGCGGCGGCCGGCGTGAAACTGGTCTTCTCCACGGTCAATGATCCGAAGATCATCTGCCGCCTGATGAACGCCGAGAAGGTCACGCATTCGGCGGGCGTGCCCACGGTCTGGCTCTCGATGTTCCAGCACATGGACGAGACTGGTGAGGAGCCGCGCTTCCTCAAGCTCGTCACGATCGGCGGCTCGGCGGCGCCGCGGGCGATGATCGAGCGGCTGATGCGGCTGGGCGTCAGCGTCAATCACGCCTGGGGCATGACCGAAACCTCACCGATCGGCACGATGGGCGGACCCGGCGCCGACTGGGACGATCTGACCTTCGACCAGCGCGTCGACCAGGTGGTGCGGCAGGGGCGCATCCCGTTCGGGGTCGAACTGCAGCTGATCGACGACGACGGCGCGGTGCTGCCGCGCGACGGCACCAGCGCCGGGCGGCTGCGGATCCGCGGACCGTGGATCGTCAAACGCTATTTCCAGGATGCGAGCGGCGACGCGATCGACGCCGATGGCTGGTTCGACACCGGCGACGTCGCCGTCATCCATCCCGACGGCACGATGCAGATCACCGATCGCTCGAAGGACGTGATCAAGTCGGGCGGCGAATGGATCAGCTCGGTCGAACTGGAGAATGCCGCGGTCGGCTGCCCCGGCGTGGCCGAAGCCGCGGCGATCGGCGTGCCGCATCCGAAATGGGACGAACGCCCGCTGCTGCTCGTCATCCGCAAGGCCGGCGCCGACGTGTCGGCCGACGACATCCGCGCGCATCTCGCATTGCACGTCGCCAAATGGTGGCTGCCCGACGAGATCCTCTTCGTCGACAGCCTCCCGCACACCGCGACCGGCAAGCTGCTGAAGATGGCGCTGCGGGCGCAGTACAAGGACCACAAGCTGGAGGCGGCGTGATGGACCTACCCTCTACCGCTTGCGGGAGAGGGACAGACCCGCGTAGCGGGTCAGGGTGAGGGCCTGAGCGGGTCTCGCATCTCAGGCCCTCACCCTCGCCGCCTTCGGCGTCTTTCCCTCTCCCGCAAGCGGTCTAAGCGATTCACACATCTCTGAGCG
>Ga0268264_10000511_pt1 | contig 49880 bp, 27 predicted proteins | sample KBSSwiS32_FD_190357 | JGI IMG/M metagenome (GOLD analysis project Ga0268264, IMG submission 190357) | Switchgrass rhizosphere microbial communities from Kellogg Biological Station, Michigan, USA - KBS Switchgrass S3-2 (SPAdes) (version 2) | ecosystem: Host-associated > Plants > Roots >... | reverse complement strand
AGCGGATCGATCACTTTTACATCGGCGGGCGACTTGTTGTTGACGATTTTGTCCAGCAGCATCTCAAGCGACTTGGCACCCCACCCGTAGCAATCCTGCGCGAATAATACCTGAACATGACCATCTCTCACATAGTTCAATTCAGCAGGAAGCGCGTCGCATGAGACGACCTTGACCGTGCCGGGCGCCCACTTGAGCGCATCGGCAGTGAAAAGCGGCCATCCGCCGATGAATGCCCATCCCTGGATCCCGGAATTCGCATTCTGAGCGGTCTGGACTGCCTCTGCAGCTTTTTCCGGCGTCTCGACGTGGTAGAAAACCCCGGGTTCGTTCAGTTTCATGTTGGGATATTTCGCAAGCGCTTCCTTGACGCCTGCCACGCGGGTCTGGAGATTCGGCGCGCTCTGGTTGCCGGCAAGGATGGCGACCGTGCCCTTTTCCCCCATGACCTTTGCGAGTTCAACCATGATCCGGGCGCCGCAGGAGCGGTCGTCGGTGCCGTAGTAGGCGAAGCGCTTGCTGTTCGGCGCGTCGGAGTCGAAGCATATGACGAGGACTCCCTTCTCCACCGCCTTGTCGATGGATGGCGTGACGGTGTTTGCCTCGGAACAGGAAACGGCGATGCCCGCCGCGCCGCGCCGCGTCAGCGCCTCGATGGCCTCGGCCTGCTTGGTTGCGTCCTCGTCATTCGGCGTGCGGATCTCGAGCTCGATGTCGACGTTGTATTTCTTGCCGAGTTCCTTCGCGGCGTCCTGAGCGCCGGACTGCGCGGCCTGAAAGACGTCGTTGGTAAGGCTTTTGCCGATGAACCCGATGAGAATTTTGCGGCGGCCACTTCCACCGTCCGGACTGGCGGTGTCAGGCTTCTTGGAGCAGGAGATGAGTGCCATGCACGCAAGCGCGATGGCGGTGATCGAGAGGAGGAAACGAGGGTTTGTTTTCATGTTTTTAAATACGGCGATTAATGGCCTGCGGAAAGGCGGCGGCTCCGGAGATAGGCGCTGAGACGGTCCAGCGAGACTGCGACGATGATGGCAAAGCCGATGATGACGAGGCGGTATTCCTGCGCAAGCCGCAGGATGATGATGCCGTTTTCGATCAGAGCGATCACGAGCGTGCCCAGCAGCGCGCCAAGCGCCGTGCCACGGCCGCCGAGCAGGCTTGCGCCGCCGACCACGGCAGCAGCAATGACGGTCAGCTCGTAGCCGGTGCCCGTGCTGGTGGAGGCGGTGCCGAATCGTCCAACCGACACCATTCCCGCGATGCCCGCAGCGAGGCCCGCAAGGGCATAGGTGCGCAGCTTGATCCAGCCGACGCGCAGGCCGCTGAAGCGCGCGGCCTCCTCGTTGCCGCCGATGGCGTAGGTCTCGCGGCCCGACACCATCATGCGCAGGTAAAACCAGCCGAGGGCGACACAGACGATCATGATGATCAGTGGCATCGGCTCTATGCCGAATACATGGATTCGCATAAAGTGCGTGGTGAATGCCGGGGGCAGATGCTTCCCGGCTGAGGGGAGGGTTTTCTGGGCGGGCAGCACGTTTGCCAGCCCGCGGAAGATGCTCATTGTCCCCAAGGTCACAATAAACGGATGCAACGACAGGCTGACGATGAGCGCGCCATTGATCAATCCGCAGAGCAGGCCGATCCCGAGTGGGACGACGACTGCGATCGCCAGAACCTCGAATGCAGGGGCATCGGCAGGCATCCGTTGCAATGCCGCCGCAAGCCCGAGCGCGGAAAGCGCCATGGTAGACCCGACGGAAATATCGATACCGCCCGTGATGATGACGATGGTCAATCCCACCGCCATGATCGCGTAGTAGCTCATCGGTGTTGCGATCCCGTCGATCAGGTTGTCGAAGTTCAAAAATGTGTTCGCGCGGCCTGCGGCGGCATCATGCCAGCCGTAGATGCTCAGGACGCCCCCAAGGATCAGCACCACAAGGGCAAGGCCGACTTCCTGCACCAAGGAAAGCCGGGCTGATTTCGCCACGGACGGAACCCGGGACGGAGAGACTTCAGGAACAATTGCAGAGGGGGTGTTCATTTTTCGCGAGATTATTTTACACGGGAAGTTGCGCGTTACACAAATGATCAACGCACAATAAAAAAAGACAACTCTTAAGGAACGCAGGTTTCCAGATCAACTAAATGAAAGCCATCGGCACAAATCACGAATTTCCCGGAATAAAGACCTTGCCGAACAGAGACAAGGGATCCGGCCCTACTTAAAACTGGATTCGCCGGTCTGCACATCCATGGTCCATTCCCCGGGTTTTGACAGCCATAGCCTGCCGTTACCGATCTCGAGTGGCATCCACAAATAACGGGAATCCCATTGCGCGTGCTCTTTCCAGATGTCCCCCATAAATATCACCGTAGTCGCCTTGGGGCCGGTGATTTTTAACAGCATGGTCGATTGCGCTCCGTAAGTCCTGGTCGCAGGAGGAGCGATATCCTTGAACCCCGACCATGGCCCTTTCAAGCTGGTGGCCGATGCATATTGATTCGGGTTCGGATTCCAGCCCGTCATCCTCGAACCAATTAAATAATAGAGGCCCTGGTAGCGAACCAGCGCCCCGCCCTCCAGCGGCGCTTGAATAAAACTCGTTTGCTCTTTGATATCCAGATAATCAACCGAAAGCTTCGCTATGAAAAAACCGTGCGTTGGGCGGCTTTCGAATATGAGATAAGCGGAGCCGTCGTCGTCGATGAACTGGCCGATGTCCCGACTCTCCCGCCCCAGCGGGCGAAAACTTTTAAGATAATGGTAATCCCCATCGACGGTGTTGCAGACGAACACGGCCACATGGGCGAACCGGTAGTTGCCATTGTCGATGTGCGCATACATGACATACTTTCCGGTCGCGGCATTGTAGAAAACCTTCGGACGCTCCAGTATCCAGCCTTGCCCAAGCTTCGCAGAATCATCGGCCTTCACCACCTGGTTTCGAAATTGCCAATGCACGAGGTCCACGGATGCATAACAGGCCACATAACGCCTGCCGGGCGCATTATCCTGCGAACGGTCCTCGCCAAACCAGTAGTAAGTCCCTCCCGATTTGATGATGCCACCGCCATGCGCTTGAATGTGATGGCCACGATCATCGAGCCAGGGTTCCCCGGGCCTGATTGTTTGCGGGAAGGCAAACACCTTCGCGGAAACAAGACAAAGGACACCGGACAACAATGCCAGGTTTCTGATGACATTTTCGAAAGCCGTTCTCACGATGTTTAAAAAGCGTTTTATTCTTTGAGATCGAGAACGAGGAGTGATACCGCCTGCCGGGGCAGATTCAGTTTTAATGTGAGCACGCCGTTCTGAACACGCATCATTTCCGGCGCGCCAAGAGTCGGGAGCCGACCCTCTTTTTCGAGTTCTGAATATTGCCCTGCAGACGGTTGCGGGGGTGATCCCATACGTTTCCACGCCTCGTAGGAATTGCCATGGGTGGAGTCGATGCGGTAATGGGTGAGGGTCGCCACGCCATTGGCAAGGGGAAGCTTATCCAGCTTCAGATCGATTGCCGCGTCGGGGCCCGGGAGATCATCGTCGTGATAGTGCCAGACCAGAATGCAGAGTTTGTTTTTACTGAGGCTTGCAAGGGCGGATACATCGGGGGTTTCACGGACATTTTTCTTGAGAATTGCCTGCGCATTCAGACCCGAACTGCTCTGCACAGTAAGACGCTGGCCGTCCATTTTGGCAAACATACGAAAGATATTCAGCACGGGCAAATCGACGCCATTGGTCGCAAGCGCCCGGAAACCCGCAAACCATGGCTGGCCTTCAAACTCAAAGGCCCACGTCAGAGCGCCCTCGAAATTCACGCCATACTTTTCCGCGAGTTCGTATTCGCGAGGAAAACTCGCGGCCGTATAGCTGGAATACATGGTTCCGTTGCGGTAGGCATCGCGCGGTTCCTGGCACGCGGCGCAACCTTCGGGATCGGACTCGCCAATGACGATGGGCGTCTTTTTATACTCGGGAAAGGAGGCGATGACGGCAAAGGCCTCGTCGATATTGCGGAACTGGCTGGCCATCCCCATCCTCACATGGCCATCCACGAAAGCTGGAGAACCTTTCGCGTGGAAGGAAATAAAATCGAGCGGCGAACCGGTTTTTCCAGTCACGTAATTCGTCCCGTGCGCGCAGTGATCAAGAAACTCGCGGAGAAATTTCCCGCCGGGTCCGCCAGCCGTCTCCGGTCCTCCGACTCGCGCGGATGGCAGGGCGCGACGCACACCATCCACTGCATAATCGTACAGTTTGAAGTAATCCTCGCGAGAGCCGTGCCAGTAAATGATGTTTGGCTCGTTCCAGACCTCCCAGTACCATTTCTCCACTTCGGCACGGCCGTATTTTTCCACGCAATGTTTCGTCCATTGGAAAACGAGTTCACCCCATTTTGAGTTATCCTTCGGCGGCCACGACTGGCCGGCACCCGCGGGAGCTTTCTCATTCACCGGGGGATGATGCGGATAATCGGCAGGGTGCACGGTAAGCGCCTCCGGCATAAAACCGATCTGCACGTAAGGCTTCAATCCGCGTTCGAGGTAAGTGTCGAAAATGCGGTCCACGATCGTCCAGTCGTAGACCGGCCTGCCCTGCGCATCCTCGCTGTAAACGCCAGTCGAGCCCCATTTCAACGCGGGTGAACCATCGCCGCTCGTGAGTAAATGATGGCAGCGGATGAACACCTGTGGACTGCCGAGCCGGCCAAGTTCGGAGAGCAGTTTTTTGCCGTCCTTCATATAGGTGTAGTTTGCCTCATCGTAACCGAAGAAGCGCCAGACCGGCGTCAATTCACCGAGGGGCTTTCCCGCATCGACCTCAATCGTCACGGGAAATGGCTGGGTATCCTGAGTGAAAGCAGCAGGAGCAATCAAGGCTGCGGCAACTATGGAAAAAATTTGGAGGTGACGCATGAGTTAGAGTTCCGATTGAATGATATAATTTCCGGATTGGACCGTAAAAATTGCCTTGTCCGCTTCCATCCCCACAAATTTCACACCCGGCGATTGATCGAATTGCCGTCCATTTTCGGTTACGGATTTGCGATCCGCGGCAGGCACAAACACCGTTGCGGTGGTGTTGACAGGAATGGTGAAATTCATCGTCACATGTTTTTTGTCGCGCTGCCATTCGCTGACAATTTTCCCCTGCTCGGAATCGAAGGTGGCTCCCGCCTGCGAAAGATCGCCAACCAGAGCGGGCTTAATAATGATCTTCTTAAAGCCGGGGCATGCCGGGTCGTTCTGGATGCCAGCAAGGTCGTGGAAGAACCATTCGTTGATCTGGCCGAGCATGAAATGATTTTGTGAACCGTAACCATGGTCCACTGTGGCCGCCCATTTCTCCGTCAGGGCGGTGGCCCCCATCTTGAGCTGGTAACCGTAGCCTGGCCGGTCGCTCTGGTTGTTCAGCGCGTAAACAAGGTCTGAATTTCCGCTGTCGGCCAGTGCGCGGAGGAGATAGCGATAACCCACGTCGCCCGCCGTCAAACCTTTGGACCGGACATCGGCGACGATGTTCGCGGTCACAGCGGCGCGGTCTGCCGGAGGCGCAAGATCCAGCACGAACGCGAGGGAATTGGCGCATTGCGAGCCGCTTCCGTACTGGTGGGTTTCGGGATGGTAGAACTTCCTGTTAAATGAATCACGGATTTCGTCCGCCTTCCGGTCAAATTCCCGGGCTTCGTCGGGTTTGCCGAGCAATTCCGCGATGCGCGCCAGAAGCCGGTTGAAATGTGCATAAAACGCGGTGGCAGTGAGGGGAGCGGGCGTGAGTTGGGCGCCCCACGACGGCTTGGGGCCGATGTCGCACCAGTCGCCGAGGCCCGTTGGCACAATGTTGTCCGCCGCCGTGCTGCCGAGGAAACTGACATAACGCTTCATCTGCTCATAATGGGACCGGAGCAAACCGTCATCGCCGGTGAATTGATATTGCTGCCACGCAACCATGAGGAATGCGCCGCCCCATTCGGGGGAATTACGCATTCCGTTTTTCAAGTCCGGACGGCCGGCGATGAAATATTCCGGGGCGATGTTGGGCACAAAGCCATTATCCATCTGGCTGTCGGCGATGTCATTCATCACCTTTTGAAACAGGGCATTCAGGTCGAAGTTGTAGCGCAGGGCCGGGCCGTTGAGATGGGTTTGCTCCAGCCAGCCGAGTCTTTCGCGCGTTGGGCAGTCGGTCAGCAGGCTCTGCATGTTGCTGAGCTGCGCCCACCGGACCAGTTTGTAGATTCCGTTAAACAGCGGATTGGAACAGGAAAATTCGCCAGCGGGTTTCGCTGAGGAATGGACCACCACGCCCTCGATTTTTTTGATTTCCGGCAGCCGCGTGTCTTTATCAGCCGGATGAAGCTCGACCTGGAGATAACGGCATCCCTGGTAGAAGAATTTTGAAAAGTAAATTTCCGTTCCTTCTCCCTTGAGCGTGTATTGCCACCACGCCGGGCGCACGCCTTGCTCGGTGGCGGACGCTCGATCGACGGTGCCGTCGGGTTTGAGTAATTCGGAAGGGATGACCCGGACAAAGGAGCCGGCCGGCCCCTGCACATTGAGGCACACCATCATCGAGGCGTTCTGGCCGAGGTCATAAACTATAAGATCCGGCCGCAATTGGCGCATGTGCGCCGGTTCAAATGTTTCAAACGCATGGATAGGCGGGGCAGCGCAGGATAATCCTTTCAGTTCACCCCCGGGACCGGAAGTTTCCGTTGCTGCGCTCCACTGCGGGGAAGCGCTGAAACCGAGGCTGTCCCAGCCATTCGAGCCCAACCGTGAGTCATAATCCTCGCCTCCGTAAATGTTGTTGTAATTGACCGGGCTGGGACCCGCCTGCCAGCTTGTGTCGGTGACAAGGGTTTCGCGGGTGGCATCCGCGTACTCCAGCACGATTTGCGCAATGGCCTTCAACGGGCCAAATGATTGGGTGAATTTGACATAACGCACGGGATCGGGCGCCAGGTGATACATGCCATTGCCGAGAATGATGCCGATGGCGTTTTTTCCAGGCCTTAACTGAGGTGTCAGGTCGAGTGTGTCGTAGAGGCAGGTCTTCCTGTATTGTGTCCAGCCGGGCGACAGGAGGTCGTTTCCAACTTTCCTGCCGTTTGCAGACAACTCGTATTGCCCCAGGCCGCAGATGTGAATAGTCGCACGGCGCAATCCGGCCTTCACCGCAAACTCCCTTCGAAGCAAAATACTTCCAGCGTCCGTAGGGGCGGCAATCCATTTCGCGCGCCATTCTGTTCCGGGCAGGATTCCCATGGTCCACGTCGTCGGCTCGCTCCACGCAGAGGCTTTTCCGCCTGCATCCCACGCGCGGACTTTCCAAAAAACCGTCTGAGATGATTTCAATGGCTTCCCGGCATAGATGATCCGCGTCGTATCATCGGAAACGGTCTTGCCGCTGTCCCAAAGGTCGCCCGTGCCTTCCTTTAACAGCGCATCGTTTGAAGCAACGATAACTTCGTAGGCCGTCTGGCGGTCGCCGCGTTCATCCGACTGCAATTTCCAGCCCAGGCGCGGCTCGGGAACGTCCACGCCCATGGGATTGGTCCGCTGCTCACAGGACAAATCCGTGACGGTCATCGCGCAAAGACGAATCGCCATCAAAAACAGGCCGGCACACAAAGGGAACGATTTCTTCATTTCGGCCTTATCTGTTAAACGCCTATTGCATCTCCGATTTTGTTTTCGCTGGCGGAATGACACGGATGAGAACAATGCCATGGGGCGCCACCTGCGATGAAAATTCCCCGTTGAAATCGCCGAGGTCTTTCTGGCGCCACAGATCGCGAACCCTATAACTGCCCGTGAGCTTGAGATCCTCCCATTTCAAGGTCGCTGTAGCGGAATCTTTACCACGATTGATCAATCCCACGGCCCAGCTTCCGTCCTCCAAAGGCTTCGCATAGACGTTGCAACCGCCATTCGTGGAAATGCAGGTCGCCTGCATTCCCATGCTGTCCTGGTCGATGTCCAGGACTTCATCGTTGGTGATCAGGCTTAGCGTAAACGGATCCAGCTTTTGCAGATCGCAGCCCAGCAGCAACGGGGCCGAAAGCAGGCACCACATGCTGATTTGCGTGTACTGTTCATCGGGAGTCAGGTGTGTGGGATGCGGCTTTCCCCAGCCAACGACACCGATCACCAGCATGTCCGGATCGTTGAAGCGGCCCGACTCCGCATAGGACGCCCAGGGATCCTGATTGAAGGCGCTGTTGCTGACATTCTGCCAGTTGTTATGCACATCGTCGGTCGTGCGCCAGGAGTTTGCGTATTGCGAGACGTCCCGGATTTCCTTCAGAAGCGTGTACAGCCCGTTATTGGAAAGACTGAAAATAATGTCCCGGCCCGTGGCGCGCAGAGCATCGTGCATTTCCCTGGTGGCATCCGCGTGGATCGGCGCCCAGTCGTACTTGAGATAGTCAAAACCCCACAAGGCAAACTGCCGGGCATCCTGCTCCGCAAAATGATATCTGCCGATGGCAAACGGAAGTTTCTGACTATGGTCGTTATTATTTTTTGCGGCAAGTGAGGCGTCCCATTTCCCGCTGGAATCCTCGGATGAACCTCCGACATGACGACCGTAAGTAGTCACCCATGGAGAAGAGTAAATTCCTGCCTTCAGACCCAGCCCATGGATCTCTTTCACCATGGCAGCGATGTCCGGAAAATCATTTCCAGGCTGGATCGCGTTCAAATCACCACCGCGCAAACCCTGCCATCCATCGTCTGTATTACAGTAACTCCAACCGTGTTGGGCGAGACCCGAGTCAACCATGGCGTGGGCCGCAGCAAGGATGGTTTTTTGGTCAATGCGCACACCGGTCAGGTTGAAATTGTTCCATCCCATGACGGGAGTCAGCCCGATCTTCTCTCCCACGATGATTTTGAAATGGCGATCCGCGCGACCGAGCGAATTTCCGGCATGCAAGACAACCTGATATTCGCCTTTTTGATCAAGTTTCCCCGTGATCACACCGGTGTCCGCATCCAGATGCAGACCGGGAGGCAGCCAATCGGAGGAAAACTGCATTGGGCGATCTCCAGTCACCGGAATCGAAAAGAAGAAGGGAGCACCGGGACGCACGCCGAAGATTTTCGGACCGTTGATCCGCGGGGTTCTGGTCGCTGCAGGTGTAAGAATCGCAGGTTCACCGGCGTCGCCATGAGTGCTTGCGAAGACGCCACTCAATAAAAGTCCCAGTGACAGTATCGCGGCCTTGCTTTTCAAAAGTGAAAATGGGTTGTTCATTTTCAGGATTGCTTAATAACCATGCGCCCGTTTGAAGAAGGTGGCGTCCGCGTAGTAGGGCAGCGTGAGCTCCTCCAACTTCGCCATTTCGAAAGCGGAGAGCGGTTTGAAGTTCTGTGCAATGCGGATGTTTTCCTCAAGCTCGGCGATCGTCTTGATGCCAATGATGACCGTGCTCACCGGCAGCGTGAGGGTATAACCCATCGCCTGTTCCATGGTGGCAAGCCCCTCCGGCCTGAAAATTTTGCCCAGAGCGGGAACTTTCATGCCGATAATGCCAAGTTTTTTCTCCACTGCGTCAGGGAGCAGATTCCGGATGAACGATGATTCATCGCCGGGACCGGGAAGGTTTTTGTCCGCCGCATTCAAGGCCATCAAAATCGTATCAAACTGGAAACGCCCGATCGCATTCTTCAATAGAAACGGATTGCGGTGGCCGGTGATGCCGATGAAGCGTGTGATCTTTTCGTCGCGCGCCTTGACGAATGCCTTGAGCGCACCGCCATTGGCAAATATCCCGTCCACATCCTGCTGCACGTGAATGTGATGCATCTGCCAGCAATCGAGATGATCGGTCTGAAGACGCTTGAGTGACGTTTCCAAGTCCCGCATCGCACCGTCGTAACTGCGCTCGCCTGATTTGGTGGCCAGATAGACCTCGCTGCGGCGGGTCCTCATGACTTCGCCATAGTATTGTTCGCTGGACCCGTTGCCATACCAGTGGGCGGTGTCGCAATAATTGACGCCAAGATCAATCGCACGGTTAATGATGGCAATAGCTTCATCCGTGTGGCCGGGATGTTCCAGCAACCCCTGTCCCCCTAGACTGAAGAGACAAACATTGCGGCCGGTCTGTCCTAAAGGACGCACGGGCATCGTGACCGATGGCGACGAAATTTCCGCAAGGGCTTCCAAAGGCTTGAGCGCGGATGCAACCCCGGCAGCGGCTGCGCAACCGGCGGCCATGCCGATGAATTTCCTGCGATTAATTCCTGATGCATCTTTCATATTTGGATAGCTGGCGTGTTAAAAAAATCCATCAGGTCATTCATTGTGAATACCCGCAGCCTCACCGGGTTTCGATCTGTAGAACATTGATGGAATACGGCGCGAACGTGTGCGTGAAGCTGGCGCCGACGCCGTTGATCTTCGACGTCACGGGCACGATCTTTGTTGGTTCGTCGATGGAATTCGTATCCCGCGGATCGGCTGATGTGAGCACGACTGACGTTCCCTCGGGCGCAACGGCCCCCGCTCCTTTGAGATCGATATGCATATCCTGCGGGGCGGCTGATGTATTCACGACCTTGAGATAGATTGTCCCCTTCGCGCTGTCGCGGGTGACAACATGGAAAAGTGTGGGAACCTGCCTCGGGGCAGGAACCGGACGGTTTTTGGGCGTCGGTGGCTGCCATGTCTGCGTGGGCGTATTTTCCAGCGCCGCGGGCACCACGGTGTCGCCGAGATAGTTATTAAACATCTTTTGCACGTAATAGGACGGGGAGCCGTAACTGTTGATGGCGTCGTAACCGATGAGATTCGATTTCCACTGCATGCCGCCGGGGTTCACATTCACAAAAAGAGGCGCATAGCATGAGAGGACGACGATGTCGGAATTACGCTCCATGCCGGTCATCCATGCAGCGTCGCCCAGTGCGGCGTTGAGATTCGTGGTTGGATCGCCTTCGCGGGTCGCCCACTCGCCAACGAATATTTTCGGACCGTTGCGGTCGTACTTGTCGTAATGGCCGGCATCATCCTCCATCTGCCACGCGTTGCGGTAGAAGTGGTCGTCGATGAGATCGGTGCGTCCTTTGATCTTTGTAGTGGCGATCAACTGGAGGCGGGGACACTTCGCCTTGATGGCGTCGTAAATCTGTGCGAAGCGGGCGTCGTAGCTGTGCGATTTGTCAAACCAGTCTTCATTGCCGATTTCGACATAGGTAAGCGGAAACGGGTTGGGATGCCCGGCCTTTGCGCGCTCCGCCCCCCATTTCGTGCCGGCATCGCCAATGACGTATTCAATTTCCTCCAGCGCTTCATCCACAAAGGGCTGCAAATCGGGACCGGGTTTGACATGTGCCCCCTTGAGCGAATAGCCAGCGTAGACCGCGAGCACCGGTTCAATGCCCAGGTCCTCACACCATTCGAGGTATTCGAGAAGCCCCATGCCGTCGGACGAACGGTAGTTCCAGCAACCGGGATGTCCGGGCCGCTGCGAGAGATCGTGAAGCGTCTTCTTCCACGGGAACCGCGTCTCGATGGTGTCGCCCTCGAGATAGTTTCCGCCGGGGAGCCGGAGGAATGTGGGTTTCATGTCAGCGAGCAATTGCATGATATCGGTGCGGTTGCCATTGGGCCGGTCATGCCAGGTGGGAGGAAACAGCGAAACAAGATTGAACCGGTATGTGCCGGGGCTTTGGGTCGAGATGACAAACCGGTTGTCAGTCGAAGGCTGTGCATCTTTCGACGTTGTGAGAGTGACGGTGTATTGCCCCCACTTCCCGGTAATTCCGGAAACCTTTGCCTGCGCAAACACTGTTTTACCATCGTTGCTCTCGATGCCCACTGTGAGTGGTCCCGGGGAGGCGCCGTCCGCCTTTGCGTAAAAGGAAGCACGGTAGGTGGTGTCCGGTTTTACGGGAATACCCCAGAAACCTTCGTTTGCGATGCCCGCGCGTCCATTGCCGGCACTGGGGACATCCAGCTTCAGGCAGGTGGTGAGAGCTTCGTTGATGGGCGCGCTTTCATCCAGTGCAATGTTGCACGCGCCGCTTCCCTGCAGCACGATCGTCCAGTGCGCGGGGTCCTTGGGATCATCCTTGAAAATACGGTTCTGGATCAGTTCCGCGTAGATCCCGCCGTCGTAGGAATGGTTGATCTCCTCGGTCATCAAACCGTAGAGCATCGGGCTGACCTTCGTTCCGGGCTTGCCGGCATCAATGGTGAGCACGGGCGTGGCCGCTGCCGGCGATGGGGCGGGCGTTTGCGCGGGAGAAGTGAGTGCAAGCATCGTGAATGCAGATCCGAGGGAAAGAGCCCGGGACACAAAATGCGAGTGGTACGGATTGGTCATATGGTTGTTTTATTATTTTTTGAGTCGGTGAAATTTTTACTGTCTGTGGATTCGGAACGGATGATTTTTCCATCGCGGCTTTCGGAGATGCTCACGCCCATCCCCTTGCCGTCCCCGTCGAATCCTGTGATCCGGATTTCCTGGACACGTCCGTCCACCAATTCCACGCGGAGTTTGTCTGCGCTGATTGCTTCCGCGGATCTGATCACCGGTTTTTCCTGGAAAGGCTCGATGATGGTGAGGTAACGCGCATCGATGCCTTGGGAACGGATTGCATAGACCTTGCGCGCCTGGGACTCATCGCCGAGGGGATAGTCACCCCCGAGCGTGGCCTTGAACCGCACTGCATCCTTTCCGCTCAAATCCACGCGCGTCACCCCGGGTTGCGTGTCATCCTTTGGCTGGCCAGCAATCGCGCTTTTATATTCCATGCCGGCGATCTTGATGGGACCGCCGAAGTAGTCCCTGCCGGGCTCCTTGGGCCGGTCGATGTTTTCATCCTTGACCGGGAGTTGATCGAGGGGGATTTCCTTGCCGGATTTGGTCACCACACGCGCATTCGCCCAGAACACCGTGGACTTCTTTGAAAGCTCCACCTTGGTTTCCAGCTCAAGCTCTTTGATGCCTTCCACCGGCACATCAATCTCCGCCTGGCCGAGAATCCATGCGCCGAATTTTCCATCGGCAAGCGTTTTGCCGTCGCCACGCACCGTGTAATAGAGGCGCTTCTGCACACTGTGCATTTCCGGCGCGGTGGCGACCATGATCTCCTGCGATTCCGGCCACAGGGAGTGCACGTCGAGTTTGAGCACGCCTGGCTCGTTGCCAATGGAATGCGAGCCTTCCTCGTTCACATCCGGCCCCCAGCGCTCTTCAAAATGGCCCACAGCGGGCGCAGCGACCGAATACCAGTCGCAATCGGTCACAAACTGGCCGCTGCCAACCGGGTCGGGATTCCATTGCGCATCGTGCCGCAGGAATTTTTTTCCCGCACCGTCGATTCCCCGGAAGCCTTTGAGCTGGAACAGGCTGTCGAACGTGTGTTGCTGCCCGCCTTTTACGTAATCGGCCACCACGACGTAGTCGTCCGTGACAGCCATCAAGCGGCGCTGCAACACCGGCCCGGTATAGCCCGTCAACGAGCCGTATTCGGGAGGATGTTCCGGGATCGGCACGCTACGGCCCTCGCGCCAGCATTTTTCGGCGAATGTCTTCACGGGCACGTAGTCATACACCATGCCCCCGTAGGGCGGATTGGACCAGCGCGCCGTCGTTTCGACCGCGGTCGCCTGCATCATTTTTCCGGTGTGAAAAAGCAGCCTCTCCCCGGGAGTCGCCTCCTGCATCTTCTGGTCCACGACCACCATGTTATGGTTGTCGGAAGTCTGGCAGTAGAACTTGTACATGAACGGCTCGTACACCCAGAAGACAGACTCCGGGTTCCAGAAACTGCGACCATAGCGCATCAACGAAAGCAGATCGGCACGGTCAAAGTGGCCATGCGCCCAGCCATGGGTGCCGTAGTGCAGCACCGCCTGGATCTGGTCGCTAACCGGCCGGTTTTCCGTCTGCGACCGCAGCATGACCAGGCCCACATTGTCCGCATAAGCGGAGTCGCGGTATTGTTCCGGCGTCTTATCCGGAAGCTCGGGCACGCCGTAGAGCAGGTCGCGCTTACCTGCCCCGCGTTTGATGACAGAGGCGTAAGCGGGATCGCGGTAAACGTAATAGGCTAACTCGAATGGCTGGCCCACGACTTCCGACCGGTCGCCGGCGACCTTGTTTTCCGTGGAATCATTCACTCCGAACATGATCCCGCGATAATCCAGAAACGGCAGCAATCCGTTCCACAGGTCAGTGATCTGGCGGTACGGACGGCGGGTGGGGCCGAAGATATCCGCGTTCATTCCAAACGGTTTCCTCTTCGCTTCGGCATCCGCGTCCTTTGACGCACCTCCGCCATTCAATTCGGAAGAGAGCATGATATGCGGGGAGTAACTTGCGGGAAGCCACATGTCCTTGAAATTCACCCCCCACGGCTGCCAGGCAAGTGCCGCCTGGGTAAACTCACTGGCGCACCACATGTTGTAACTGATGGTGCACTCGTACCACCAGCCGTCGTCCATTGTGCCCTTGGAAAGCTGGTCGCAAATGCCTCCAGGGCCGGAGAAAAACCGCATGGCCGTGACCAGGTCCTGCATGGCAAGGCCGCAGTAAAACGCCCCTGTAACTTCCGAGAGATTCCAGTTGCTGATTGATGCGCCGTCGTTCGCGCGCTCCATGGTTTCAAGGAAAATGCGGAGCGTTTGCTCGATCTGCCGCCGGTCGCCGTCTGTCAATACGCCGGAGTCGAGCACCATGTCGTAAGCCATGGCGATGTGCTGGAAGAAATGCCCCTCCTGCACGAGGCTCTGGTTACAGCCGCGCAAGGTTCTGGCATAACCATCCTCCGGATTGGATAAACGCCGGAGAAACAGCGCGACTTTCTCAGCATAAGACCTGTCGCCGGTAAGCTGCCATGCAATACCACTCGCCATGAGACTGTTCTCATTGGTGGTGGCGAAAAGAAATGGCCCCATCGTGTCATCAGGATCGTTGCGGGGCGGTTTCGCCACCTCGGGCACGCTCCACGTCGCCGCGCGTTTTACAAAGTCGTCCTGCAAAGCTTTTGCCCACGGATAGTTCTTCACCTTCTCCCGCACCTCATTCCAGCGCTCCGGCGTGTGCATGATGTATGGATGGGGCAATTCGCTGGCCGTGATGAACGTGAGAGTGGCCGCCTGGCCGGTGTCGCCATTCGCGACCGCTTGCAATACCTGCTGCTCGTGGCCGCCCGGGGAAACCTGCCCGGGAATTTTCATGCGCACCGTACAGCCTCTGCTCTCACCCGGCGCAAGCTGGAATGCGGCGGGTTCGACCAATGCGTCCATGACTTCCCAGCCATAATGCACAAAGGAGAGCACAACCGATTGCGGCCTGCCGGTGCAGTTGCTGACCGTCACCGGATATTCCACAGCATGATCCCGGGGGGCCGATCTGCCGCGCACAGGGCATTCCAAGGCGACTGACGGCGCCTTGACGACGCGCACGCTGCCCACGGTGATCCGGCCCGGTGAATTTCCATCCGTAAAACGCGCCGATATACTTAGTTCCTTGATGTATTTTAGGAACGAGGTGCGCGCCTGGTCAAAGCCGAACGCCGTCCATGGCAGCATTACCGTTTTCGTCCCCTGCCCGTGAATGCGGATAACGCTTTTCATGCCCGGCTCCGCCTGTCCATTGTGACCGGCGGGTTTTATTGCAAAGGTCAGCTCCACCTCTCTGTCACTCTCCAGACTGATCTCGGCTTGCACACCGTAAAACCCCTTCCAATCGGCGGCACTGTCATTCAACGTGCGGAATCCATACTTGTAAAAGCCCCGCGGACCATCCGGATAACGGAAGGTCGCCTCACCGGGAACCGCCAGCCGGGCTGACGACCCGGCTTTCGCCGGCAGAACCTGAAGTCCGGTCCAATGCTCGAATGCCGTACCACCCAGTTGCTGCCACGCGTCCGTATCCGCTGCGCGGCAAACAGTCGCTGTGCAATGCAAGGACATGCATAACACAATGAAGGCCACCGTGGCTTTTTTGGATCGTCGCAACATTCTGATTATAACCGGGGGAGGGTAAATTTACTGTGTTTGGAGCGGCAAAGCTGCAGATTGCAAACCTGCTGAACTGGCGCGCAATACTACTGCGCCGGTCTGCCCGGGCTTTGCGCGCAGGATCACGAGGGCCAGACCGTTGAACGCCTTCACCTGGCTCGACTGGAAGGATTCGTGGCTGGTGGCGTCACCATTGTCCACGGCAACGATCTCGGCGGGGCCGGACACTTCGAACTGGACCGGATTTTTTGAGCGCGGCACCATCAATCCGTTCCGGTCGGCGATGGTCACCGTGACATACGAGAGATCCTGCCCATCGGCGGCAATCCGGGAACGGTCTGCCTCAAGCAGCAGTTTGGTCGCGGGACCGGTGGTCTTCATCACATCCTCCGCCCATTTCCGGCCTTCCTTGTAAGCCACCACTTTCAATTCACCGGGCTCATACACCACGTCATCCCAGCGGAGGCGGTACTCGTATTGCCCTTTCTTTTTACGCCCCAGCGATTTGCCGTTGAGGAACAGCTCCGCCTCGTCGCCAGAGGTATAGACATGCACGGGAGTCATCTGCCCGGCGCGGTCCGGCCAGTTCCAGTGCGGCAGAATGTGCGCCATGGGAAAGTCGGGGCGCCATTTCGACTGGTAGAGGTAAAACCGGTCTTTCTTGAACCCCGCGAGATCGAAGATACCGAAGTACGAGCTGCGCGATGGAACCTGGATTTTGCCCAGCTTTTTGAGCTCCTCCTCTGCCCGCGCCTTGTCCTCCGGGGTGTGGTAGTTCAATAAAACAGTGGCATCCCTATTATAAGGAGTCGGTTCCCCCAGATAATCAAAACCCGTCCAGACAAATTCGCCGGCAACGCATGGGTTCTCGTCCTGCCCCTTGAATTCCTGATCCGGTGTGGTCGCCCAACCCGCTGCGTAGAGATCGTAGGAACTCATCTGGAAATCCGACTTTCCATCGCGCTTGTTATTGCTCACAGGGAAGAAATATTCGCCGCGCGAGCTGGTCGTGGATGCGGTTTCGCTGCCAAAGATCGGGATATCCGGGTTGGCTGCGCGGAATTTTCCGTACTCCCAGGGTTTGTAGTTGTAACCGAACACATCCACCCCTTTTTGATATCCGTTGTATCCTCCGCGCGTATCGCTGCAGGCAAATGTGGTAGGCCGTGTCAGGTCTTCCTCGTGCACGATCGCCGTGAGTTCCGAGGCCATTTGCGGACCCTGGGGTTTGCTCTGCTCCGGGATTTCGTTGCCGATGCTCCACAGCACCACGCAGGGATGATTCCGGTCGCGGCGAATCATCGCGCGCAAATCCTTCTCGTGCCAGTCATCGTACAGCTTGTGGTAGTCGTTCGGACACTTGGAGATTTTCCAGCAATCGACAAGCTCGTCCATGACAAGCATCCCCATGCGATCGCATAGATCGAGCAGCTCCGGCGCGGGCGGGTTATGGCTGGTGCGAATGGCGTTGCAACCCATCTCCTTCAGCAATTCAATCTGGCGTTGCAATGCGCGCTCGTTGACCGCCGTGCCCAGCGCGCCGAGATCGTGGTGATCACACACGCCGTTGAGTTTCACATGTCTGCCGTTGAGAAAAAATCCCTGGTCCTTGTCGAACCTGATCGTGCGAATGCCGAAGGTCGTCCGGCTGCGGTCCACAACCTCGTTATTCGACAGGATACTGGTGACAGCCACGTAGAGAGCCGGTTTTTTCAGTTCCCACAGTTTCGGATTTGAAACATGCAAATCCATTTCCCGGATTCCTGTAATATCTCCCGGAGTGTTGGACTCAGCGACAGCATTCCCCGCAGGCCGCCCATCCTCCCCTGTTTCGAAAATTTGCGTTTGCACGGTAACGCTTGCATCCTGCGGCTTATCCACCTGGACCTTGATATGGACTGTCGCCGATTTTTCATCAACGGCGGGAGTCGTGATATAAGTGCCCCAGTGCGCCACATGCACAGGCATCGTTTTGACCAGCCAGACGTTGCGATAAATCCCGCCGCCGGGGTACCAGCGCGAGGAGTCCGGTGGATTGTCCAGCCGGATGGCCAGGACATTATCCCCGGGCTGGACGGCGGAACTGAGATCAAGCTGATAAGAGGCGTAACCATAGGGCCAGCCCCCGATGAATTTGCCATTCAGCCAGACCATGGAGTACGCCATGGCTCCATCGATCTCTATGGAAAACTGTTTCGCTTTATCCGCATCCGCAACATTGAAATGCCTGCGGTACCAACCCACCCCCCACGATGCCAGCTTGCCGGTGTCGCCGGGATATTCCTGTTTGAAAGGGCCTTCGATAGCCCAGTCATGCGGGAGATTGAGTTGCCTCCAGCCCTTGTCATCAAATCCACCCCGCACATAGGAAATATCACCACCCGGATTTCCCGGCGGTTTTGTTTGTCCGGTTCCGGAATCCTTCTTGAAGTCAGCGCCGGTGGCCGTGATCCAATCCTTGATTTTGGAATAATCCAGTTTCCCCTTTGCATCCTGCGGGTCGTCTTTCTGAAAGCGCCAGCCTGCGTCCAGGGAAATGCGTTCGCGCGGCGAATCCTGCGCGTTCAGCGGGATGCCGGTAAATGCCAGGCCCAAAGTAATTGAGGCCATAACGCAGCCCAAGCGGGTGAATGAATAGAGGGATGTCATATATTGGAATTGAGGGAAGGTATGCTGCTCAAATGAAACGGCTGAAGCGTCATGCTCTTGGTGTGATTTTGAACACGATTGCGTTATCGCCGGGTTGCTTTTGCGGGGGATGAATTGTCACCGCATCATCGGCCTGCGACCACTCGATCTTTTCATCACTACCCAGCAACCGGATGTCTCCTATCGGTTTATCCAGCAGTCTGGCAGCATTGCCGAGAGATTTTATTTTCAAATCCTGCTTCGGCCAACCCATGGCGATGGCATAGAGCACATCCCCCTTTGCGGTAAAACGAATGTCATCGGCAGTAAGAGGTTTGCCCTTTCCCTCATTGAATCCCTGCTCTTTCAGCGGGATCGGAGATTCGGACGCGGGCCCCTCGCCAAATACTTTCCACGGGCGCGTGCCGATGATGCCTTCCTTGTTCACATCCATCCACTTTGCCATGTCCTCGAGGAAAGCCACCTCGTCGGAATCAATCGAGCCGTCGCCGCGCACCGGGATATTGAGCATCAGATTGCCGTTTTTGCTGACGGTATCGGCAAGCATCTGCACCACGGTTTTGACGCTCTTGTAACGATGACGGTCGAACAAACTGCGGTCGTAGTGCCAGTTTCCAATGCACGTGTCAGTCTGATATGGGATGGGTTGCATTTTGTCACTCAGGCCGCGCTCCATGTCCCAAACCAAGCAGTGGCGCTGCTCCTCGCTGAGGATCTTCCCGTTAATTACCGCTTCGTTGCGGCCATCGTGCCATTTCATACTGCTGTTGTAAAAATGCGCTGCGATTTTCAAGCCGACGTCGCTGACCGGGTAAAGTGGCAGCACGGTGTCGTCGAAATAAATCTGGTCGGGATGGTATTTGTTGATCAGGTCAATCGTGCGGTTGTAAAATTTGTCGATGTAAGCCTGGTCCGGGGGTGTGCCTTTGTCCCAATCCCAATGCAGTCCGCCGGGGGCGTGATTCTGGGCATACAAATCCTGGGGATCGAGCCCCTCCCACCATTGTCCCTTTCCGTCCGCCTTGGTGAGTTTGCCATCGTACGGGACACCGACCATGGGGCCGGCCTTGTCGGCGCCTTGGGAAGTCTCAAGCCAGCTCCATGCGTGCGCCGCATGGACACTAATGCCAAAGCGCAGACCGTATTTTCGAGCAGCCTCCGCCCAGAGGCCCACGATATCCTTTTTCGGACCTATGCTGACCGAATTCCACGGCTGATACTTGCTGTCGTAACAATCGAAATTGTCGTGGTGGTTTGCCAGCGCGAAGAAATACTGCGCGCCGGCGCGCTTGTAGAGCTGCATGAGTTTGTCCGGATCCCAGTTCTCCGCGTGCCAGATGTGAGCGATGTCCTTGAACCCGAACTTGGAAGGATGACCGTAATGATCCACCTGGTATTTGTAATCACGATTACCCTCGATATACATGCTGCGGGCATACCAGTCCCCCTGCTCCGGCACGCACTGCGCCGACCAGTGCGCCCAGATGCCGAACTTCGCATCGCGAAACCACTCCGGACATTCGTATTGTTTGAGCGACTCCCATGTGGGCTGGAATTTTCCCGTGGCCATCGGCTCGAGCGCGGGTGATGGCTCCGTTGCACTGGCAGACCGGAGTGCAAACACCGTCATGATCAATGCTGTCGAGGCGGCCACTATTGTTTTCGAGTTCATTTTGGTGAAATAATTACTTCTCTCGCTTCCGCAGCACTGGTTCTGTGGAGTCGCAATAGTCCAGCGACTATGGCAGAATCAACTTCATGGAATGATTTTAAAAACACGGTCCTGGGGGGTATCCAAATTTCCGGAAACTAGCGTCGTCACGGGAAATTGACTGCAGAATAGGCAGTATCAAACATGTATTCGTGTCACACTGTTGACTGATTCCAGGCTATTGACTGCCGTCTTTCGTCAAATTCTCATTCGCCCGGGCGGGCGGTTCCTTTGATTTCGAAATAATCGAAATCCGCTATTGCCCGCGTGCCGCCCAAGTCCTGTGCGCAGATTCCCACGAAAGCGCCGGTAAAGTGCAGACCCTGCCCGTAGTCATCCGACAGTTTCGATGCATCAAGAAGCGGCCCCACCGGCTGCCATTGATCGCCATCGGGCGATGCAAAAAAAACGAGGGATGCATAATCGATCACCGCCCGGAGATGGCAATGCTTCCAGCCCGCAATCGCGATATTGCTGTCCGGCAATTCGTCATAAACGCCATCGTCAGTCAGGACTATCCCCAGAATCTTCCCGGCTGATTCGTCATAGGTCACCCGCAGGTAATAATGCATCCTGGTATCGTACCAGCAGATCAGGCCCGCAGACTGCATGAAATGAGCGGGATCAAATTCCACCGAGGTTTGCACTATGCAGCGGAAGCTTTGCAGCCTCCTTGCAAGAAGGCTTTGCTCATGCACAGATACCAGCGATTCCCGGCCTTTTAACCTCAGCCACCCCGGACGCTCATCCAGCGAAACCCACGACTCATCCACGGGAACACGCAGGGAATTCCAATGGAGCGACAAGCTGGAATCATCGAAATCATCCCTGGAAGTTTCCTGCGGCCATGGATGCGCCTCCAAATCCACGGGAGCAGGCACATCAACTTGCGGAGCGGTGCCGCCGCCCGCCAGCCGGAGCCAGCCATCCTCCGACCACGAAACTTTTTGAATCGCTGTCTCGCGCCCGAGCATGCACCGGCGCTCCCCGCCCATGGGACGGCTGCACAGGTGAACAAGATACCATTCGCCCGATTGCGTCTGCACCAGTTCACCGTGGCCCGCCTTTTGCAATGATATCGCGCCGTCATCCCGCGCGGTGAGCACCACGGATTGAGGATCACACTCGTAGGGGCCCGTGATCGAACGGGAGCGGGCCATGGATATGGAGTGGTTCCACCCCGTGCCGCCCTCGGCAAGCATGAGATAATAGTAACCGTCCTTTTTGTAGAGGTTCGGCCCCTCGATCAGGTCGTTCTTGCGCAATATATTGTGAACCGGTCCTATTAATTTTCGGGAGGCGCCATCGTACTCCTGCAAGATAATACCGCCAAATCGGGGGTGATTTTTGCGAAAATCCCACTGAATGCCGGCGACCCATTTGCGCCCATCATCGTCATGAAACAATGAGGCATCAAAACCACTGGAGTTCAGAAACACCGGTTCGGACCACGGCCCGTGAATACTTTCGGAAGTAACCAGATAATTATGAAGATCCTTGAAGGGCCGTCCCATCCCCCACGATCGCACAATAGTATAAACCAGATAAAAAACACCCTGGTCATAACTCAGGGAAGGAGCCCAGATACCTCCCGAATCCGGCACTCCCGTAAGATCGAGCAGGGATTTTGTCTTGAGACCGTGGCAAATCAGATGCCAGTGCACCAGATCACGCGAATGATGAATCTGCACTCCGGGAAACCATTCGAAGGTACTGGTGGCAATATAGTAGTCGTCTTCCACCCGCAGAAATGATGGATCGGGGTTGAATCCCCGAAGAACGGGATTATGAATTTTATTCATTTCCCGGCGCGCTTTCAGGTTTGTAACCGAGATATAATACCACCGTTGAAACCGGCCCGACTTTCAGTGTTTCCGATGTCGAAATCCTTTTTCCCGAAACCAGTTCCAATGCCGATCGAAATTCCTGCGGGACATCCAATTCATAGCTGCGATCCATTGTCGTGTTCATGCCTATGAGGTATGGGCCGTAACGCAACGTGTAAAACTCACCCTTGCCCGCGTAGACATTGTTTTCGCCCGGCTTGATCTCCACACCCGGCGGAGGCTTGGCAATGGGAAGTTCCTCGCCGGCATAAGCTGAATGCAGGTTGCCGGGATATCTCGGGCCACCGTTTCCGAAGGCAAAATTGATCCAGTCCGGGCGCTTGTAAGTCTGGCCGCTTGGGGAGAATTTCGTTTCCTCCCTCACCACCGCAATACGATCATAGGACGGAGTGATGTAATGGATGCGGGCGAGATTATTGATTCCTCCGGTCGCGCGCCAATATAACGAGGCATAGAGGATGTCGCTGCCATGCTTGAGCGCAACGACACCATCCTGCCCGTCGGCAAAAACAAAATCGGGCTGGTCCCATGACATCGGCAATCGCCGCGGGGACGGAGGCTGCGAGTTGAGGATTTCGTATTCATCCGGCGTATCAAGCAGGCCCATGGTCACGCGGAGGCTGTGACCGGTCATCCGTTCCCCGACTGACTTGAAATACTGGTTGTCCTCAAACATCTGCTGCACGTATCCGATTTCCTCCGGATCGAGGGTTGCCGCCGCGACGTAAAGAGGGGAGGCATCCCAGGTGGTCCGCTCGGCGTAGCACACATCACCGGGATAATGGGTGTCGCGCCAGCCAACTACAGTCTCGATGCGCATGGCCCGGTTGCCATCCGCATCAAGCATTGGATAACGGAAAATGCCGCGGTCATGCGCGATTTTCACCGCCTGCGCTTTTATTTTTTCGTCACCGGGTTTGCCCGGATCACGCGTGGCGTCATAAATCTGCGTAACCCAATCGATCACCTCGCCGTAGTAGCCCACATAACCCAGTTCGCGGGTAAGGCCTTTTTCAGTCAGTTGAAAATAATGACCCCCTTCAGGCATCGCGGGGCTGCTGTCGGTATCGCTGCCGAGCCATGGCACCAGACCAATGGCCTCATACAGATAATGACGCGCCTTCTCCTCCGGCATGGCGTTTTTTGGATCAATCGCCGCGACTGCTCGGTTCGAGCGGTAGAGGTTCAAATCCACGATCATGGATTGGTTTGTGTAAAGCCGGCGGTGGTGGCTCAGCCAGTCCCGGCTTGACTGAAACATCCCCGACCATGCCTCGCGGCGGCTTTTGCCGTCCTCAAGCTTTTTGTCGAGGGACGGTTCCAGTAGTTGCGACAGAAGCCGGACGGCATCCGCAGCGGGACCGAATCCGAACCAACCCGGGTTCCATGTGGATTTATCGTCCGTCAGCAAGGCATCACTCTTGAGCGAAGCCGCATAAATGGAGTCCACGCCCCTGATGATCTGCTCAATGGCTTTTTCGTTGTGGTAAGCCTGCGTCCATTTCACATGCCAAGCCCTGGCAAGGAATTGAAGCTGCATCTGGTCCAACGGCACCGGGGATTTCAACAACTCGTCCAAGGCGTGGTTGACGTGCTCCTTCACCTTCCCGAGCACCTCAATGCCGGGTTCGCTGCGCTTCGGAATATCGGCGGGAACAGCTCCCTGCACCTCATCCACAGGCGGAACGAAAAATCCGTCTGTATGTGTATAAAGCCGGTAGATGCCGCGTGTGGGCCCCTCCATCGGTTTCTGGAGATTCTCGAATGTGGATGCGCATCCCCAAATCCTGCCGGTGCTGCGAATTTCGAAATGCAGCACAGTTTTGCCATTCGTCATCGAGACCGGTAGCGGGAATGTATTATAGAAAAAGCGGCCATTGTAAGCCGGCGAGTTGTTATCCGTGCCGAAATCAAGGATGTCGACATCCCCCAGATGGCGGTAACCTATTTGTTTTCCCTCGCAGAAAAGAATGAGCCGGTTGGCATTCACATCGGATCCCCAAAGTCGGACCGTGATGTAATTCGGCTTCAGGGGGTCGACCTTCAATGTGAAATCCATGGTTCCCCCCTCCCATTGCCCGCCATCCCGCGGAAGCAATTTGCGCGCAGGTTGATCAAGCGCGCCATGAAATGGCTCGCTGTTGTCAGCTTTCAAACCGTGCTGCTGCTCGGCGGCGGCGCCGCCGAATGAAAGGCTGTCCACAAGCACCGTGGGCGTTTCCGCCCGGGCGGGCATGGTTGATTCCGCGGGAAGAGTTAATGTGAAGCTTTCGATCCACATCACGATGACCGGAAAGATGAAGTACCGTTTCATAGTTCAAGCAGCACGACATGACCGGAGAAATCATTCCCTCCTGCAGGACAAACCAATTCCGCCCCCCTTACAGTCGCATTCCTGCAGGAAAATTCCTCACTCATCTTCCAATCGCCCACCGGCAGCGGCACGACCATTTCACCGGGCGCGTTTTCAAAAGCATGCGCAACCACCAGAATGGACCGGCCATCCTCCGCCACGCGACGGACGGCCTGCCAGCCTTTCGGATGACGCCAACTTTCGCCAAGCTCTCCAAAGCGACGGCTGATGCCGTGTTTGATGATTGGTGCCGCTTTTCGATAAAGATGACAGGCTTTTTGGACAACAGTCCATTGCGATGGAGAGAGTGCGGCTATTTCACCGGACAGACACATGCGCCCGAGGAACGTGGCCGCGAGACTGTACGCCAGACGCTGCTCGCTGTCGGAGGGATGCAACACCGCCCATATCTGGCTTTGGCGCGGCAGCATCAGCCGGTGCAGGTTTGCCGCAATGATAGGGATTTCCACAAGTTCATGCGCGTCAGAGAAGGAGGACATGGCGGTGCGCGCAAGCATCGACGGCTCGAGACGGTGGCCGCCAGAGGAGCAGTTTTCAATCACCAGATCCGGCAATCTTTCCCGGATGCGCTCGAAAAAGCAGTGAATGGCGCAGACCTGTTTTCGAAGGCCTTCGCCGAGGCCATCCGGATCTTCGCTGCCAAGGCCGATGGTTTCATTGTAATCGACCTTAAGATAACCGAATCCGCATTCCTCGAGCAGATCGATCACTTTACCGGTGAGATAATCGACAGCCCACGGGTCGCTGAGATTCCAGAAGCGGCGCTCACGCACCGTCACCGGCAGGCCGTCGCGTTTCAACAAATGATCAACGAGCGAAAATGCGGCTGATTGAGACCCCACCGTCTCCATCTCAAACCACAAACCCGGGATCAAGCCCCTGTCGCGGATTGCCTGTGCCGTGACGGCAAGTCCTTGTGGAAAAAGTTTAGCGCCGGGCACCCAGTCGCCGTGTCCGCTGCTCCAGTCGCTGCCGTCGCCTTTGTACCATCCCGCATCAATCACGAGGTAACGCACATCCGTCCCTTGCAGCCGTTTTGCAATGTCCAGAACCTTGTCGTGTTGCGGATCGCCCCACGTGGTGCACCACTCATTGAAAACAATTGGAAGATCGCGCTCAACCCCGGGATGCGTGTCGACCGCGCGATGCTGGACAATTGTCAACCTGTCGCACAGATCATCGAGACCGCCCTGCACGCAGGCAATGGTGGCCGGGGGTGCGGTGATGGATTCACCCGACGCAAGCGTTTTCATCCAGTGGCCAAACTCCCGGTCAGCCAGGCCGCCAGAAAGGCAGACATCGTCGTGCTGCCGGAAAATCTCCATCTGCCAGGATCCCGCCCATGCCAGTTGAGCGCCCCATGTCACACCGGCCACGGTGTCCTCCACTGCCACGAATGGAAACCACTTCCGCACCGGCATCGAGCCCACCTGCCCGAAGCGTTCGCTGAACATTCCCGCGCCGCTCCATGAACGCTCGAGGTGCAACTGCTCAATCGAGCGCGTCTCGAGCCGTCCCTCCGCACTCCACACCGAACGGAACCGGTGCACGCGCAATCTGCCCGGAGCGTCGGCGGCATCAAATGGTGTTATGCCGCCAAGTGAAAAGCTGCCGAGCATTTCCAGAGCTACCGGGCGATCGGAATCATTGAAAAATGCAGTGATGATTTCAGCGGCGGCATCCCCTTCGTTCCATGTGAAACGATGCTCGATGCGATGTCCCGCGTCGCTTTTCAAAACAGTTTTTATTGTTGTCTTCCCACCCTCCTCCAGAACCTGCTGCCCGACATACTTGAATGCGTCCACCGAAGGAGAATTGCGCATGGTGTGCCCTTGCGAAAATGCACCCGGATAGGGATCACCCACGATTTTCACCTGGGCGAGCGGATCGACGAGGAATGCGGGCGGATTTCCATGATCTGGTATGAAATCGATATAAGGCAGCCCGGCAAGACCGGCGCGACGTGTTTTGACCCGGTCGAGAAGGGCCGTCGGAACAAGATCAAGCCCGACGCGCCCGGTAGCCTTGTCCAGGAGAAAACGAACCGTCGTGTCCGCAAGAACATGCCGGGAAAGTATGGAAATGCTCATGCTTGTCGTTCGCGATGCCGGCCTTCAGCGCGACGAGCATAATGCGGCTGCCTGTAATTTGTCAAAATACGTCAGATCCCAGGCATCGAACCACTCCAAAGTGAGCTTTTCACCCTGGATCCGCAAAGGCAGCCACACATACCTCGAATCCCTCAGATCGTGCCTGTTCCAGCGATCCGCCATGAAGATAAAAGCGCCAGCTTTTCCCGCGAGAGGAAAGACGTATGTGTTCTGGGAAAAGAATGTCGTGTCCGAGTTCTCCCCGGCGCATGGGTTCCCCATGATTCTCCAGGGGCCATGGATGGATTCCGCGACGGCGTATTCAGCTGCATTCGGGCTCCAGCCTGTCGTCCCCGAGGTAATGATATAATACCTGCCTTCGGTTTTGAATACAGCCGCCGATTCGCGCCCGGTGTTCTTCTGCCCGTGGTCAAAATGCCGCGAGCACTTCCCCGTGAAGACAAGGTAACTCTCATCAAGCTCGGAGATGATTGTAACGCTGTTCCAATCGGAGGAATGGATCAGGTACGCCTTCCCGTCTTCATCCTGAAAAAGGGTCATATCCCGGGAATCACTTCCATTGGGACGCGTGCTGCCGAGGTACTCGTATGGCCCCGTTACCCGGTCGCTCACGGCAACACCTGCACGCGCTGCCGCGTAATTGCGGGAATCGATATGAAGCCACATCACATATTTTTTCGTGGTCCGGTTATAGATGACCTTGGGGCGCTCGGCCACGTTGCCCGGATGCAAGTCATGCACCGGGTCATCCGGAACCGCCTTCAGGACCAAGCCTTCGTTTTTCCACTGGACCAGGTCGCGTGAGGAATAGCAATTTACGCCGATCACATCGATACGGTGGTTGCCGTAGGTTTCGCCATCCTTGTTTTCGCCGAACCAGTAATAGACGCCATCCTCGTAAAGCATGCCGCCCCCGTGCGCCTGGATCGGCTTGCCATCTGTGTCCAGCCATGTCCCGCCTGGAAGAAATTGTTTAGAGTTTATATCCATGTCAGTAATTCATGCCAATTGGGCGGCCAATTCCCGGGTGATCTGCCACTTTAAAGGTTCGCCGGCCAGATAGCGGCGCAGTTCATCGACCATGTAACGTCCAAGGCGGTTGATCTCCGATCCCATGGAGCCTGCGATGTGGGGGGTGATCACGACATTCGGCATGGCCAGCAACGGACAGCCGGGCTCCGGCGGTTCGGGATCGGTAACATCCAGTACAGCCGTGAGGTCGGGGCGGCTGCGCAACACCTCGATCATCTCTTGCTGCCTTACGATTGCGCCCCTCGCCGTGTTGATGAAAGTGGCATTCTGTTTCATGGAGGCAAAATGTGCCCGCGTTATCATTCCACGGGTCTCGGGAAGCTCCGGGGTGTGAAGTGACACTACATCCGCCAGTCGGAAGACTTCCTGCAGGGTGCAACGCCTCACCCCTAATTTGTCAGCCTCGTCTGCGGATAGAAATGGGCAGTATACAATGCGCTCGACATCAAACGGCCGCAGCAATTCCAAGGTTTTGCGAGCGACCATCCCGCACGAAACAATCCCGACAGTGGCGTTGTACGCACCACGTACAGGTCGCGTATGGTCCCCCCAGCCATTGCCTTTCCTGGCTTCCCTGGAAAATCTCCAAAAATGTTTGAGACTCAGCAGGATCACGCTCAACGTATATTCAGCAACCGGCACGGCGTTGGCCGCATAGGCACTGCTAATAACGATGTTCCGGTCCCAGAACGCCTTCGTGGTAAACTTGCGGATTGAGCCTGAGCCGTAAAATACCGCGCGGAGATTCGGCGACGCCCCCAGGAATGTCTCATCCATGAGAGGAGCGCCCCAACCTGAAATAATGACATTTGCGTCGGCCAGTACCGAGGGATCGGATTTTACAGAATCGGATGTCTGGGGTGGCGCGTAAATATCCACAAGTTCCGCGACGCGCCGCTGTTCCTCCCGGCCATAAATCAAATCAACGGATGGGGCATCCAGGATATACAAACCTTTCAAGTGATTCATCCGAGGGGCAGTCAGTTAAGTAAAAAATTCCGGGTATGACGTGATGCATTTTTCCGGCATCACGCTGTTTCAAACCGCCAGGATTTTTATTCCATAGGCGATTTACCGCTTCATTATTTGCCCTGACAATGCAGCTGGCTAATGATTATCCGGTTACACTGGTAACTATTCCAGGAGCCTCTTGCCGAAGGTGGATCAATGAACGGGAATCAAGCGGAACAATCCGGCGCCATGCGCCGGGATTTTGGGGGCGAATTCCGTGTGGAATAAGCCTGCATCCTTTCCTGCCCAGAGATCACGGATATGTACAGCGTCCGCATAGCCAAGGTCTGCGAGTTTTATCGGAACGGGGACGCCGCCACCTTCGGAACCTCCTTTAGCCGTGTCCCTTGTATTAAACACAGCAAGGTATTTGTCGGCTGAAGCGGGGACATCGGCAACCCATGCAACAAGCCCGTCGGCCGTGCGGAAAAGTTGATGGTTGTTTTCGCTGTGCTGATCCACGGCGAGGACTTCATCATTGGTCAAAAGCGAGAGGGTAAAATCGTCGGTTTTGGTCATGTCGCCACCGTGCATGAGCGGTGAGCGGGCGATGCACCAGAGGGTCATGAGGGTTAACTGTTCATCAGGAGTAAAGTGCGTCTTGCGGGTGAATTTCACGATCCCGAGCGGCAGCATGTCCGCATCGGGCCATGCGCCGGCCACCCAGAACGGTGTCCAGTCGTGGAGACGCTTGAATTGCGCGAGGAGCTGGGGCCAGCCGTCCCAAAAATCATCACTGATGCGCCACATATTGGCATGCTGGTTGATGTGCGGCCCGGAGGAGACCGGCGTCTCACCGGGTGATGTGCTGAAAACAATGGCGCGACCGGTTTTATCAATGGCTTTGCGGATCGCCTCAATCTCGGCCTGATGATAGGGACGGCTGAGATCGTCAACCTTTACCAGGTCCACGCCCCACGAGGCGACCAGCTCGAGCAGTGAGTCATAATATTCCTGCGCGCCCGGTTTGCTCATATCGACTCCAAACATGTCGGGATTCCAGGAGCAAGTGTCCGATGTGTTCGCGATGCCGGCGGCGCGATAAGCAGTGCCCTTGATTTGCGTATTCTGCTGCACGGCCTGGCGCGAGATGCCGCGCATCATGTGAATGCCGAACTTGAGCCCCCGGGAATGAATATAGTCGGCAAGCGGCTTGAACCCTTTTCCATCAGCAGCGGAGGGGAATTTCTGCGGCGCCGGCACAAGCCGGCTGAACCCGTCCATGGCGAGTTTCGCGCCCTTCTCATAGTCATGTCCCCTGGCCGTCGGCTGATACCACTGGATATCCACGACAATGTATTGCCAGCCGTGCGCCTTGAGTTTGCCCGCCATGAAATCGACCTGCTCTTTCGTTTGCTTCTCGGTAACCGTCGTGCCGAAGCAGTCCCAACTATTCCAACCCATCGGCGGAGTGGGTGCCCAGGCGTGGAAGTCAGGCGCAGGAGCAGGATCGACCGCAAGCAAGGCGCTCGTGGTGAGAAGGCAATAGAAACCGGTCAAAAGTGTTTGAGGTGTTTTCATGGATTCAAGGATGCGTCAGAAAAAAGCTTCGCTCGACAGGTTCAGCGGTTTTGATTTTCGGATCAGTTGAGCGCCCCCATTGCCATGCAACAACGGTGACTTTCACCGGAAACCTGGCGCGCGGCGGGATGGGAGTGAATTTCAGGGTGTCGCCTTCGATTTCCGCCGGGCCTTCGCGAACATAGTAGCAAACCGGAAGACCGGCGTCCGAGATAGCGGTCAACTTGATTGAGTCCGCACCGGGTTTCCGATCATGAATTTCAGGAAACGTGATCTGCTGCGGTGTGCCATTTTTGTTTGGGTTTGCGCGCACCATCAACTGCTGCACGATGCTCTTGTATTGTTCGTCACCCGTATGACTGGCAACGATCCACATGTCATTGTTGCGGCGGTTCGCGGTGTATTCAGCGCGCCCAAAACGAAGCGCAAATGTGTCGGCGCCTGTCTGGACAAACGGGCCGACAATTCGCGAAAGCACGGGTGCCCCACCGCTGGCGGCGTGCCCCAGTGGACTGCCCGCAGGCAAACCCGTCCACAATGCAGCTTTGTCGTTTTTCCCGGGCACTTTATCGAGGAATGACGCCTGCAACCGGAAACTTATTTCGTCTGCCAGAGGAATAAAGCGCGGGGCAACAGGCTCGCCGCAACCCGTATCCACGGGCATCTGCCCGTCTGTCACGCCCAGAAGCTGCGGCTTTTTGCCTCTCTGCGCGGCATAAATCGCCTCCGCAGCCGTCGCCATCTCTTCATCGAAATTCCAGAAAGCGTCCTCCGGATTGCCGGTGTATTGCGGGTAGGGCGCGGGCTGCGCGGAAGGCGGCTTATCTTTTCGCCAGCGATCCATGCGCCAGCCGGTCGCGGGATCAACCGGCTTGAGCACAACCAACCGGTCGAGCGGAGCATCGGCGGGAAGGCGCAGGGCGGCGGCTTTTTCAATGAATTTTGCCAGGTACTCCACCGTGTGGCCGGAATAGTCGAAGTGTCCCCGCCCGGCATCGGCGAGGAAGGCAAGCGGCGCCTTTGGATGCTTCGCCATAAAATCGAAGGCCGGGGCGAGCCGGGCGTCCCACCACTCGTATTCCCCCATCACCATCAAACCGGGCACGCCATCGATGCTGCGGTCGCCCCAGTCAACACGGGGCTTCCCATTGCCGGTGAGCGCGGTCTGCGGGGCGTCGCCATGCACGGAAAGGATGGCCAGCGTGCGCCCGGGATTCCACGCGGCGAAATTCCAGGGGAAAGTGGCGCAGGCCGAGTGGCCGAGCGGCACCACCGGGGCAAAACGCAGCTCTTGATAGCCCGATTCATCCGCGAGCGCCGCCATCACTTTTTCAAAGTGGTCGCCGGCGCCCTTGTTGAAGTCAAATGTAGCGTCGAAATAAGGAACGGTCCACGCTTCCGCGAAGCCAAGCTTTGTCAGAGCATCGCGCATCAAAGGATGTTCGAGGATACCCTGCTCGATCATGTTGTGATTCGCGAACACCACCCCCCTCACACGCTGGCAATCTGCCGGAATCCACAAGTAAATGCGGGTCTCACCATCCGGCACCGACCATTGCCATTCGGCGGCGCGCAATGCGCCCAGCGAAACAATGACCAGCCAGAACGACACAAATTTTTTCATGGCGGGCACTCGTTTCACTCATGGAACGGCCATGCCGTCGCCGTCGATTTCTTTATTTCCTGCTCATCGAGCGTAGCAGTCAGTGTCCCGTAACCGAGTTGATCGAAGCCGCCGCTGTTCGGACCATAGTCGCCGCCGCCACCCTCGGGTCGTCCCTTTTCGGCCATCTGCGTCGTGTAGGGGGCCGGCAATCCTTTGAGCTTCACGTAATGGTTGTAAACCAGTTCCCATACAGGCCGCACGTTACCTCTTGCGTTACTGCTAATCTCTGTTTGCGTCCATTTGTCGCTGGAAAAAGTCTTAAAGGGCACATCCTCGCCCAGGTTATACTTGGCGACATACTCACAGCCCGCGAGGAAGCGGTTGTTGTCGTAGCCATACAAGTCGTCCCCTTGTTTCCAAGCCATCTCGCATATCGCACCCATAATGCCGATGCCCATCGTGGTATGTCCCTGGTCGCGCCCTGACTCCTGCCACTGGCCGAGCCCGCCGGGATGAACATAGTAGATCGCGTTCCTGATCGAGCCCATGCCTTTTCCCTGCTTGGCATAGCGAATCCCTTCCTGATAGATGCTGTGCTTATCGCAAAGGACACCAATGGCGATCGTCGAAGCGATGTTACACAAATCCCAATTCGCCCAATAATGATTGAGCGGGGTACCGTTGTGGCGTATCAGGAAATCCTTGTTGATTGGATAAAACACCGCGAGCATCATTTTCTGGAAGCGCGCGAAATCGGCCGGTTTCCAACCCTTGAAAGTGCGCATGATTTCGGCGGCATTGGCAAATTCATAGCCATAAATTCCAGCCGCCAGATCCACGTCCGTGGAACCGCTAAGCTGTTTCAATGTCGAAGACCATGCGTTCATAATCTCCACGGATTTTTCCGCGTAGCGCCGGTCGCCGGAAATACGCCACCGCAAAGCGCAGGCGTAGGCAGCGGCGATATCGTTGAACAGCAGGCGGTAGTTTTCCGGTTCAGTGTGCGCCCGGTCCCTCCCCCTCACCACGTTCTCCACCGGCCTCGGCTTGTAATCAAGCGAGGCGTGATAGTTCCCCGTCAATTTTTCCCAGCCCGACTTCCAGGGCTCCCGCCCTATATGAATCCGCATCCGTTTGAAATCCTCCTCGCTGTGCAACAGGCCCGGATGGACGAAACCGCCTGATTTCGCCGGTTGCTCATCCGCCATGAGATCGGGCGTCCCGCCCGGCGTCTCTTCCGGACTGGCGGATGGATTCGCGGTGGCGGTGGCCGCGGTTTTTTTAGCCGCCTCAGCCCGAGCTGCAGCCGCGGTTTCATCCGCCGCCGCTTTGGCCATCTGTGCGATGGCGCGCTGCCGCAGGTCGGTGGTGGCGACCGGAACACGCGCAGTGTTGCCAGTGTAAACCACCGTTACCCCGGAGGGTTCGATTTCGACCACCTGGACTGCTGTCCCCGGAGGCACCCTGACCGAACCGGCAACCTTGCCGTCGAATACCACGGGAAACTCCACGGCTTCGGTAATGACCGTTTCTTTCGGCCAATACGCCTTGTGTTCCAATATCCACGCGAGCGGATCCGGCGGAGGAGCCGGTGTCGGCGTCGGGATCGGCATCGGCGCAGGCGTGGCACTTGGAGTGGCTTTGGGTGTCGGCGCAGGAGTCGGGATTGGCATTGGAGCAGGAGCCGCCCTGGGAGATATCAACTCCTGCACATAGCCAGCCAACCGCTTCCAGGCCTGCTGCGGCGACTCGTTGAATTGAAACATCACATACCCAAAACTGCCGGCTCCGAGGAGAACCAGCAGCAATAGAAATTTCCCAAAACCGGAACCGCCTTTGGGTTCAGGAGAAGGAGTGTACGCAGTGACGGGTTGCAATGGCGGGCGCACAGGCGGCGGGACGGTTCCGGAAAGATGCCTCTTTGGTTCAGCTTCAACGGCCGACCTGCCGGACCCTGCGGAAACGGAAAGTTGCGGAACGACAAAGTTATCTCCGCATGAGGGACAATCCATCGCATGCCCCGCCCATTCTTCACCGGCTTCCAACATTTGGCCGCAATGTAAACAGGAGAATTTCATAGTGATTTATGATTGAGGAGCCACGACGAACGTATTGATGGATTGGGCTGGCAGCATCGCCTTGAACGTGCCGCCGTCGGACCGGCCAGCCAGCGTGAGGATGATTTCCTGGGGCTGTTTCGCGGAATTTCCCAACACAAGTACCGTCGAGCCGTCCGGATTCACGAAGGCGATCCTGTCGCCATACACACCGGTGGTGAGCACGCGCTTTGCCCCGGGTTTCACATACTGGCTGAAGTGACGCATCACGTAATACTCGCCGTTGTATGTGATCTTGCCGGTGTCGCGATTGACGGTGATCAACGCGTTCTGCCGCCATTTCCATGTGCTCATCCCGGTTTCGTCGAGAACCATGTTCCAGGCGAAGTAGCTGCCGGCGTTGTTCTCAAGGTAACGCTTCATCAGGCCGTATAGGCGCTGCGCATCGGCCCAGGAGTTGTCGCCCTTGTTACACTCGGTTTCCGACTGCATGAGCTTTTTGTCCGGATACAGCTCGCTGGCGCTGCCGATCAGGTTGCGGCTGTCGTATTGAAATGAGATGCCGGTGATGAAGGCGCTGGCCTTCGAATCCTCGAGCACGGTGACCAGGCGGTCGTTGGCATTGTCGCCATGATTGGGGTTGTCGCCGTTAAGCGTGCCAAACCAGAGCTCAACGTTCGTTTTCCGGTCGCGCAGCGTCGGCCCGAGGTAGTCCACGACAAAATCGCGCAATTGCGGCCCGGTCCACTTGCAAGTCGGGTATACGTTGAGAATGTTCGGCTCGTTCTGGGTGAACAAAGCGTAGATGTTGACACCCTCCGCACGGTAGGCCTCGACCCAGCGGGCGAGATACGTCGCGTAGCTGCGCAGGATGGCCGGCTCCCACGTGAGGGAGCCTTTGCTATAGTTATTGCTGGTCTTCATCCACGCGGGCGGACTCCATGCCGAGCCCCAGCACTGGAGCGAAGGCCGCACCGCCATAGCCGCCTTGACGTAGGGGATAAGGCGCTGCCGGTCGCGCGCGATGGAGAAATCCCGCAACTCCAGGTCGCCCGGCGTGTCGTCGAGCGAGTAGCCGTCCACGGCAAAATCGCTCGCGCCAATCGGTATGCGCGCCAGCGTGAACGCGCAGCCATCGTCGCCAAACAGGGCGAACAGCACCTGCTCCTGATCAGCCCGGGATGCCTTGCCCAAAGCCACCCAGCCGAGTTCATTAAAGCATCCGCCAAAACCATCAATTGTCTGGTAGGTTTTCCGGGGAGTGACCCGCACCTGTGGCGGTGCATCCGGGCTGCCCTGCCCCAGCGACGGCTCCGGCATGCGCTGCCACGGCTGTCCGGCGGTGCTGCAGATCCAGGTGACCACTGCAGCGTGCTGTCCGCCTGCATTGATTTCCTCCGACGATCCGGCAAAGACGCTGCCGGCTTCAATCGTGAGCGCGGTGGCGAGCAGGGCGGTTTGGATGATGTATTTCATTGCGATTCCCGGTAAGCAAAATTATTAAATTTGACCTCCGCACTTCCGGCCGCCATCAGCCCGATGCGCAGGGCGAAAAATCCCTTTAACTTGTTGTGATGCATTTGAGAGACATCCACGCCGGACTGGATCGTCGTCCAGTTTTTCCCGTCAGCGCTTGCGGCCATATCACAGGAATTCTGTCTGTTGATGATCTTCAAGAAGAAGTGATTTCCGAACCGGTTCGGGCTTTGGCTGGATTCCCCGGTATTTTCATAGATTGTAAATTGCCCGCCCCCGGAACTGATGCCGGTAAAGGCCTTTTCACTGTAAAACAAGATCAAACCACCCACACTTCCATCCTGCAGGGTAATCTCAACCCGGGTTTCATAGCTGTGGCCGGTTGGTGTCGTCAGCAGCAGCCTTCCGTCCTTCGGCCCGGTTCCCGAGCCCTTGAGAAAGAGGCTCTTGTTTTTCAAGGTGATGCTGTTCGGGTCGTAGTCGCGCCATGTCGTCCACTGCAGCCCCAGTTCCTTTTCCGAAAAATCATCGGAAAGCCTCATGCCCGGGGCGACGGGCTTCCCATTGGGCTCGATCGGTACCGCTTTTTTCGCAACTCGAAACCAGCCGTCATCCAGCCATTCGACAGGCTCGATCAAGGTCTGCCTACCCAGCGTGTAATAGCCGTTTTCATAGGCGTGATATACGATCCACCAGTTTCCGTTGATGTCGTCGATCAAGGTGCCGTGGCCCCTGGACCACCACTGCTCGTCGGCACCATAGGTATGGACAATCGGGTTATACGGAGAATTCTCCCACGGTCCATGAATGCTCTTCGAGCGCGCAGCCACCACCATGTGGCTGGTCGGCGGCCCGGCGGTCCCGCCTTCCGCCGACAGCATATAAAAGTATTCGCCCTTGCGGATGATCTTGGGGGCTTCCAGAAATTTGCCTTCCGTTTTCCAGTCGGCCGGATAATCCCACCCGGAATAAACCATTTCCATGCGTCCCGTCACGGCGAGGCCGACGTCAGATAAAGGGATCCTGTTTCCAGCCGACAGGAATAAATAACGTTTTCCATCCTCGCCTACAGCGTGTCCGGGATCGATATGCCCTACATCCAATTTGACCGGTTCGCTCCATGGCCCCCGGATATTGCCGGCCGATATCACCCAGTTAACGCCCGCCGCCGGGAAATAAATGTAATATTTGCCACCGTGTTTCACCAGGTCGGGCGCCATCGCAGATCCGACCACCTTGGTCATCGCCCTGCAAACCGGGTTCCAATTCATCAGGTCGGTGGAATGCCAGATCAGGAACCCGGGCGTATAAAAAAACGGCGAATGAGTCATGTAGTAATCCCTGCCATCGCGCAGGATGGAGGGGTCAGGGTAGTCGCCCCTGAGAATGACGCGGGGATACTCCGCGTTTTGAGAAAAACCGGATCCCGCAAACTGCGAAAACGCAAGCGTGGCAAGCAATCGTTTTAAGTTTGCCGTCATTTAGGTTTTGCCCGGATTGATACGAATGACCGTGAGTGAGTTTGCCGGCGCTTCGTAGTCGAATACCGGGCCTATGGTAATGGGCGATGCCTGCGACTGGACGGCAGGCGGCTGGCCCTCTTCGTTGACAACATTTGCATCGGGACCTGCCAGGACGGTCTTCGTCGCGGTCGAGGGAATGTTTTTTGCGCCGGCGAGCACGATGTGCAGCGGCCTCGCAGCATTGGAACAATTCACGAATTTCAGTATCAGATCACCTGTACTGCTGTCGTGCACCGTCGAGGCCGCCAAGGTCGCCGGTGATGCGGCATCGCCCACAGTGGTCTCCATGCAAGTGTCGCCGCAGTTCGTTCCGAAGAGTTGCTGCACGCAGTAGTTGATCGTCGGGGAAACTGTTGTGTTTGTGAAATAAATGAGGTTCGGATTCCATTGCGTGTGCCCGCGTTTGGCCAGGAGCGGGGCGTAGGACGCCATGCGCACCACATCGCCATTCCGCTCGAGACCCGTTATGTATGCAGCCTCGGCGAGGGCGGAGCGAAGGGTGTTTTTTCGTTTTGTGTCGTGGGCGGCGTATTCGCCCACATAAACCTTCGATTTGCTACGGTCGTAGGAATCGTAGCGCCCGAGATTCGCGAGAAACCAATCCGGCCCCTTGTAGTAATGCTCGTCCACCGTATCCACACGCAGCTCGCTGGCGATCTTCCAGCCTTCATCGTAGTCGTGGCCATTCGGAGCGGGACCGACAGTTCCGACGATGACAAGCTTCGGATACCTCGCCTTTACGGCGTCATGGATCATTTTGAACCGCTCCTTGAAAACGGGGGTCATGGCATCTTCGTTGCCGACCCCAAGATACTCCAGGTTGAACGGCGCGGGATGGCCCGCCGCCGCGCGCATGGCTCCCCATTTTGTGGTCACTGCACCGTTGGCATATTCCACCAGGTCAAGAACCTCCTGAACATATTCTTTCATCTGGTCCATCGGAATCCCCTGTTGGCCGGTTCCGCGTGTACGGCCGGAATTCTGGCAGCAAACGCCCGCGGCGACCACGGGCAGCGGCTTGGCGCCTATGTCTTCGCAGAATTGGAAATATTCAAAATATCCCAGGCCCGTAGATTGATGATATCCCCAGATATTGCGCTGCTCCTTGCGCTGCTCCACGGGGCCAATCGTATTTTTCCAGTGGTAGATGTTGGCAAGGCCGTCGCCATGGACAAGACAACCGCCCGGAAAGCGCACAAATTTCGGCTTCAAGTCGGCGATGACTTGCGCCAGGTCGGCGCGCAGGCCGTTCGACCGGTTGTGAAACGTCTTCTGCGGAAACAGGGAGATCATGTCCAATCCGATGGTTCCCGGGCCGGTGGCCAGGATCACCAGCCGTGCATCGGGTTCGTCGCGTCCCGCCTCGATAACACCGGTGATTTTTGCCCATTTACCCCCCGGCTTGGACAGGGTTGTTTCCCCGAGGAGCGTGCCGTCTTTGCTCTCCAACCTGGCGATCAGGGGCGCGGACTGCCCTGCAATCTGTCGCGCAAAAAGTGAGACGTCGTATTTGTCGCCAGCCTTGAGCGCGATGCCATCGTAACCCGAATTCATCAAGCCCGCACCCGACCCGCCATTCTCGATTTTCAACACGGCGTAATGCGGGTTGTTGGGGTCAACCGGCGCCGTTGTTTCCACCGCCAGCGTGCCGGCAGCGCCGCCGCGCATCACCGGCTCCCATGCCGTCAATGCATTCCACTTTTTGTTGTCCGCTTCCGAATATTCAAACGAACGATTCTGGACCAGTTCCGCGTACAACCCACCGTCCGCGGCATAATTGATGTCCTCAAAAAAGATGCCGACCAGGTCGGGACTGATCTTTTTCGCAGGGCCATCCACCCGGATGATAACATCGACCCTCCCCGGGGTTTCGTCGGCGTTGGCCCAGTACAATGATACTAATGAAAAGATCGCAAAGATCGCTTTGTATTGTAGTTTCATAAAAACAGTCGGCTCGTTCCTTTTCATTGGACGGATCGTCATTTGCGCGACCGACCAATTGCTTTTTGAAGAACAATAAAAACCAAGAGCAGGAAACCGACAGCGATCCGTGTCCACCACGTGTTGAGGTTTCCCTGAAAGGTGATCAGCGTCTGGATGAGCCCGAGGATGAGCACCCCCATGAGTGTGCCGGGAACAAAACCGACTCCGCCGGTGAGCAGTGTCCCGCCGATGACCACCGCTGCGATGGCATCCAATTCCAATCCGACAAATGACGCGGGGTTTCCGGATTGCATGTAGAACGTCGCCACGCAACCTCCCAGCGCCGAGAAGAAACCTGCCAGCGCATAAATGCCGATCTTCGTTCCGCCGACGGGAACGCCCATCAACGTCGCGGAGCTTTCACTCGATCCGATCGCATAAACATTCCGCCCGAACCTGCTGAACACGCAAACGTAAGTCGCCGCCAGCACCACCGCGACAAAGCAGGTTGCCGTGAACGGAATCATCACGCGCGGCGCCAGCGGGATGGCGAGCGCCCGGATTGTCCGGCTGTAAAACAAATGCTTGATTGCCAGCGAATCCTCCCTCACTACGAAGGCCAGCCCCCTCATGAGGAACATGCCGCCCAGCGTAACCAGAAAAGGCGGCAGATCGAAGGCATGAATTAGAAATCCCTGCCCCGCCCCGAAGACCACTCCCATGAACAAAGCAAGGCTGATTGCCGCCAGAGGAGGCATCCCTTTTGCAATCACCGCGGCCACAAAAATCCCGATGAATGCCACCACCGCCCCCACCGACAGGTCAATCCCTCCCGACAGGATGACAAAAGTCGCCCCCACCGCTGCGATTCCCAAGAATGCGTTGTCCCCGAACAAGTTTACCGCCACCCGCAATGAACCGAAATTCGGATAAAGAATGCAGCCTAGGACATAAAGGACGACCATCACCAGCGCCGTCGCGGCGAGTGGAATATATTTCGAGTTTATCCGGTTCATAAGCCGGCTCCCACGTTGAGTTTTTCCGCTGTCGCACCGGATGGCTCTTCGGACGCGACCGGCGATTTTTTGCGTGGAAACACCCGCGTAAAGTAACTGCGCGCTTTTTCGCTTTGCAAAAGACAGACAGCAATGATCACGAGGGCCTTCGGCACCGGCGCAATATCGGCACTGACATTGCGCGCATACATGGTCGTGGTAAGCGTCTGGATCAGGAGCGCGCCAACAATCGAACCCAGAAGATAAAACCGCCCGCCGGCCAGCGCAGTCCCCCCGACAACTACAGCCAGGATCGCGTCGAGTTCCGCATAAAGCCCCGCGTGGTTCGCATCCGCGCTCTTGATATTCGACGCCGCGACCAGCCCGGCCAGCCCCGCGCAAAACCCCGCGAACAAATAGACGGTGAATTTCACAAACCGGTCGTTCACCCCGGAATAGCGGCTCGCCACGGCGTTGTCGCCAACGGATTCGATGAACAGACCGAGCGCCGTGCCACGCGTAAGCGCATACGTCAGCCCGAGCACAACCAGCGCCAGCACGCACGTGAAGGGAAGCCCGAGCGAGTATCCGTTGGCAAGATAGACTAGAGTTGGATTGTCAAAGTTGATGATCTGCCCGCCGCTAATGAGCTGCGCCATGCCACGCCCCGCGACCATGAGGATCAAGGTGGCCACGATGGGTTGGATTCCGATGCCGGCCACCAGCAATCCGTTCCATGCGCCCAGCAACGTGCAAACCGCAAGTGCGAAAATCATGGCGACCCACGCGGACTGCTGATGCGCCACCGCAGCCTGGGCAACCACCGCACCGGCCACGGCCATCACCGCGCCGACCGACAGGTCAACACCCCCGGTGGCAATGACGAGCGTCATCCCGAGCGCCAGCAGCATCATCTGCCCGCCGTGCTTAAGGATGTCCACCAGCGTCCCGTACAGATGCCCGTCCCGGACCTCCAGGTCGAAAAAACCGGGTGTAAACAGTTCGTTAAACAACAGCAGGAGCCCGAGCGCCAGCAGTGGCCAGAAAATGCGCTGCTTCCGCGTGAAAGCAAGCAGGGGCGCAAACAGCACCCAGAAAATGATGTGCGTGAGACTATGCATGGGATTCCTCCGCGGCAGCCACGGCGATTTTACCCATGATTGCCTGTTCCGTGATTTCCGCCCCCGAGAGCTCGCCCACCTTCCTGCGGTCGCGCATGATCACAACGCGTTGGCTCGTGCGGACAACCTCCTCCAGCTCGGAGCTGATGAAAATAATCGCCAGCCCTTCCTTGCGCAGCGATTCGATCAATTTTTCGATCTCCGCCTTCGCGCCGACATCGATACCGCGCGTCGGCTCGTCGAGAATGAACAGCTTCGGCTCGGTCGCAAGCCAGCGCGCGAGCAGCACCTTTTGCTGGTTGCCACCGCTCAAGTTCTTGATGAGTTGCTCGGGCCCCGGTGTCTTGATGCGCAACGCCTTGATAAATCGTTCCAATCTCTCATCCTGCTTCGCCCGCGAAAGCTTCTTCCATGCGCCCTTGCTGGCTTGCAACGCCAGGACGATGTTTTCCCGGATCGAGAGATTGGGTATGATCCCGTCCACCTTGCGATTCTCCGCCGTGAATGCGATGCGGTATTTCATCGCCGTCCGCGGAGCGTGGATCACCGCGGACTTCCCTTCCACGAGCATCTCGCCGGAGTCCGCCTTGTCCACCCCGAAAATGAGGCGGGCGGTTTCGGTCCGCCCCGAGCCAAGCAGCCCTGCAAGCCCGACAACCTCGCCCGGACGGATGCTTAAATCCAGCGGAGCGACCGATCCTTTTCGTCCCACGTTTTTGAGGGACAAAAACGGCTCCCCGGCCTGTATGCTGCCGGTGCCGGGATGCCTTTTCTCAAGCGCCTCGACCTCTTTCACATCTTTTCCGATCATCCGCGCCACGAGCTCGATGCGGGGCAGCTCGGCGGTCGGGTATTCCCCCACAAATCGTCCGTTGCGCAGCACCGTGATTCGGTCCGTCAACGAATAAACCTGGTCCATGAAATGCGTCACAAACACGATTCCCATGCCTTCGCCTTTCAGTTTGCGGACGACCTTGAACAACTCGGCGACCTCGCGCTCATCCAGACTGGATGTCGGTTCATCAAGGATCAGCAGTTTCGCGGAAACATCGATCGCCCGCGCGAGCGCCACCATTTGCTGGATTGCGAGCGAGCATGAAGAGAGTTGCCTCGAAACGTCGAGATCGAGTTCCAGTCGCTCAATCGCACGTTTCGCCCGCTGCTTGATCGCGCCCCAGCGTATTTTTCCAAACGTCACCGGCTGTCTCCCAAGGCAGATGTTTTCCGCCACGCTCAGGTCAGGGATCAAATTCACCTCCTGATAAACAGTGCTGATTCCGCTCGCCTCCGCCTCGCGGGGGCTGCGCGGGTGGATCACGTTCCCGTCGAGACGGACCTCGCCGGCATCCCTTTCATAAACGCCGGTAAGCACCTTAATGAGCGTGCTTTTGCCCGCCCCGTTTTCCCCCATGAGCGCATGCACTTCCCCGCTCCTGACGGTGAAATCAACCCCCTCCAGGGCGCGGACGCCGGGGAAGGATTTTGAAAGGCCCCGGATTTCCAGAAGCGCATTCTTTGGTGATTGCGGGCTCATGGTGATCGGAATTTTGCTCCGCTCAATATTTCCGCGAAGGAAGCTCCGCCGCCGCCTTTGACTGGTCGAATACGCCTTCCTGCACAACAAGGCGCTTGGACAGGTCTTTTTTCGCCATGATGGAATCCACGGCGTCAAAAAGCTGTGGCCCGATCAGCGGGTTGCATTCGACCGTGCAGTTCAGCTTGCCGGCAGCCATTGCCTCAAAGGCATTTTTCACGCCATCGATGGACACGATGAGGATATCCTGCCCTGGCTTCACTCCCGCCTCCTCCATCGCCTGGATCGCGCCGAGCGCCATATCGTCATTATGCGCAAACAGGACGTTGATTTGCTTCGCATCGGGCGCCTTGAGGAACGATTCCATCACTTCCTTGCCTTTGGCGCGCGTGAAGTCTCCGCTCTGCGATTTGATGATCTTCATGCCCGGATACTTCGCCAGCACTTCCTCAAATCCTTTTTTACGATCGATAGCCGGCGCGGAACCGGGTGTGCCGACGAGCTCGGCGATCTGTGCTTTGCCGCCGGTCTTCTCCGCGAGCCATTTCCCGGCGCGCCGTCCCTCCTCGACAAAGTCGGAGCCGATGAAGGTCGTAAAAAGCGAGAGGTCGCTCACGTCCACCGCCCGGTCGGTAAGGATCACGGGGATTCCAGCCTGCTTGATTTCCTGCAAGACCGGCTCCCAGCCCGTCTCGACCACGGGCGAGAACGCGATCACATCCACTCCCTGAGCAATGAACGAGCGAAGCGCCTTGATCTGGTTTTCCTGTTTTTGCTGCGCATCGGAAAATTGCAGGTTGATTCCGCGTTTTCCCGCCTCGTCCTTGATGGACTGTGTATTTGCGGTACGCCACGCGCTCTCGGCTCCGATTTGTGAAAATCCGACCGTGATTTTTTTGCCGGCGCCGGGGGTTTCCATACCTTCTTTTTTTCCACAGCCAGAAAGGGCCAATAGGAGCACACTGGAGAGTACGGTCAATTGTTTCATAAATGAGGGGGTTGGGTTGTTGAACATAGGAGGAATTTTGGAAATATGGCTGCCCGGACTATTGCGTCACGAACCGGCCCCAACGACAAAACAGAATGGATACTGAGGGCATTGGATTCACACCGGTAATGTGAATGCTTTTGTAAGGCTATGCACCTTATACATCAGTTACACTGGTAACCGAAAAAGGGCGCGAATTGGCGGTTACGTTCCGCTTTGGAGAATTGTCATCAGGTGCCCGGCAAGGGGATCGTGACCTCCGTCCCGTTATATTGCACTGAGGCATCGGCTTTTTCGAAAGAAGCGATACCATTCCCATGCCCGGATTTAACCAGGACTATGCGAAACGTGCGGTTCTTCAGCATGCCTGGAAATTCTCCCTGGCGGGCACCGATGGTCAGTTGCTTCTTCTTCTCGTCCCAACGCACGAGGATTGTCGCATGGATTCCCTTTTCGTAGTCGTAATTATCGCCCTCGTCTTCATAGAGGGTGAATGCACAGTTTGCGCCGGGATAGATTCTCAACTCGATCGGGTCAGCTTTTGCGTCGGCAAATTGTATCGCAGGGCCATAAGGAATAATAGAGCCGGCCCGCACATATAGTGGAATATGACCGGTCGGCGCGGCAGCTTCCACGGTTCGCCCACCATCAAGCGTGTCCCCCGTCCAGAAATCCGTCCACTTCGTGCCGGACGGAAGATAGACCTGGCGCGTTTGGACGCCTGCTTGTGTGACAGGGTTCACTAGAAATGCAGGGCCGAACATGAATTGGTCGGCTATTCCGTAAACCTTTGCGTCCCTGGCGAAATCCATTACCAGCGGTCGCATCATGGTGTAACCGCCGTGCGTCACCATCCACGAAACGGAATATATGTAAGGCATGAGGTGGTAGCGGAGATCGATGACATCCTTCATTGCCGCCTGCGTGGCTTCGTTCCAGCGCCAGATTTCCTTGGGTTTGCCGGTGCCATGAATGCGAAACATAGAATTGAATGCACCGAATTCAAACCAGCGCGTGAACAGCTCGGCATATTTCGGATCATCCGGATCGCCGCCAAAGAATCCGCCGATATCGGTGTTCCAATACGGAATGCCGCTGGCGCAAAAATTCAGGCCTGCGGGAATCTGCTTTTTGAAAACGTCCCACGTCCCCTTGATGTCGCCCGACCAGGTCACGGCGGCATTGCGTTGCTGCCCGGCGTAGGCTGAGCGGGTAAGAATGAAAACACGCTTGTCGCGACTCTCTCCGCGCTGGCCTTCATAGACCGCCCTGGTGTGTTCGAGTGGATATGCGTTGAAGACGCTCGCACCCGAACCCTTTGCAGTGGTGAAGTTCCGAAACTCGCCCCATTTTCCACTCAACTCCGCCTCGCTTGCGTCGAGCCACCAGCCATCCACGCCGAGACTGAACAACTGTTGTGAAATATCTTTCCAGTAAACACTGCGCGCCTTTTCGTTAAAAGGATCGTACCATTTTCCCAGGCCTTTCGGGAATGCGAATGGGATGGCCGGGTCATAGGCCCCGCCAACCGCCTCCAAATGCTGGAGATTTGGAATGCTGGTGCCGGATTTCGTTACTTCAAACTTCGCCCATACGGAGATGATCAGGTGCACATGCTCATCATGGAGGGTTTTCATCATGGCAACCGGATCGGGGTAGCGGGACTTTTCAAACGCATGCGATCCCCAGCCGCCTTCCGCGGTTTCCTGTTTCAACGGCGCCCAGTATTGCCAGTCCTGCACCAGGCCATCGAATGGCACCTGGCGTTTGCGGTATTCGGAGGCAACACCGAGCAACTCCTGCTGGCTCGCATAGCGTTCACGACTCTGCCAGAGGCCCCACGCCCATTTGCCAAACAAGGGGACGGCTCCCGTCAGCGTGCGGTAGCCTGCGATCGCCCGGTCGGGCTCCGGGCCATAGGCGAAATAGTAATCCACCGCCGCGCCTGCTTCCGAAGACCATGCAAGCACACCCCTGTCCGTCTTGCCGGCGTCCACATCCGTCACGGCGGGATTGTCCCACAGCACGGCATATCCTTTTGAAGAAAGCAGCACGGGCACCGCAACCATCGTGTTCTTTTGCTGGAGATGCACGCTAGTTCCGACGTAGTTCATGACCCCATCCTGGTGCTGGCCGAGACCGTAGATCGCCTCGGCAGGATCAAGCACAAACTGCTGCCGCACCGCCAGCGTTTCCTTCGCGCTGCCAATTGTCGCCGGTTGCAATGAAGTGCCTTTTACTGTCTCGCACAAAATCGTCGCATCCCGGTCATTCAAAAAACGCACGGCACCGGAAGACTTCGCAATATGAACTCTAAGCGCCGGCGTTGTGAGCACAATGTCGCCCCGCTCCTCCGCGAGCGTCCATGAAACGCGCTCCGGTTTGGACACCACGGTAAGACTGGAGGCGGTATTTCCGGAAGCAGCAGGCTTGTGGGTCACGCGGATGATCCGTTCACCCCAGACGTCGACTCTCGTTACAATCCCATCATGCGTAAACACGACGCCCAGCGCGTCTTTTTGAAAATCCGGCAACACGGCAGATGCACACAACGTGCATGCACTTATGAAAACGAGATGGACCAGTATTTTTTTCATTTCAATTTCAATACAGTGATTGAGTACGGCTGGAGAGTGAGAGGGAAAGAGGCCCCGACTCCCTGGATCGTTGATTTCACGGGTGTGACCTTTGCGGGATCGGCGAGAGAATTCGTAGCGGTGAGATCAGCGGAAAGCGTCTCGACTTCGGCAGCAGATGCGACCGAGTGGAATCCATTGAGGTTGATTGCAAGCTCCCGGGCTGCCGGCTCCGGATTTACCAGCTTTACATAAATCACCCCCGTTTTGCTGTCGCGAGTCACCGTGCCTTGAATCGCAGTCCCTTCGCTGAACGTGCTTTTCAGGATCGAATCGCCGACGTTGTTACTGAACATCCGGATGGCGTAGTAACTCGGCGAACCATAGGAATTGAGCGCATCGTAACCGATGAGGTTCGGACGCCACTGGTATTCGTTTACGTTCACAAACAGCGGCGCATAGCATTGCATCGTGATGAGATCGGAGTTGCGCTCCATGGCGGCCATCCATGCGGCGTCCCCGAGGGCGGCCTTCATGTCCGGCGTCGGTGGCCCGCCTTTCGAACGTTTGTCCCAAGGGACGAAAGCGGTTTCATACGCGGCCCATTCACCCACGAAAATTTTGGGGCCGCTCCGGTCATACTTCTCAAAGTGCGCGGGCGAGTCTTTCAAGAACTCATTGACGGAGCGGTAGTAGTGTTCATCGAGCACATCGGGTTTACGGCCATGGATGCGTTTTTTATCCGGCTGCTCGTTGCCCACGGTTGAGATGCATTTCAAGCCGGGATATTTCGTTTTGATGGCATCGAAGAACTGGGCAAAACGTCCTTCGTAGGTCCCCTTGTGGTCGAGAAAGTCCTCGTTGCCGATCTCGACATAACGCAGCTTGAACGGCCCGGGATGTCCGTCCTTCGCGCGCTGCGCACCCCATTTTGATGTAACAGGGCCGGCGACGTACTCGATCTCATCGAACGCATCCTGCACGTAAGGCTCAAGATCGGGGCCCGGCTTTACGAATTCACCCTTCAGCGAATAGCCGGCGTAAATACCGAGAACGGGTTCGGCGTTCATATCCTCGCACCAGAGGAGAAATTCAAGCAGGCCCATGCCATCCGTTGAGCGGTAATGCCAGGGGCCGGGATGACCGGTGCGCCCGCTGAGCGGGCCGAGCGTTTTTTTCCAATCAAACCGGGTCGCTATGGTATCGCCTTCTAGATAATTGCCGCCGGGGAAGCGCAGGAATGAGGGTTTGAGATCAATGAGCATCTGCATGAGGTCGGGGCGAAGACCATTCGCGCGGTCTTTCCAAGTCGGAGGGAAAAGCGATACGAGACTGAGCCATACCGTGCCGGGGTGTTCCATCTTAAGGGTGAGGCGGGCTTTCGTGGTGAGTGTCGCATCCTTGCCAGTCGTGAGAGTGACCTCGTAAAACCGCCAGTCACCGGTGAGTCCCGGCACGGCGGCCTTCGCGAAAATGGTTGCGCCGTCTTCACTCTCGATGGCAAGAGACACTGGGCTGGCGCCCCCCTTCTCAGCTTTTGCGTAGAAGGATGCACGGTAGGTGGTGACGGGCTTCACCGGGATGCCCCAGTAGCCGCTGTTTGCAACGCCGGCAGGCGCGGCGGGCGAAGCTTGTGAGACGTCGATTCGCAAGCTCGTCGGGATTGCCTCGTTGAGCGGCTGCCCGGGGTCGAGCGCTATCGTGACGGCGGAACCGCTTCCCTGCACGGCTGACCAATGCACAGGTGTCGCGGCATCATCCAGGAAAGCGCGATTGCGCACGAGTTCTGCGTAGAGGCCGCCGTCGTAGCAGTAGTTTATCTCCTCGGTCATGAGCCCGTAGAGAATAGGACTTACCTTGGCAACAGGGCGTGTGGCATCAATCGTCAGCGTGGCATCTGCGGCCAATGAGGACATAAGGGGTAAAACGAGGAACAGGGTCAGTATCGATTTTTTCATTTGGATTCTTTCAAGACAGAGCAATGAACAAGGCCCCCTGCGTTATTGTTCTCGTGGGGTTGGAACCGGATGGCGATCTTTTCCTTGCTGGCAATCAGTTCCGGGGGGAGCGGATAGTCCACATCAAAGAATCTGCCCGGCGCATCATGATTGAGACTCTGGGTGGCGAGATGTTTTCCATCGACCAGTATGTCAAATGTCCGCGCCCCTGCATCATCGCCCCAGTAGGTGCAGCGGAGGTTTTGTTTGAGCCCGGGAAGCACTTTCATCCGGAATTCGAAATAGCCGCCGTCGCGCGCATCACGCCATTTTTTGTCGCGGATATCTCCCGTGAAAGAGCGGTCGGAGACCAGACCGTGATCGACCTCCGGCTGTTGTTCGCCAAAATTCATCTCATCCACAATGCGCGCCTCCTCGCGCTGCCGGCGCTCTTTTTCCACCTGGATAGCCGCGTGGCGGGCGTGCCAATCCTGCTCCGAAAGCACGTCGAAATAGACGTTGTAATACTCGTAGAACAGACGGTTGAATGGCCGCAGGGTCACTTCATCCGGCCGGCCGATTCCTTCGGTACGAAAGGCGGGTTCGGCGCCCGGCAGGCGCTTGATAGCGGCGGTGAAAGCCGCATCGTCCGTCTGGCCCGACGCCCGTATCAGCACCGGCACATCGGCAGAACGTGCACGGGAGTTTGCCCATTGATCTTCGGCGGAGTAGGGAAATGACTTCGTCCCGGGCGCGACGCCCAAGTCAGCGGCGAGCACAAGCGGACCGTAAAGAAAGGCTATCTTGTTCAAGTCGTCCTCCAGTTTCTCGACACGCAGCCCCATCGGAATCGTCACCCTCAAACGATCGCCCTTTGCCCACTTGCGGGAAATCTCCGCATACTGGCCGGCCGATGTTTTCACATCGAGCGGCTGGCCATTTAACTGAAACGCTACCGGCCCCACCGCCCACGCCGGGCAACGTATCAGCAGCTTCAACGACGTGGCGGGAGCGGACTGGATCGTCAACTCCGTGAAATCCTCGTCCGGGTAGTTTGTGTGTTGCTCGAGCACGAGTTCCTTTTCCTTCCAGCTCAGCACGGATGGAATGAAGAGATTTACAAAGAGGTTGTCATCGCCGTGGAAGTAGATTGCCGCGCCGTATTTTGTATGGTTCTCCATTCCGGTGCCGACACAGCACCAGAATGAATTCTCCGGCGTGCTGTAGGTTTTGAAATGGCCGGGCTTGAGCGAAACGTAATAGGTGAACATCCCCCGCCTGGGCTCCTGCGAGGCAAGGATGTGATTGTAAAGCCCCCGCTCATAGTAGTCTGCTAATTCGACGGTGGGCTGCCATTCAAAAAGATGTTCGGTGAGCTTGAGCATGTTGTAGGTGTTGCAGGTCTCAGCGGTGCCGGGACCAAGGTGCTCGCGAGCTTTGCCCACCGGAAAGAAATGCTCGGTATCGCTGTTGCCGCCGATCACCCACGACCGGTGATGCACCACGGTATCCCAAAAAAACCCGGCAATCTTGCGGCCATTGGCATCGCCTGTGACTTCGAATGTGCGAGCTTCGCCGATGACTTTCGGAATCTGGGTATTGGCATGTTTGCCAGTCAACTCGTCCCTTCCGGTCGCCAGCGGATCGAGAATCGCATGATGGTAAAACCGGCGCGACGCATCGAGATAGCGCTGCCGGCCGGTCAGCGCGTAGATATCGACGAGCGTTTCAAGCATCCCGCCGTGCTCGACTTGCAGCATCGTTTGCTGCTGCGCGGGCGTAAGTCCCTTGGTGATGTCATCCACCCAATCGGCAAGTTTCAGGGCAACCTCTTTCGCCTGATCACTCCCGCCGAGGATCCATGCATCTTTCAACCCGGCGAGAATTT
>Ga0268264_10000510_pt1 | contig 50047 bp, 51 predicted proteins | sample KBSSwiS32_FD_190357 | JGI IMG/M metagenome (GOLD analysis project Ga0268264, IMG submission 190357) | Switchgrass rhizosphere microbial communities from Kellogg Biological Station, Michigan, USA - KBS Switchgrass S3-2 (SPAdes) (version 2) | ecosystem: Host-associated > Plants > Roots >... | reverse complement strand
GGTGACTGCGCGGATCGAGGCGCTGACCTCGGGGCCGAGCCCGCCGGAGCCGACCAGGATCAGCCGCTCGGTGCGCTCGGGGAACTGGTAGGCGAACTGCATCGCCACGCCACCGCCGAAGCTGTGACCGAGCACCGTGACCTTGTCGATGCCGAGGACGGTCAGCAGGTCGCGCATCCCGTTGGCGTAGCCGCCGACGCTGTAGTCGGCGCGCGGCTTGTCGGACAGCCCGTGGCCCAGCAGGTCGGGAGCGATCACGGTGTAGCGGCGGGCCAGCGAGTCGAGCACCGGCTCCCAGGTCGTGTGGTCGCAGCCGAGGCCGTGCAGAAGCAGCAGGGCCGGGCCCTCGCCGACCTTCACGAAGGCGCGCCGGTGCCCATGGAGAGTGACGTACTGCACCTCGTGCCGAGCCGCGTGCTGGAGCTTCGCCACGGACCACTCCCCATGAAGTTGGAACAAGCACGGGGCCCTGGTGGTCCTGCGCTGTCCTACAAGATTCAACAGACTCGCGGTATCCGAAAGCAAGACCTGTTCACCATGTGTTGGCCCGATTTTTCCTTGCTTTGAGCGCTTTTCGTGCCCTCGGGCTGCGCCGGACGAGGATCGCACGGCCGGCTCGCGGCCCCCGCGGCGGGCCGGGTGACAGGATTCACGACGTGACCACCACCCGTCGCGCCGTCGCGCCGCGCAGCCGGGTCGCCGGCGTGCTGCGCCGTGCGATCGGCGGGCTGAGCACGACCGCCTCGACACGGATGGCCGAGGAGCTGCCGTGGTTCCGCGAGCTCAGCGCCGAGGACCGCTCCTGGGTGGGCATGATCCTGCAGGCCGGCGTCCGCGGCTTCGTCGACTGGTTCGAGGAGGGCGGCGACTCGCCCGCCGTCGTGACCTCGGTGTTCGGGGCGGCGCCACGTGCCCTCGCCGGGGTGATCACGCTGCAGCAGACCGTCGACCTGGTGCGGCTCTCGATCGAGGTCGTGGAGAGCAACATCGAGGAGATCGTCGCGGCCTCGGACGCCGCCGAGGTACGCGCGGCGATCTCGCGCTACGCGCGCGAGGTCGCGTTCGCGACCGCCGAGGTCTACGCGCGGGCGGCCGAGGTGCGCGGCGCCTGGGACGCCCGCCTCGAGGCACTCGTCGTCGACGCGGTGCTGCGCGCCGAGACCGACGAGGCGGTCCTCTCCCGGGCCAGCGCGCTGGGCTGGAAGGCACGCGGGACGGTCTGCGTCGTGCTGGGCGCCTCGCCCGCGCGTCGCACCGAGACCGACCTGTTCGACGACGTACGCCGCACCGCGGCCGAGGCCGGCATGGACGCCTTGTGCGCGGTCCAGGGCGACCGGCTGGTGGTGCTGCTCGGCGGGGTCACCGAGCCGCGCCAGGCCGCCTCCGCAATCGCCGACCTGTTCGGCGAGGGCCCGGTCGTGGCCGGCCCGGTCGCCGACGACCTGGCCGGATCCGCCGCGTCGGCCCGCTCCGCCGTGTCGGCGTACCGCTCGGCCCCGGCCTGGCCGGATGCCCCGCGCCCGGTGCTGGCCACCGAGCTGCTCGCCGAGCGCGCCCTCGCAGGCGACGGCCACGCCCGCCGCCAGCTCGTCGACGACGTCTACCTGCCCCTGGTGCACGCCCGCGGCGCGCTGGTCGAGACCCTGACCGCCTGGTTCGACGGCGGCTCGTCGATCGAGGGCGCGGGGCGGGCCCTCTTCGTGCACCCCAACACGGTCCGCTACCGGCTCCGCCAGGTCGCCGACCTGACCGGGCTCACCCCCGGCCAGCCTCGCGACGCGTTCACTCTCCAGATCGCGCTGGTGCTGGGCCGCCAGTCCGGCCGTGACTAGGCGTAACCGCTCAGCAGTCGAGAAGACCCCTCGGGGAAACACTTTTGTAGGAACCCTACAAAGACGCTCCGGACAGTTTCGTGGGCGGCGGAGGCGAGCCGGTCACCGGTAGCCGGGCAGAGTGGAACCGTGCTCGTGATCGTTGCGCCCGGCCAGGGCGCCCAAAGTCCCGGCTTCCTCGCCCCGTGGCTGGAGTCGCCGGAGTTCCGCGCGCGCTTCGAGTGGCTCTCGACCGTGGCCTCCCTCGACCTGGTCCACTACGGCACCGAGGCGGACGCCGACGAGATCCGCCGCACCGAGATCGCGCAGCCGCTGCTCGTCGCGACCGGGCTGGTCGCGGCGCTGGGCCTCTTCCCCCACCCGACCGACGCGTTCGGCAAGGTCAGCGCGGTCGCCGGCCACTCGCTCGGCGAGCTGACCGCCGCCGCGGGTGCCCGGGTGATCACCGCCGAGCAGGCCATGGTGCTGGTGCGCGAGCGCGGCAAGGCGATGGCCGCGGCGGCCGCCGTGACCGAGACCGGCATGACCGCCATCCTCGGTGGCGACCGGGACGAGGTGCTCGCGGTCATCGAGAAGCACGGCCTGGTGGCCGCCAACGAGAACGGCGCCGGCCAGGTGGTCGCCGCCGGCACCCTCGAGCAGCTGCGGGCGCTGGCCGAGGAGCCACCCGAGAAGGCGAGGCTGGCGCCGCTGAGCGTCGCCGGTGCCTTCCACACCCACCACATGGAGCCGGCCGTCAGCCACCTCGCCGACCTGGCCCGGTCCGTCTCGGTCCACGACCCACGCACCCGGTTCGTCTCCAACCGCGACGGCCAGGTCGTCCACGACGGCCGCGACGTGCTGCGCCGGCTGGTCGGCCAGATCGCCAGCCCGGTCCGCTGGGACCTGTGCATGGAGACCTTCGAGGACCTCGGGGTCACCGGGCTGCTCGAGATGCCCCCGGCCGGAACGCTCACCGGCATCGCCAAGCGCGCGCTCAAGGGCGTCGAGACCTTCGCCTTGAAGAGCCCCGACCAGCTCGACGACGCCCGGGCCTTCTGCGACAAGCACGGGGAGTTCGCCGAGATCGACTCCTCGCCGACCTGGCGGATGGTGGTCTCCCCCGCCAAGGGCACCTTCCACATCGCGGCCGAGGCCGCGGAGGCCGACGTCCTGCCCACCGGCTCGCCGATCGGCGAGGTGGCCAGCCTGCGCGACCGGATCGGCGTCACCGCCGCCCACGGCGGGCAGGTGGTCGAGTGGCTCGTAGAGGACGGCGACCTCGTGTCCCCCGGCCAACCCCTGCTCCGTCTGCACCCGGAAGGCGTCTCTTCATGACGATCGAGAGCGCCACCGGCGCCGCCCACGCCCGCATCTACGGCATCGGTGCCTACCGGCCCTCGCGGGTGATCCCCAACAGCGAGGTCATCGAGGCCATCGACTCCAGCGACGAGTGGATCCAGCAGCGCTCGGGCATCAAGCAGCGCCGCTGGGCGACCCCGGAGGAGACCGTCCAGATGATGTCGGTCGCCGCCTCGCGCCAGGCGCTGGAGCGCTCCGGCGTCGACGCCCGCCAGATCGACTGTGTGATCGTGGCGACCGTCAGCCACATGTTCCAGACCCCCGCCATCGCGACCGCGATCGCGCACGAGCTCGGCACCGACCAGGCGGCGGCCTTCGACATCTCGGCCGCCTGCGCCGGCTTCTGCCACGGCGTCGCGCTGGCCGCGGACATGGTGCGCGGCGGCAGCGCCGGCTACGTGCTGGTGATCGGGGTCGAGCGGCTCTCCGACCTCACCGACGTCGGCGACCGCGGGACGGCGTTCATCTTCGCCGACGGTGCGGGCGCCGCGGTGGTCGGGCCCAGCGACACCCCCGGCATCGGCCCGGTGGTCTGGGGCTCCGACGGCGAGCAGTTCGACCTGATCCGGCAGCGCGAGGACTGGCGCGACGTGATCGCCTCCGAGCACCCGGGGATGCCCCACCTGGTCATGCAGGGCAACCCGGTGTTCCGCTGGGCCTCCTTCGTGATGGCGAAGGTCGGCCAGCAGGCGCTCGACCGTGCCGGCGTCAGCGCCGACGAGCTCGACTGCTTCGTGCCGCACCAGGCCAACATGCGGATCACCGATGCGATGGCCCGGTCGATGAAGCTGCCCGAGCGGGTCAAGATCGCCCGCGACATCGCCGAGCAGGGCAACACCTCCGCGGCGTCGATCCCGCTCGCGCTGGACCGGATGTACGCCGAGGGCGACGCGAAGTCCGGTGACACCGCGCTGCTGATCGCCTTCGGCGCCGGCCTTGCCTACGCCGCCCAGGTCGTCGTCCTCCCCTGACCGACACCGCACCCCCCGTTTCTCCCGGGACACAACCGCCCGGGAACCACCAAGAAGAGAGAAAGAGACACGCCAGATGGCAACCACTGAGGAGATCCGCTCCGACCTCGCCGAGATCGTCAACGAGGTCGCCGGCATCGATGCCGATGACGTCCAGCTCGACAAGTCCTTCGTCGACGACCTCGACGTCGACTCCCTGTCCATGGTCGAGGTCGTCGTGGCCGCCGAGGAGAAGTTCGGCGTCTCGATCCCCGACGACGAGGTCAAGAACCTCAAGACGGTCGGCGACGCGGTCGCGTTCATCGAGCGCGCCCAGGGCTGACCATCCAGAGCTGAGCGGCGCCGCGCCGCCTAGGCCCTGACCTACATCCCCAAGCACGAGAGCGAGCAGCAGGCATGAGTCGCACCCGAGTCGTCGTCACCGGACTGGGCACCACCAACCCGGTGGGAGGCGACGTCCCCAGCACCTGGGAGTCCTTGGTCAACGGGCGCTCCGGCGTCCGGCACATCGAGGCCGACTGGGTCGAGGAGCTCCCCGTCAAGATCGCCGGCATCGCCGCGGTCGAGCCGACGGAGGTCCTCGAGCGGGTCAAGGCCCGCCGGCTGGACCGGTCCGCGCAGTTCGCGATGGTCGCGGCGATGGAGGCGTGGGCCGACTCCGGCCTCGCCGACGTCGCGGACGACATCGACAAGGACCGGCTCGGGGTCGCCATGGCCTCGGGCATCGGCGGGGTCATCACGCTGCTCGACAACTACGACGCGTTGCGGGAGAAGGGTCCACGGCGGGTGTCACCGCTCGCGGTGCCGATGCTGATGCCCAACGCGTCAGCGGCCAACGTCAGTCTCCTCGTCGGCGCGCGGGCCGCGGTCAACACCCCGGTCTCGGCCTGCGCGTCCGGCAACGAGGCGATCTCTCTCGCGCTGGACCAGATCCGGCTCGGCCGGGCCGACATCGTGCTGGCGGGCGGCACCGAGGCGGCGATCCACCCCCTGAACATCGCGGCGTTCGCGAACATGATGGCGCTGTCGAAGAACCCCGGCGACCCGACCACGGTCTCGCGGCCGTGGGACACCGGCCGCGACGGGTTCGTGCTCGGTGAGGGCGCAGGTGTGCTGGTCCTGGAGTCCGAGGAGCACGCCCGGGCGCGCGGGGCCAGGATCTACGCCGAGGTGCTCGGCGCCGGCATCACCGCCGACTCGCACGACATCGCCCAGCCCGACCCGGCCGGCCGGGGCGGCTCGCGCGCGATCCTGCGAGCGCTCGCCGAGTCCGAGATCGGGCCCGAGCAGATCTTCCACGTCAACGCGCACGCCACGTCGACCCCGCAGGGCGACATCGCCGAGGGGCTGATGCTGCACGCCACCCTCGGCTCGCACGTCGACCAGGTCGTGGTGACCAGCACCAAGTCGATGACCGGCCACCTCCTCGGCGGTGCGGGCGCCCTCGAGGCGGTGGCGACCGTGCTGGCGATCCAGAACCGGGTCGCACCGCCCACGATCAACCTCGACAACCTCGACCCGGCGGTCGAGCTCGACATCGCCACCAAGGCGCGCGACCTCCCGGTCGGCGACATCGCGGCCCTCAACAACTCCTTCGGGTTCGGCGGCGCGAACGTCGCCGTGGTGTTCGCGAGCGTCTGACCACCTCGATGACGGCCACGCAGGAAGCGCCCCCGGTCACACCCGTCAAGCCGCCTCGCGAGGACGACCCGCGCCATCCGGTCAAGCGGCTCACCGCGCTCTTCGACGAGGGCACCCTCGAGCTGGTCACGCCCGACGACGACTCCGGGATGCTCGCCGCGACCGGTCACATCGACGGGTCGCCGGTCGTGGCGTTCTGCTCCGACGCCACGACGATGGGCGGCGCCATGGGCGACGTCGGCTGCCGCGTGGTGGTCGACGCCTACCACCGGGCGATGACCGACGGGGTCCCGATCATCGGGCTCTGGCACTCCGGCGGGGCGCGCCTGGCCGAGGGCGTGCTGTCCCTGCACGCCGTGGGCCGGATCTTCCACGCCATGACCCAGGCCTCCGGCCGGATCCCCCAGATCTCGGTGGTGCTCGGCCCGGCCGCCGGCGGCGCGGCGTACGGACCAGCGCTCACCGACATCGTCATCCTCGGCCCCGAGGGCCGGATCTTCGTCACCGGCCCCGATGTCGTCCGCTCGGTCACCGGCGAGGACGTCGACATGCTCCGGCTGGGCGGCCCCGAGCCGCACGGCCGGCGCTCCGGGGTCGTGCACATCCTCACCGACTCCGAGGCCGAGGCTCTGGCCCGGGCCCGCTCCGTCGCGTCGCTGCTGGGCGCCCAGGGCAGCCTCGACGTCGGCGCGGTCCACGATCGCGACCTCGAGGAGCTGCTGCCGGAGTCGAAGAAGCGGGCCTACGACGTCCACCCGCTGGTCGAGGCGATCCTCGACGAGGGCACCGCGCAGGAGGTGCACGCCAAGTGGGCACCCAACATCACGACGGTGCTGGGGCGGTTCGGCGGCCGCACGGTCGGGGTCGTCGCCAACAACCCGCTGCGCCTCGGCGGCTGCCTCGACTCGCTCTCGGCCGAGAAGGCGTCCCGGTTCGTGCGGATGTGCGACGCGTTCGGGGTCCCGCTCATCGTCGTGGTCGACGTCCCCGGCTACCTGCCCGGTGTCGGCCAGGAGTGGGACGGCGTCGTACGACGGGGCGCGAAGCTGCTGCACGCCTTCGGGGAGTGCGTGGTGCCGCGGGTCACGCTGATCACCCGCAAGACCTACGGGGGCGCCTACATCGCGATGAACGCCCGCTCGCTGGGCGCGACCAAGGTGTTTGCCTGGCCGGGGGCCGAGGTCGCCGTCATGGGACCCGTCGCAGCGGTCCGGATCCTGCACCGGCGCAAGCTGGCCGAGGTCACCCCCGACATCCGTCCGCAGGTCGAGGCCGAGCTGGCCGCCGAGCACGAGCGGATCGCGGGCGGCGTCGACCGTGCGGTCGAGATCGGTGTGGTCGACGAGGTGGTCGAGCCGTCCCGGACCCGCAGTGCGATCGCGCGGGCGATCGACGAAGCGGTCCAGCTGGTCGGCGTCCGCAAGGGACAGCACGGCAACATCCCCCTCTGACGCCTCGCACCGCTCACCCCTCTCACGGCGCGGCGTAACGGCCCCCGACGGGTCTCGTTGGTCATTGAGACGGGCGTCACAGCGCCCGCGAACCCGCCGTCGTGACCCAGGGGGAAGATGGTGCTCCGGACCGGTCTGCGCGCCGCTGCCGCGGCCGTCGCGCTCTCGCTGGCGCCGCTGGCAGGACCGGTCCAGGCCGCCCCGGCCACCGACCCGCTCGACAGCCTGCAGCTGCATCCGGAGTGGGGCTCGGTGAAGGGCAAGGGCGGCGTCCTGCGTCGCGGCTGCCACACCTACACCTTCAGCTACGCCCTCACCCCGCCCCAGGGGATCTGGTCGCTCGAGATCTTCATCAGCGGTCCCGGGCTCAAGCACCTGGGCGGCGGCGCGTTCCTCGGCGGCTACGACCCCGAGGCCGGCTCGGGGAGCTACAAGCTCTGCCGGGCGACCACCCGCTACGGCACCTTCCAGATCGAGGGGAAGCTGTCCGTCGATGACGGCGCCGGGCACATCGTGGAGGGCCGGCTCCCGATGGACAAGTACCGGCTCCGCAGGCCGCACCACTGAGGGCGCCACTGAGAGCCTGGTCACTACGGGTTCCTACCCGGGTCGGACGTGGTTGCCGGCGGCAACCGATACCGTCGGGTAGGTGCCCCGCTCCCTGAAGTCCGCTCTCCTCGCCGTCGTCGCGACCCTGATCGCCAGCATGGGGCCGGTGGCGCTCGCCCGGTCGCCCGTCCTAGCCGCGGCCGCCGACGTGCACCCGGAGTGGGGCAGCACCAGCGCTCACGGCGCCAAGATCAAGAAGGGATGCCGCGGCTATGCCTACGCCTACACGCTCACGCCTCCCGCCGGGGACTGGGCACTGGAGACCTTCCTGATCGGTCCGCACGGCAAGCAGTACGGCTCGGGCTACTTCCAGACGGTCAGCGACCCGCTGACCGGCACGGGCGCGTGGCGGCTGTGCCTGCGCTCGACGCGCGGCGGCCGCTACACGATCCGGGCCCTGCTCAGGGTGCAGAACGGCGCCGACTACTACGCCGGCTGGCTGCCGGACACCACCTTCCGCCTGCGCAAGCCGCGACGCTGACCGCTGACCCGGTCCGGCCCGACCCGGTTAGACCCGATCAGACCACCTGGTGCAGCCAGCGGACGGGGGCGCCCTCCCCGGCGTGCCGGAAGGTCTCGAGCTCGTCGTCCCAGGGCTTGCCGAGCAGCTTGTCGATCTCGTTGAGCAGCGTGGTGTCGCCCAGGGCCGCCTTGACCACGGCCGCCTTGAGCCGGTCCTCGGGGATCAGGATGTCGCCATGCACCCCGGTCATGGCGTGGAAGACGCCGAGGTCGGGGGTGTAGGAGTAGCGCTGCCCCTCGGTGGTGGCGGTGGGGTCCTCGGTCACCTCGAAGCGCAGGTGGTTCCACCCGCGCAGCGCGGAGGCGATCGCGGCGGCGGAGCCGGAGTCACCGCTCCAGGAGAGCTCGGTGCGGTAGGTGCCGGTCTGGGCCGGCTGCGGGATCCAGGACGGGTTCACGGCCGCACCGAGGACGCCGCCGACCGCCCACTCGATGTGGGGGCACAGGGCGGAGGGCGCCGAGTGGATGTAGAGCACACCACGGGTCGTGCTCACGGCCTCGGGGCCGAGCATCATGCGGGGTCCGTACATCAGCGTCTCCTTCGTCCTCGGCGCGAGCTACGCCTTCCCCAGCGGGCTCGACCCGGACGACCGGACGTCATACGAACGACAGTGATGTAGTTGTGCGGCCATTGTGACGCATGGGACGACGCGACACCAGCGGAACCGGCCAGGAGTCTGCTGAACAATGCCGTGGATGCCAGCGTCGCGAGAGTCGTGCGATGGCGCGACGCCGCCCCGAAGGCAGGCTGGGTGCCTTCCGAGGGGCGGCAACAAAGCCAGCGTGCGGCTGTCGCGGCGCTGGCGCCGCGTGATTGTTCAGCAGGCTCCTGTTGCCGCGTCACGCCTCGCGGCACGGCAGCATCGCCCGGAGCACCCGGTCCCTGTCGAGCTTGGGGTCGTTGAGCTCGGCGCGGGTGAACGTCCGGACCAGCCGGTCGGACGCACAGCGTGCGATCGGGACGGCCATGTGGCCCTTGACCAGCTGCAGCGACAGGTAGGTGCGGCTCAGCGCCAGCTCGAGCGCGTCCATCGACCGCCCCGAGGCGACCGACGCGGAGTCCTTGCCGGGGTCACATGAGCTCAGCGCGAGCGTCTGGTCGTCCTTGGTCAAGCTCGCGGCGCCCTTCGGGCCCTTCGCGACCCACGCGGTGAGCGCCTTCTTCATCTCGGTGAGGTCGTCGGCAGTGTCGCCGCGCCAGTTCAGCGCGACGCAGCTGACCCCGTCCTGCTCGTAGGCCGCGTAGGAGTCACCGCCCCAGCCGTCCACCGCGGTCAGCGCCTGCTCGACGGGCAGCCGCTCGGCGAGGACCATCAGCCACCCAACCGAGCCGAAGGCCCCGTCGTCGAACGGCTTGACCCCGTCCGGGAGCTTCGGCTTCGGGACCGTCAGGAAGCCCTGGTGGTCGGCGACCAGCGTCCAGGGGTCGAGCTGCTGCTCGTCGGTCTTCGGCGGTGACCGGAACAGGTCGTCGACCGCGTGGTCGCCGCCCTGCTCGACGGCGACGGCGAGCAGGGCCTCACCGAGGTCATAGGGCGCCTCCAGCATCGTCACCATGGCGTCAGGGATGTCCTTCGCCTGGTCGTCGAACCCCTGCACGCCCGCCGTCTGCTCCTTGTCGAGCGCGGCGCGGTCGGCGTCGGAGAGGCTGTCGCGCCACTGGGTCTCGATCCGTCGGGCGTCACCCTCGACCAGGGCGTCGAAGCCGGAGCTCGCCGAGGAGCTGTCGGCGTCGTCGGCCTTGTCCAGCTGCTCGAACCGCTTCCCGAGGTCGAAGTTCTGGTCCTGGAGCGCGTGGGTCAGCTCGTGCACGATGGTGGACTCGACGGCGGGCGTGATCGTGGTGCCACGGATCCGCAGCCGCTCGTCGTCGTAGGAGTAGTAGCCGATGACCGCCGCCCCGTGCAGCTCGTTGGCCTTGTCGAAGAGGTCGACGTCGCCCTCGAGCAGACCGAGCGCGCGCAGCATGCCGGTGAACTGGTCGATCTCCTCCTTGTCGTCGTCGCTCAGCTCCGCCGGGTCGGTCGTGACCTGCTTCTTGAACTCCGCGTCGGAGAGGAAGTCGACGTAGACCGGGTGCTCGAACTTCAGCTCCCGCTTCTTCTCGACGAAGTCGACGTACTTCTGGACCCGCGGGTCCCAGGCCGAGGGGTGCGGGGGCCCGCTCTGCCCGCCGCCGCGGGCCACCGCCCAGACCCCTGCGGCCAGCGCGGCCGCCACCAGCACGAGCGCCACCACGACATAGGGCCACGCCCGTCGCGGCGGCGGTGGGTCCGGGGACAGCAACGCGTCCAGCAGCTCCGCCTGAGCTGTCAAGGCCCCGTGTACATCGCTCACCACGTGAGCGTAAGCACCGCCGTGCCGGCGTGCCCGGCAAACACCGGAACTCTGGGGTACGACGACCCGTGGGCGGGTGGTCAGCCGCCCGGCTGGGTGCGCCGCGGCTGGCGGCCCAGTCGGGGGCCGAGCTCCATGAGGCTTTCGATGACCTGCTCGGCGATGCCGAGGCCACCGAGGTGGCTCTCCCCGTCGATCGTGGTGAGCGTGGCGTCGGGCAGTCGCGAGACCATGTGCTGGCCGTGCCGGTAGGGGACGATGTGGTCGTCGTCGCCGTGCCACCAGCGCACCGGCACAGTGACCTCGGCGGCGGTGAAGCCCCAGTCGCGGGTGAACAGCAGCAGGTCGTTGAGCGGGGCCGAGGTCTGGAAACGGCTGCCGTTGAGCAGGTCGTCGAGGAACATCGCCTTGAACTCCGGCCGCGAGAGGAGGTTCTTGTCCCCGGGCGGCTGCACGGCGGCGTAGAGGTCGAGTGCCGTGCCGGCCAGCGGCCGGACCAGGCGGATCCCTTGGGTGATCGCGATGCCGAGCGGGATGCGGGCGGCCTGCAGCAGCGGGGCGAGCCGCACCGCGAGCTGGATCGCGCCACCCTCGACGGCGTCCGGGCCGCGGGTCGGGGCGACCCCACCCAGCACCCCCACCCCGTGCACGCGCTCGGGCAGCCGGGCGCCCGCGGCCAGCACGTAGGGACCGCCGCCGGAGAGCCCGATCAGCCGGCACGTGTCGATCGCCAAGGCGTCGAGCAGCAGCTCGAGGTCACCGGTCCACTCGACGATGCGGTCGTAGAGGAAGGACGTGGAGGAGCCGATCCCCGGGCGGTCCACGCCGATGATGCGCACGCCGTGCTCGTCGGCGTAGCGCCGGGCCTCGAGGGGGATCTGTCGGCGCGCGCCCGGGGTGCCGTGCATCCAGACGATCGCGGCTCCGCGCGGCGAGCCGTACTCGGCGAAGCTGAGCCGACGGTTGTCTCGGACCGCAACGGTGCCTTCGAGGGCGGGCCGGGCGATGGTCACGGTCGGAAGTGTCGCAGAGCGCCGGCGTGCCGCACGTGGACGGTGGGTCAGGACACGCGTTGCAGGTGGACCGCGGCGGGGTCCACGACGTTCCAGGGGTCTGCGAGCGCGCCCAGCACCGTGCCGTCACCGACCAGCTGGGGCCCGTCCACGACGTCGACGATGACGACCGTGACGTTGTCGCGCCCACCCGCCCGCAGGGCGAGCTCGGTCAGCGTGAGAGCGGCGGCGTCGCCCTCCTCCTCGGCGAGCACCTCAGCGATGGCCGGGTCGGGCACCAGGTCGGTCAGGCCGTCGCTGGCCAGCAGCAGCCGGTCGCCGACCGCGACGTCGAGCCGGCCGATGTCGAGCCCGCCACCTTCCGGGTCGCCGTCGACCGAGCGGAGCACCACGTTGCGCCAGGGATGGCTCGACCGGGCCCCCGGGTCGAGCTTCCCGGTGTCGACGAGATGCTGGACGTAGGTGTGGTCACGGGTGATCTGGCGCAGCTCGCCGTCTTGGAACAGGTAGCCCCGGGAGTCGCCCACGTGGCCCAAGGAGACGCTCTGCCCGTCGGTCACGACCATGGTGAGGGTGGTGGCCATGCCGAGCCGGTCGAGGTCTCGCTGCACGCCGGTCCGGACGCCGTCCGCGGCGGCCTGGTAGGCCTCGGCCAGCACCTTCTCGGGCCGCTGGCCGAACCGGCTCAGGGCCACGGCACTGGCGGCGTAGGCCGCGGTCGCCGACGCGATCTCGCCGGCCGCCGCGCCGCCCACCCCGTCGGCGACCACCGCGACGTAGGGACCCACGAAGGCGGAGTCCTCGTTGTGCGGGCGCACCCGCCCGACGTCACTCACCCCAGCGCCAGCGAAACGAAGCACGTTGACTCCTTCCGGAGACCAGCCCCCGAGAAGGGCGGTCCGGGCAGTACACCCCGAGGTCACCGCGGGAGTCAATCATCACGCTGCGGGCCTCGCGCGGCATAGCCTCCGGGCATGACATCGGTCACGCCCGGCCCCGCGAGCGGCGCCCCGCTCGGGGTGACCCCGTCGCGGCGGGGGTGGCGGGTCATGACCTACGTCGTGGCGCTGCTGGTGCTGCTGGCCGTGCTGGGTTGGGTGAGCACCCATCCGAAGGCGCTGGCCACGACCAACACGACGGTGCGGGCCGAGACCCCGGTCGCCCAGCCCGTCTACGTGGGCGTGTTCGGCACCCCGCCGGACTTCGACCGGACCCTCCACGTCTCCGGCGTGCGGGTCTTCGCGACCTCGAACGCCGACGTCACGATCGTGCCGCACGTGTGCCACGGCGGCTCCGTGCACGTGACCGTCACGCCCCAGAGCTTCTGCCATGAGCTCGGCCCCACGGAGGGGGCGACGCTGCGCAGCGGCGACGAGATCGTGCTCGAGGTCGTCGGCGACGTGCCTGCCGTGGTCACCATCGACCGGGTCCGGATCGCCTACCGCGAGGGGCTGCAGTGGGCCACGCAGGACGCCGGCGCCCGCTCACAGGTGAGCATCCTGGCCCGGTGAGTCAGGAGCCCGCGGACTTCTCCAAGGCGGCGGCCCGGTCGGACGCGTCGGTGAGCTCCTCGGAGTCGATGGCGTCGGTGCGGTGGAACCAGGCCAGCGCCTCCTCGGCCCGCCCGGCCTGCTCCAGGGCGTCGGCGTAGGCGTAGCGGAGGCGGACCACCCAGGGCTCGCGTGACTTCGACATCAACGGTGCCTGCTCGAGGATCCGCAGCGCCGCGTCGACCTGACCCATGTCGCGTCGGGCCCCGGCCTCGACGATCGTCATCTCGGCCTTCGCGGCGGGGGCGAACGAGGCCACCGACGGGCTCTTCGCCAGCTTGACCGCCTGGTCGGGCTGGCCGAGGGCGCGGTGGCAGTCGGCCATCATCGGGAGGTAGGCGGTCGCGCCGTTCATCCGCTTGGCCGCTCGCAGGTCGGCCAGCGCCTCGGCGTAGTGCCCGGCGACGTACGCCGCCTCGCCGGCCGCCTCGCGCACCACCGCCAGCCGCGGCGCCCGCGCCCGGGCGGCCAACGCGTGCCGGTAGGCGAGCTCGGGGTCCTGGTCGAGGAAGAGCCCGGCGGCCGCCAGGTGCCTGGCCACCCGCGAGGCGAGCTTCTCCGGGAGCCCCTTGAGCTGCGCGGTCACCGAGCGGTCGAGCTCGGCCCCGGTGATGCCCTCGGGCAGGTCGGGGCCGTCGTAGGCGGCCTGGTCCTTGGTGCGCTCGGCACGGTCGGGGGCGCTACGACGGTCGGGCTGGCGATCGGGCTGGCGACGGTCCTGGCCGCCTCGCTGCGGACGACCGGCCGCCGGCTTGCCGGCGCCCTTGCCGCCACCCGTGCCGGCACCCTTGCCCGTCCCGCGACCCGCGGGCGCGGAGCTGCGCCCGGCGGCGGTCTTCTTGCCGGCGGGACGCTGCGGTCGACGGTTCTCGGGCACGGTGCCCAAGCCTACGGACGCCCGGGAGCCACGACGATTCCGCGCGTGTCCGCGACGACCCGGCAGCCGGCCAGACGGAACGCCTCGGCCGTCTCCTCGCGGAGCTCGGCGTGCAGCCGGGCGACCCCCGCCTCCCCCTCGACCAGGGCCCAGACCGGCAGCCGGCCGAGGAACACCGCGTCGGCGCCGAGGGACAGCGCCGCGAGCACGTCGAGGCCGCTGCGCACTCCCCCGTCGACGTAGACCTCGGCCGAGCCGTCGACCGCCTCGACGATCGCCGGGAGCACCGAGGTGGTCGCGGCCGCCCGGTCGAGCTGACGGCCCCCGTGGTTGGACACCCAGACCGCCCGGGCACCGGCCTGGACGCAGCGCTGCGCGTCGTCGGCCCTGAGCACGCCCTTGACGACGACCGGCAGCCCCGAGACCTCGCCGAGCCAACCCAGGTCGTGCGGCCCCAGGTCGGTGGCCTTCTCCGCACCCGGCAGGTCGTCGTAGCCGGGCTCGAAGTTGACCCGCAGCCAGGCGGGGTCGATCACGTCCCAGACGGCCTGCTCGCCCGTGGCGTACTTGGTGGCGACCACGGGCGTGTCCACCGTCAGCACCAGGGCCTCGGCGCCGGCGGCGACCGCCCGGGCCAGCATCGGCTCCGCCAGGGTGCGGTCGGCGGGCAGGTAGACCTGGAGCCACCAGCGCACACCCGTGGCGCCGATCTCGGAGAACGACGTGCCGGCGTTGCTCGACACCACGAGCACCGAACCGGCGGCGGCGCACGCCCGGGCCATCGCCAGCTCGCCCTCGGGGTGGACCGCCCGCTGCAAGGTCGTCGGCGCCACCCCCCACGGGACGTCGGCGGGGCGGCCGAGCAGCGTGGTCGAGAGCGAGACGTCGGTGACGTCGCGGAGCACGTGCGGCAGGAACCGTACGCCGGACCAGCCCGCCTCGCGCGCGCTCAGCCCTTCACGGGCCCCCGTGGCGACGTAGTGGAAGACCGGGGCGGGCAGCGCGGCCCGGGCCCGCTCCGGGAGCCCGGCCAGCCAGCTCATGGCGCGATGACGCCCGCGAAGCTCTTCTTGCCGCGCCGCAGCACCAGCACCTTGCCGCCGAGGAAGTCGGAGGCGCCGGGCACGTAGTCGGGATCGTCGGCCCGTTCGTTGTTGAGGTAGGCGCCCCCCTCGGCGAAGGCCCGCCGCGCCTCGCCGCGACTCTGCACCAGACCGGAGCCCACGAACAGGTCGGTCAGCGACTGGCCGGCCGCGTGGGTCACCAGCGGCCGCGCGGTAGCCAGGGCCTGGGCCAGCACGTCGGGGTCGGCACCGGCCAGGGAGCCGCCGCCGAACAGCGCCTCGGACGCCTCCTCGATCCGGCGGGTCTCCTCGGCGCCGTGCACCAGCGTCGTGACGTGCGCGGCCAGGGTCCGCTGCGCCTTGCGCAGGAACGGCTTCTCGGCGTGCTCGGCCTCGAGCGACTCGATCTCCTCGCGGGAGAGGAAGGTGAAGACCCGCAGCAGCTGCCCCACCTCGGCGTCGCCCTGGTTGAGCCAGAACTGGTAGAAGCCGTAGGGCGACATCATCTCCGGGTCGAGCCAGAGCGCGCCGCCCTCGGTCTTGCCGTACTTGGTCCCGTCGGCCTTGGTGATGAGCGGCGTCGCGAACGCGTGCGCGTGGCCGCCGTCGGCGCGGCGGATCAGCTCCACGCCGCCGGTGAGGTTGCCCCACTGGTCGGAGCCGCCGAACTGCAGCACCACGCCGTGCTCGCGGTAGAGGTTGAGGAAGTCCATCGACTGCAGCAGGACGTAGGAGAACTCGGTGTAGCTGATCCCGGCCTCCAGCCGGGTGCGCACCACGTCGCGCGCGAGCATCCGGTTGACCGGGAAGTGCTTGCCGATGTCGCGCAGGAAGTCGATGGTCGAGAGGTTCTGCGTCCAGTCGAGGTTGTTGACCATGGTGGCGGCGTTGGCGCCCTCGAAGGAAAGGAAGGGCTCGATCTGCCGGCGGACCCGCTCCACCCAGTCCTTGACCGTCTCGGCGGAGTTGAGCACCCGCTCGCCGGAGTCCTTCGGGTCACCGATCATGCCGGTCGCCCCGCCGACCAGGACGTAGGGCGTGTGGCCCGCGCGCTGGAGCCGCATCGCGGTCACGATCTGGACCAGGTTGCCCATGTGCAGGCTCGGCGCGGTGGGGTCGAAACCGACGTAGTAGCGCACGCTCCCCGCGGTCAGGGCCTCGCGCAGCGAGACGGGGTCCGTGGAGTGGGCGACCAGCCCGCGCCACTCCAGGTCGTCGAGCAGCCCCTGGTCGATCTGCGGGGTGTCTGTGGGCACGCTCTCAATCCTCGCCCATCGCACCTCGCCGGGGCCAACCGGTTCCCCGGGTACCCCTACTGTGAAGAACTGCCGGGAGGACTGCCGGGGGCTGCGAGGAGGACGCTGGGTGGTAGCAGGGTGGTAGACGGGTGATCGCGGGCAGGTACACGCTCGAGGCGGAGATCGGCCGCGGCGGCATGGGTGCCGTCTGGCGCGGCCGCGACGAGGTCCTCGGCCGCACCGTCGCGATGAAGAAGATCGGGGTGGCGCCGGGCGGGTTCACTCCCGACGCGCTGCGCGCCGAGCGTGAGGCCAAGCTCGCGGCCCGGCTCAACCACGCCAACGTGGTCGCGGTCTTCGACCTGGTCGAGGAGAGCGTCGACGGCCAGAGCCAGCAGTGGCTGGTGATGGAGTACGTCGAGGGGACCGACCTCGCCGAGCTGATCCGCCAGCACGGGCCCCTCGCCCCCGACGAGGCGGCACTCATCCTCGCGCAGACCGCCAGCGCCCTCGCCGCCGCGCACGGCGCCGGGATCGTGCACCGCGACGTGAAGCCGTCCAACATCCTCGTGGCACCGGACGGCCAGGTGAAGCTGTCCGACTTCGGCATCGCGCGCACCTCCTCCGACCCGTCGCTGACGCAGACCGGGCTGGTCACCGGCTCGCCGGCGTACCTCTCACCGGAGGTGGCCTCCGGCCAGCAGGCCACACCGGCCAGCGATGCCTGGTCGTGGGGCGCCACGATGTTCCACGCGCTGGAGGGCCGGCCGCCCTACCAGGTGGGCGACAACCTGCTGGGCGCGCTCTACCGGATCGTGCACGAGGAGCCGCCGCAGTCCGAGGCGGCCGGCTGGCTGGCACCGGCCCTCGCCAACACGATGACGCGCGACCCTGCCCAGCGCTGGTCGATGGCGACCGCGCAGCGGTTCCTGGAGACCCGGCCGCCGCTGGCGGTCGCCGCCGCGGGCGGGCTGGCCGACCTCGGCTTCGCTCCCAACGAGGAGCCCGGGCCGCCCGCCGAGGACGCCAGGACCCAGCTGCTCCCCGTCGACACCGCACCGCGCCCGGTGCCCGCTCCCCCAGCGGGTCCCCCAGTGGGTCCGGCGGGTCCACCGGCGGGTCCACCGGCGACCCACGAGCCGCGGCGACCCTGGCCGCTCGTGGTCGGGGCCACCGTGGTCGCCGTGGCCGCGGTCGTGGCGGCGTTCGTGATCGGGCTGCACGGCCTCGGGTCCGACGACTCGAGTGGCGGCACGGCCGGCCACCGCTCCACCGCCGGGTCCTCGACCCCGTCTGGCTCGGCGACCTCGCCCTCCTCGAGCGCGAACGCCCCGACCAAGGAGGCGATGGAGAGCTTCGTACAGACCTACATCGCCACGGCCGTCGACGATCCGCCAGCAGCGTTCAAGATGCTCACGACGCGCTACCAGGTGGAGAGCAAGGGCCTGTCGGGGTACGAGAGCTTCTGGGGTGACGTCAAGGCGGCCAAGATCCTCTCGATCACGGCCGATCCCGCCTCGATGCAGGTCACCTACGACTACCGCTACGTCAAGCCCGGGGGACCCACGGAGGAGAACGTCACCCTCCAGCTGACCTCGGAGGGCGACAGCTTCCTCATCGCCGGCACAGCCTGAGCCGGCGTTCGGCCCGCACAGCCGGTCAGGATTTCCTCCTCGCACGCGAGTTCCACCCCAATGGGTGAGGCTTTCGGCGGGAATGCCGGATGATCTGTGCCTAGATTTCGATCATCATGAAATCGGTGGGTCGGGCTCGGGGAGCCACGCCGCCCCTCACCGTCGGCATCTACGACGAGCCCGAGCTCGTCGTGTCCGGCGTGGAGGCGATGCTGGCCCGTGCGGGCCACGTCGTCGACGTGGTCGACGTGGTCGAGGCCGAACCGCGCGCCGTGGATGTGCTGCTGTGCGACCCGGTCGGCCGCTCGGTCCAGCTCGAGGCCTACCTGGGAGCAGCGGCTGCACTGACCAAGGCGCCGCTGCTCGTGTTCACCTGGAGCAACAGCCCCTCCAGCGTGCGCAGGGCCCTCGACTGGGGTGCCCGCGGCTACCTGTGGAAGGGCACCGGCCGGGACGGCCTGGCCGCCGCCGTGCAGGTCGTCGCGAACGGCGACGTGCTCGCACCCGAACGGACCCGGCCGACGATGCCGGACGGCGTGGCGCCGCTCAGTGTGCGCGAGGCCGAGGTGCTGGACCTGATCTGCCGCGGGATGAGCAACCTGGAGATCGCCGAGCACCTCTTCGTGAGCGTCAACTCGGTGAAGACCTACGTGCGGCAGATCTACCAGAAGATCGGTGTCGCCAGGCGGGCGCAAGCGGTGGCCTGGGGGCTCGCGCACGGCTTCTGAGGCCAACTGGTCTTGACCAGTTGGTCTGGACCATCACGGTCCGGGCACCGCGACGTTGGACTGTTGAGTGCTCCCCTCCCCCACAGAGAAGAAGTCGATCCATGCAGCGACGCCATGGGGGCGTCGTCACCGTTGTCGCGGCGCTGACCGCGCTGGCGGCGGTGATCGCAGCCCCGTCCCCCGCAAGTGCCCACCCGGTCCACCCGTCCAAGAAGGACCCCACGACCTCCCCGTACTTCTACATCGGCCACGCCGGCGGCAGCCAGATCCGGGCCCTCGGCACCACGGTCCGCTCCGACCTCACCGCGGCCTCGTCCGTGGAGGGCTACAGGGTCCCCGCCCACGACGACAACCGCGTCGCCGGCGTCAACGTGGGCTCCGGCCTGGTCAAGCTGGGCGTGGTGACGACCTGGGCGGACGCCGTGCCGGTCGCCGGCGGCACCCGGACGATCACCGGCGCCCGCACAGCCGACGTCTCGCTGCTCGGCGGGGTGATCAAGGCCGACGCCGTGGAGACCGTCACGACTGCCACGAAGACGGCGGACGGCCTCACATCGACGTCCTCGACCAAGTTCATCGGGCTCACGATCGCCGGCCAGGAGTACCCCGTGAACCTGCCGGCGGACTTCAAGATCACGATCCCCGGTGTCGCGGCGATCGTGGCGAACTCCTCGACGCAGTACACCGTCGCGGGCGGCACCTACATCACCGGGTTCGGTCTCTACGTCGGGCTGCTCAAGCCGTTCAAGGACCTGCCCGCGACGGCCACCGTGCTGCTCAACCCGACCCAGTCGATCGTCGTACCGGCACCGCCTCCGTCGGCACCGCAGATCGGTGGCATCGGCTACAGCTCCCAGATCAAGGCATCCGTCGGTCCTGCGCTCGACGTGGACGCCGGCCCGAGCGCGTTCATCTCGACACCGCCCGGTGGCACCGACGGCGCGACCTTCCAGAACGCCACCGCCGAGGTCACCGTGCCCGACGTCCTGCACCTCGCGGTCGCGAAGTCCTGGACCACCGGCAAGACGGTCCCCGGGCGCGGGAAGGTCACGGTCGACAACCAGCTGACCGGGCTCAACGTGCTCAACGGGCTGATCACGGCCGACGCCGTCTCCGCACACGCAGCGGTCAAGAAGAACAAGCACAAGAACAGACCGACCAAGGCCACGACCGATCTGGACAGCCGGCTGCTCAACCTCACGGTCGCCGGCAACGCGATACCGGCCGGAGTCGCCCCCAACACCCGCATCGACCTGGCCGGGGTCGGCACGCTGGTCCTCAACGAGCAGGTGCGGGCCAGCTGGGGCGGCTACGTCCGGGCTCTGCACCTGACGCTGACCACGGCGCAGTACGGGCTGCCGGTGGGTGCCCAGATCGAGGTCGGCGTGGCCCTGGGCTGGGTCTCGGGCACCTGAGGCGCCGACGGCGGTGGCCACCGATCTGACAGGGTTGGGGCGTGGCCACCGTCGTCGCCCTCCACGTCGCCCCGGGCTCGCGGCTGCCCATGAAGGCGGTGTCGACGGTGTCCGTCGAGGCAGGCGCCGGCATCGTCGGCGACCGCTATCACGGCGCGAAGCATCGCCAGGTCAGCGTGCAGTCGCTGGCCGCACTGGCCGAGGCGGCTGAGCTGTTCGGGGCGGAGATCGCACCCGGCCTCACGCGGCGCAACGTGACCATCTCGGCCGGGACGGTGCCGCGCGAGCCCGGCGCGCTGATCCGGCTGGGTCCGGTGCTCCTCGAGGTCGTCCGCGTCGCCGCACCGTGCAAGCTGCTCGACGACACGATCGGCCCGGGCGCGCAGGACGCCCTGCGCCACCGCGGCGGCTCGATCTGCCGGGTGCTGGAGGGCGGCGAGGTCTCGATCGGTGACCCGGTGTCCCTCGACCGGCCGGACCCGGTGCCCTCCGAGCTCGTCGGGGGCTGAGCCGGTCCGCCTACCGCGGCAAGGGTCCCGGCCCGGCCGGGAGCCGCACCGTCACGCACAGCCCGCCGGCCGGGCGCGGGGTGAGCGTGAGGGTCCCGTCGTGTGCCTGCGCGATGCTCTGCACGATCGCCAGCCCAAGGCCGACACCCGCATGGTCGGTGCGGATGCGCTCGGTGCCCCGTTGGAACGGCTCGACGAGCGTGGCGACCAGCTCCGGCGAGAGCACCGGGCCGGTGTTCTCGACGCTCAGCGAGGCGGCCGCCGGGAGGGTGTGGGTCGAGACCCAGACGCTGCCCTGCAACGGCAGGTTGTGGACGATCGCGTTGTGCACGAGGTTCGTCGTCAGCTGCAGCAGCAGCGCGTGCGACCCGACCGTGCGGGTGACCTCGCCGGCGGTCTCGATCCGCACGCCGCGCTGCTCGGCGAACGGCAGCAGCGTCTCGGTGGCCTCCTCCGCGACCAGCGACAGGTCGACGTCCTCGCGGGCGAAGGACCTGTGGTCGGTCCGGCTGAGCAGGAGCAGCGCCTCGGTGAGCTCGATCGCGCGGGCGTTGACGGCGTGCAGCCGGTCGACCACCTTCTTGGGATCGCGGCTCGGGTCGTTGCGCGCCACGTCGAGCAGCGTCTGCGTGATCGTGAGCGGGGTGCGCAGCTCGTGCGAGGCGTTGGCCGCGAACCTGCGCTGTTCCGCGACGTGCGCCTCGAGCCGGTCGAGCATGGCGTCGAAGGCGTCGGCCAGCTCGCGGAACTCGTCCTGACGCCCGGGCAGCCGGATCCGGTGCGAGAGCGACCCGCTGGTCGCGGTCCGGGCGGCGTCCGTGATCCGCACCAGCGGCGCGAGCATCCGGCCGGCGAGGACCCAGCCTCCGAGGAGACCGAAGACCAGCAGGATCGCCAGCACGAGCAGCGCGGCCGGAGCGTAGGCACGCAGGAAGTACGCGCGGTTGCCCGGCACCAGGGCGCCCAGCAGGTTGATCAGACGGTCAGGGATGTAGCGCTGGAGGAAGTCGGACGTCGGTCCGGGCCGGCCCGCGACCCAAGCGGCGGCCAGCATCAGGAAGCCCGCGACCATGAGGAACCCGGCATAGCTGAGCGTCAGCTTCAGCCGCACGCTCGGGCCGGGTGCCCTAGCCACGGGCGCCGGCCCCGGAGACCGCGTCGATGCGGTAGCCGACACCGGGCACGGTGGCGATGACCCAGGGCTCCCCCAGCCGCTTGCGCAGGGCGGAGACCGTGATGCGCACGGCGTTGGTGAACGGGTCGGCGTTCTCGTCCCAGGCGCGCTCGAGCAGCTCCTCGGCGCTGACGACCCCGCCCTCGGCCGCGACGAGGACCTCGAGCACGGCGAACTGCTTGCGCGTCAGCGCGACGTAGCGGCCATCGCGGTAGACCTCGCGGCGGAACGGGTCGACCCGCAGCCCGGCGATCTCGCGCACCGGCGGCCGGTGGTGGGCGCGCCGCCGGTCGAGCGCGCGGAGCCGGAGCACGAGCTCGCGGAGGTCGAAGGGCTTGGTGAGGTAGTCGTCGACGCCGAGCTCGAAGCCGGTCGTCTTGTCGTCGAGCCGGTCGGCGGCGGTGAGCATCAGGATCGGCATGCCGCTGCCCGAGGCCACGATGCTCGCGGCGATCTCGTCGCCGGAGGGACCTGGGATGTCGCGGTCCAGGACGGCGATGTCGTAGTCGTTGACGCTCAGCAGCTCCAGGGCCGTGTCGCCGTCGCCGGCGAGATCGGCGGCGATCGCCTCGAGGCGCAGTCCATCGCGGATGGCCTCGGCCAGGTAGGGCTCGTCCTCGACGATCAGCACGCGCATACGTCCTCGATGCTAGGCCGCCCGACATATCGGTGCCGTATCGAAAACGGGTCACGAGCCGGCCACGCTGGGATAGTCCGTGACGTTCTGGTCGTCCGGACGACGTTGTCCACAACCAAAGCGTCACGGACTATCGCGGCGGGAGCGGTGTCCGGGCGCCTCGGACGGCCCGCATCGGCATATCGCGGACATATCGAAATCCTGATACGCCGCGGCAACGCCGCGCTGTCTTGACTGGCGTATGTGACCTGCACCGACCCGGCTCAGCTGGCCCACCCCGGCCGGCGCGCCGGTACGGCGACCGGGATCACGGTCTACGGCTGCACCCGCGAGGAGGCCGCGCTGTTCCGGGCGCTGGCCCCGCGCTACGGCGTCCTGGTGACCCTCACCGACGCAGCACCGTCGGAGGCCAACGCCGAGCTGGCCCGCGGCGACCAGTGCGTCAGCGTCGGCCACAAGACCTCGGTCAGCAACGCCACCCTCCGCGCGCTCGGCGAGGCGGGCGTCCGCCACGTCTGCGCGCGGAGCATCGGGCTCGACCACATCGACGTGGCGTTCGCGAGGGGCGTCGGCATCAGCGTCGAGGGCATCACCTACTCCCCCGACAGCGTCGCCGACTACACCGTGATGCTGATGCTGATGGCCGTGCGGCACGCGAGGTCCGTCATCTGCCGCGCCGACGCCGGCGACTACCGGCTGCCCGCCACCCGAGGCAGGGAGCTGCGCGACCTCACGGTCGGGGTGGTCGGCACCGGACGCATCGGCACCGCGGTGCTGGACCGGCTGCACGGGTTCGGGTGCCGGGTGCTGACCCACGACCTGCGCCCGAACGCGCGCGCCGCCCACGTCTCGCTCGACGAGCTCCTCGAGCAGAGCGACATCGTCACCCTGCACACGCCGCTCACCGCCCGGACCCACCACCTGCTGGATCGGCGGCGGATCGAGCGGCTTCGGCCCGGTGCGGTCGTCGTCAACACCGGCCGCGGCGCCCTCCTCGACACCGGCGCGCTGCTCCAGGCCCTGGAGGACGGCCGGCTGGGCGGGGCGGCCCTCGACGTCCTCGAGGGCGAGGAGGGGGTCTTCGGCGCGGACCTCGGGGACGAACCCCTCGGCAACGAGACGCTCGCCCGGCTGCGGGCCCTGCCCAACGTGCTCGTCAGCCCGCACACCGCCTACTACACCGACCATGCGGTCGCCGACATGGTCGAGAACACCCTGCTCAGCTGTCTCGAGTTCGAGAGGAACCACCGTGTCTGAGGTCCCCAAGGTCAAGGTCGGGATCGTGTTCGGGGGGAGCTCGGAGGAGCACCCCGTCTCGGTCAAGTCCGCCCGGGAGGTCGCCAAGAGCCTCGACCCGGAGAAGTACGACTCCTACTGGATCGGGATCACCAGCAGCGGTGGCTGGCGGCTGTGCGCCGGTCCCGAGCCGGGCTGGGAGAACGGCGACAGCCGCCCGGCCGTGCTCTCCCCCGACCGCGACGCGCCGGGGCTGCTCGTCCTCGACGGCGGCCGGCACCGGACGGTCGGCCTCGACGTCGTCTTCCCGGTCCTGCACGGCAAGCTCGGTGAGGACGGAGCGATCCAGGGTCTGCTCGAGCTGGCCGGGATCCCCTACGTCGGGTGCGACGTCCAGAGCTCCGCACTGTGCATGGACAAGTCGCTCACCTACCTGGTCGCGCGCGACGCCGGCGTCGCCACACCCAGGTTCTGGACCGTGTCGGCGAACGAGAAGGTCGACCCGGACCTGCTGCCCTACCCCGTCTTCGTGAAGCCGGCGCGCTCCGGCTCGTCGTTCGGAGTCAGCAAGGTGACCGGACCCGACGAGCTCGAGGTCGCGATCCAGACGGCGCGCGCCTATGACGCGAAGGTGCTGGTCGAGGAGGCCGTCGCGGGCAGCGAGGTCGGCTGCGCGATCCTCAGCGAGCGCTTCGGGCTGGTGGCCGGCGAGGTGGACCGGGTCGCGCTCAGCCATGGCTTCTTCAAGATCCACCAGGAGAAGGAGCCCGAGCGCGGCTCGGAGAACTCCACGTTCATCGTCCCCGCTGACATCTCCGCGGAGGCGCGCGAGCTCGTGCAGGACACCGCGAAGACCCTCTACCGCGCGCTCGGCTGCCGCGGCCTGGCGCGGGTCGACCTGTTCCTCAAGGACGACGGATCGGTCGTGCTCAACGAGGTGAACACCCTGCCCGGCCTCACCTCCTACAGCCGCTACCCGCGGATGATGCGGGCCGCCGGGCTCCCGCTGTCCGACGTCGTCGACCGGCTGATCACGCGGACTCTCGCCGGGAGCCGGCGATGAACGACGACTTCGCCTTCGTCGACGAGGTGGTGCCCGGCATCCGGTGGGACGCCAAGTACGCCACCTGGGACAACTTCACCGGAAAGCCGGTCGACGGCTACCTCGCGAACCGCGTCGTCGGCACCCGAGCGCTGTGCGCCGCGCTGCGGCTGGCTCAGGACGAGGCCGCCACCCACGGCTTCGGGCTGCTGCTGTGGGACGGCTACCGCCCGCAGCGTGCCGTGGACCGGTTCGTGCGCTGGGCCCATGAACCCGAGGACGGCCGGACCAGGGCGCGGCACTACCCCCACCTCGACCGGGCCGCGATGTTCGAGCGGGGCTACGTCGCGACCAGGTCGGGCCACACCCGCGGCAGCACCGTCGACCTGACGCTGTACGACCTGGCGACCGGCGAGCTCGCCGCCATGGGCGGCCACCACGACCTGATGGACCCCGTGTCCCACCATGGCGCGCGGGGCATCCCGCCCCAGGCCGCCGTCAACCGGGAGCACCTGCGCGAGCTGATGGAGGCAACCGGCTTCCGCGCCTACGAGCGCGAGTGGTGGCACTACACCCTCGCGGACGAGCCGTTCCCGGACACCTACTTCGACTTCCCGATCACGGTGGAGCTCGCCCGGACCGCGTGACGGCGTTGGTGTCGGCGAGGGCCGATCGCAGGAAGCCGATGTGCTCTCGCGTGAGCTCGAAGATGTCGACCTCGTCGCGGTCGAGCCACGCTATGCCGCCGAACTCGCTGGAGATCGAGCCGCGGTAGCCGTGCCGGACGAGCAGGGTGACCAGCTCGCGATGCGGGGCCCTGACGTGGGCGTCGGCGTCCTCCCAGTCCCAGAACTTGGCGTGCGCGTGGCCGACCCAGGGCAGGACGTGGGTCCAGTCCTGCAGGTCGCCGTGGCCGAACCGGATGAACGGCGTCACGAGCTCCTCGCGGACGGCCGCGGGCACCTCCACACCCTCGAGGGCGGCGAGCAGCCGTCCGAGCCGGTCGAACGGCGCGCCCTCGGAGCGCCACGCCGTCTCGAGCTGGGCCTCGAGGCCGGGCGTCGCCCCGAGCCGGCGGAGGACGCGGCGGTAGGTCACCGGCAGGTCGGGCATCGCCACCGAGCTGTCGAGCGTGAGCCCGACGGGAGCGCCCGGGTTGGCCTGCAGCCACCCGACGAGCGTCGTCACCTCGGGGGCGTCGGGCGACGTGCAGCTGCCTGGTGAGCTCCTCGGCGCTCTCGTCGACGGTGAGCAGCCGACCCGGCCGGACCGCTCGGTCGACGTAGACGCCGAACACGGTGGGGCGCAGGCCGAGCCGCACGACGTCGGAGACGAAGGTCTCCACCTCGGCCTGCGTCGGTGTCGGGAGACCACGGAAGGACTGGTGGCCGACGAGCTCGAGGTCGGCCCGAGACCGAGCCGCTGGACCCGGCCGGAAGGTCGGGGCCGCCGGTGCGGGCATCGGGGATCTCGGCAACGAGGGTGCCGTTCGGGTCAGGGGCGCGGATGCCGAGACTGTCGAACGCGAAGCCCTTCTCAGCGACCGTGTCCCACACCCCGAGCTGGCGGAAGACGCGCAGGGCGTTGCCCTGGAGGGTGATGCCGGAGCCAAGGGCGCCGACATCGGGCTTGACGTCGACGAGGTCGACCGAGACGCCCTTCTCGGCGAGGAGGATCGCCGTCGCAGTGCCGGCGGCACCGGCTCCGATGACGAGGACAGAACGGACGGCAGGCATGAACGGGGCTCCTTCGCACACGTCTAGCTGAGGAGCTCCAACTGTCGGCCGCGTCACGTTCGGCGGGAAGCCGAAGGTGTCGATGCTCACCATCAGCCCGCGTGATCCGCTGGCTGTGGTGGGGCGGGTGGGGCTCGAACCCACGACCCAAGGATTATGAGTCCTCTGCTCTAACCGACTGAGCTACCGCCCCGTGGTGGCACCCCGGGGTGGGGGGGCGCACCAGCCGCAGCCGACCCTATCCACGCCCCCGCGTGGGGAGAAACCAGTCGCGACCCGGGTCGGACGCTCGCCGCCGAGGAGGCTTGCATAGAGAGGGCTGGGTGCGAGTGGGCCCCACGGCGATCAGCCGGTCGCGTTCACCCGGAGCGGAGCTGCTTGGGCGTGACCGTACGAGCAATGACGTCCGCGGCCACCTGCCGCAGCGGGATGCGTTGGCGGCGGCTGTGCTCACGCATCAGACGGAAGGCCTTGTCGACGCTGGTGCTGGTCAGGGCCATGAGGACACCCTTGGCCCGCTCGATGAGGACAGCGTCATGATCGATGGTGTCCAGGACGTCGCGGCTCGGACTGATGCCGGGTTCGTGTTGACCGTCGTTGATGTCGATCCGATGCACGCCACCATCCGAGCCGCCGGCGAGCTGGGCCTCTCCGCGCGGGGCCCCTCGCCGAGCTGCTCCAGCAGCAACAGACCGCAGGGCGCCGAGTCATCCGACTCGACGTGTCCGAGGCGATCTTCCTCGACTGCTCGTGCCTGAGCGTCCTCAGGAAGAGCCGCTGACGACGGCGGTTTGCTCCCCCGGTTGGACTCGAACCAACAACCCTTCGATTAACAGTCGAATGCTCTGCCAGTTGAGCTACGGGGGATCAGGTTGCAGCGCCAAACCCTAGCAAGGCCCGGACCCCGGCATGCAATCCGCGGCTCAGGCGGGGGGCGCGGTGCTCTCTCGTACGACGAGCGAGGTGGGCAGCATGATGCGTTCGGGGGTCCCCGTCTTGCCGTTGCCCATGGCCGCCACCAGCGCGCGCACCGCCTCGTGACCCTTGGTCGCGACCTCCTGGTGGACCGTGGTCAGCTGTGGCCGCGATGCGGTGGCGACCGGCGAGTCGTCGTAGCCGACGACCGACAGGTCCTCGGGGACCCGCAGGCCGAGCGAGCGGGCGACGCTGATGACGCCCAGGGCGTACGCGTCGGAGAAGCACAGGACGGCCGTGGGGCGGTCGGGACGGTCGAGCAGCTTGCGGGCCTCGACCTCGACCTCGTCGCTGGGCCGGAACCAGGCGGTGACGACCTCCGGCTCGATGCCCGCGGCCTCGAGGGCCTCGCGCCAGCCGGCCATCCGCTCGCGCGCGGGGTAGTTCCACGCCGGCACCCCGTCGACCTCATAGTTCGTGCGCAGCGTGAGGATCGCGACCCGGGTGTGCCCGAGGTCGACGAGGTGCTGCGCCGCGGCGCGGGCGCCGGCCCGGTCGTCGACGTTCACGCTGGGCGCGTCGGGACTGGGGTCGCGGTCGACCGAGACCATCGGCAGGCCCCGCCGCTGCAGCCAGGCGATGTCGGACGACGCAGGGTCGCAGATGTAGACGATGGCGCCGTCCATGGCCACATCGCGGGCCGGCACGAAGCCGGACGGGACGCTCCGCTGGAGGTCCGGCGGGCGGGTCCGGAGCTCTCCTGGCCCCGAGGTCAGCAGCGTCACCGCCAGCCCCTCGTGCGTCAGCGCGTCCGCCACCGAGCTCAGGAACTCGGTGGCCACCACGTCCTCGAACGCCTGCGGCAGCTCGTCGGTCAGCAGCAGCCCGATCGACCCGGTGCGACCCCGGGCCAGCGCCCGGGCCGCCGGGTCCGGGCCGACGTAGCCGAGCTCGTCGGCGGCCACGAGGATCCGCTCCCGCAGCTCCGAGGAGAGCTGGTCGGGTCGTGAGAACGCGTTGGACACCGTCATTCGGCTGACGCCGACGCGGTCGGCGATCGACTGGAGCGTCACCTTGGCCATGGGAGACCCAGTATTGCCGGTCAGCCCAGCCGGCTCGGCGGGCGACCGGCCGTTGTGCTGGCCGGTCAACTGGGCTGGCACGCCTTGCTGGGCCGCGGCGTGGGCTCGACCCACCGGGCGACGGCGCGCAGGTTGCGGGCGACGCGGAGCCGGGCGGCGGCGAGCCGCTCACCGCGAGGCGCCTCGTCGGGCAGCACGGGAGCGTCCGGCCGGGCGCTGCCGGCGGTACGCCGAGTGAGCTCGACGGCGAGGTGTGCGGCGATGGGTTCGAAGGTCATTGCTCCTCCTCGGTTTCTTTATCGATACAGTTCTTTATCGGTACAGTACGCCGCTCCTCTGTACCGGTCAAGCGGGTTTCCGAGAAAGTTCGGGCCAGGGTCAGAGTGGCCCGATCAGCCCCCGAGCTCGTCCCGGGCCGCCGCCAGCGCCTCCTGCGCGGCGTGCTCCACGAAGGGGTCCTCGGGGTCGATCCCCTCGTCGTACTCGAAGAGCCAGCTCACCTCGCGTTCGCCGGCCGGGGCGCGCCGAGCGATCACCCGGAGCCCGCGGCGGCCGCGGATCGGGACGTGGCGCTGCAGCACGACCGATGCGGTGACCCGCTCCCGTACGAGCTCCAGCAGTCGGCCCGGATCGGTGAGCACCACGGAGTGGGTCGGCCGGGGCTCGCCCCAGCTGCCGACCTCGCTGACCCGCAGCGTCTCGGAGTCGAGATCCCAGTCGGCGGCCTCGACCTGCTCCCACGGGATCCGTACCCCGTCGGGTAGGTAGAGCGCCGACCGGGTGCCGGCCACCACCCCCGCCTCGGTCGTGGCGTGGGCGAGCACCCTCTCCCCCGCCGCGACGTCCACGACGGGCGGCGTACGCCGGAGCCTCACTGGCTGCCGACGATCCGGTCGCGCAGCTTGCGCCGGTGCTCCTCGAGGGCGGCGAGCTCGCCGAACATCCGGTTGTAGGCCTCCACGTGCTCGACCGGGTTGGTGCGCTGCATCTTCGACTTCACCTGGTCGATCCGGCGCAGCGTGGTCAGTTCGAGCAGGCGCACGACGTGCTGCAGCACGTAGTCGGCGGTCGGGGCCTTGGCCAGCGGAAGCGGCTCGACGCTCAGCTCGCTGATGGCCGAGGCAACGGCCGGGTCGGTCGCCTGGTCGCGCAGCCGGCCCGACCAAGCCACGTCGGCGGCGCCGGCGTGGGCGCCGCCGGCGGCGGCGACCGCCTCCCACACCGCGCGGTAGGTCGGGTGCATGAAGTCCTCGGGGCCGACGTCACTCGTGGTCCGGCCGATGACCATCGGGTGCTGGAGCACGAGCTTGAGGGTCTCGCGCTCGATCGCGAACCTCGGGTCGCGCAGGCTCGGGAGCTCCTGGCGGGCCGGCCGCTCGGCGACCAGCTCCTCCTCAGGGGGTGCGTGGTGCCCGCCGCTGACCGGCCCCGGGCGCCGCTGCGAGGCGCGGCGAACCTCCGCCCGCGCCTCCTCGACCTCGACGCCGACCATCGAGGCGATCTCGCGGGCGAAGGCATCGACCTTCGACCGGTCGCGGATGCTCGAGACCAGCCGGGCGCTCTCGCGGAGCGCGTCGACCCGGCCGTCGGCACGGTCGAGGTCGTACTTGGCGACGATGTTGGACAGCACGAACCGGTAGAGCGGGACCCGCCGCGCCACCAGCTCGCGCACCGCCGCGTCGCCCTTCTTGATCCGCACGTCGCACGGGTCGAGGCCGTCGGGCTCGACGGCGACGTAGGTCTGGGAGACGAAGTTCTGGTCGCCCTGGAAGGCCTTGAGCGCCGCGGCCTGGCCGGCGGCGTCACCGTCGAAGGTGAAGACCACCTCGCCGCGGAACTCCTCGTGGTCGGCCATGTAGCGGCGCAGCACCTTGGCGTGCTCGTCGCCGAACGCCGTACCGCACGAGGCCACGGCCGTCTTGACCCCGGCCAGGTGGCAGGCCATCACGTCGGTGTAGCCCTCGACCACGACGGCCTGGGACGCCCGGCCCATCTCGCGCCGGGCCAGGTCGATGCCGTAGAGCACCCGGCTCTTCTTGTAGATGGGCGTCTCGGCCGTGTTGAGGTACTTCGCCTCGACCCGGTCGTCGTCGAAGATCCGCCGGGCACCGAAGCCGATGGTCTCGCCGCTCGCCTCGCGGATCGGCCAGAGCAGGCGCCCGCGGAACCGGTCGTACGGCGACCCGCCGCGCTGGCTCGGCACGGCCAGGCCGCCGACGGTGATCTCCTCGGGCGAGAAGCCGCGGGCGCGGAGATGGCGGAACAGGTCCTCTCCCCCGCGCGGCGCGAACCCCAGCCCGAAGGTCGCGGCCGTGTCGCCGTCGAAGCCCCGCTCGGTCAGGAACTGCCGCGCCTGCGCGGCCTCGGGAGTGAGCAGCTGCTCGGCGTAGAACTCCTGCGCGACCCGGTGCGCCTCGACCAGCTTGCCGCGCGGCGGCCCCTTCGGCCGCTCGTCGCGACTCTCGCCCTCCTCGTGCTTGAGCTGGACGCCGTACTTCTCCGCGAGCCGCTCGACGGTCTCGGTGAAGGTCAACCCGTCGATCTTCATCAGGAAGGAGATGACGTCGCCGCCCTCCCCGCAGCCGAAGCAGTGGAAGCTCTGCCGGGATGGGTTCACGTTGAACGACGGGGTCTTCTCGTCGTGGAAGGGGCAGAGCCCCTTCTGGGAGCCGCCACCGGCGTTCTTCAAGGTGACGTACTGGCCGACGACCTCGTCGATGAGGGCCTTCTCGCGCACCTCGGCGATGCTCTCCTCGCGGATCCGGCCTGACACGAGCGACAGCCTACGGCGGGGTCAGTAGTCGCCGGTCATGATGTTCACAGGCTCACGACCGGCCGCGAGTCGATGCAGCTGGTGGCGGACCAGGCGGTACGCGCGCGGCCACATCGCGCTGGACGAGCCGCCCACGTGTGGGGAGATCAGCAAGCCCGGACACTGCCAGAGCGGGCTGTCCTCGGGCAGCGGCTCGGGGTCGACGACGTCGAGCGCCGCGCGGATCCGCTCGGCCTGCAGCGCCTCGACCAGCGCGTCGGTGTCGACGACAGGACCGCGGGCGACGTTGACCAGCAGCGCGCCGTCCTTCATCCGGGACAGGAAGTCGGCGTCGACCAACCCCCGGGTGGCATCGGTGAGCGGCAGCGCCAGCACGACGACGTCCGCGTCCGGGAGCAGGGCGGGCAGGTCAGCGATGGCGTGCACGCCATCGCGGGCCGAGCGCGCGACCCGCACCACCGAGCACTCGAACGGCGTCAGTCGCGCCTCGATGGCGGCGCCGATCGCGCCGTAGCCCACCAGCAGCACAGTCCGGTCCGCGAGCGCCGGGTGCCAGCCGGGCTGCCACTCGTGCCGGTCCTGGGCGCGCACGAACTGGGGTACGCCGCGCAGCGAGGCCAGCACCAGCGTGAGCACCAGCTCGGCCGTCGAGGTGTCGTGGATGCCGCGGCCGCTGCACAGGGTCACGCCCTGCGGGATCGCCGGCCGGACGTTGTCGACGCCGGCGGTGAGGGTCAGGACGTAGCGCAGCGAGGTCATCTGGGAGATCACGTCGGCGACCGCCGGCCCCACGGCGTACGGCGCGACGTAGACCTCGACGTCGGTGACCGAGTCCGGCACCGAGACCGTCGGGTCGACCACCTCGTAGTCGAAGGCGGCCGGCGGATCTCCGAGCTCGGCCGGGTCGAACGGCAGCCACACCAGCGTCACGCCCGCCACCCCGCCCGGATGCCGCTTCCGCGCTGGACCAGCCGCTCGTGCCAGGTGACCGCGCTCGCGTCGGTGAGCGAGGCGACCTGGTCGATCACCACCCGCAGCCGGGCGGCGTCGTCCGGCGCTGCCGCCCAGTCGTCGGCGAACGCCCGCTCCAGTGACGTCGGCGTGTGGGCGAGCATCACTTCGACGAGCTCGGAGACCAGCTCGCGCTGTCGGCTCATCAGCGCGACCCGGTCGTCGGCCTCCATGACGTAGTGGGCGGCGATGCCCTTGAGCACGGCCATCTCGACCACGGTGGACTCGGGGACGACCAGGTCGGCCCGGTAGCGCACGAAGGGTCCTGCGGCAGCAGCGAAGGTCGCCTCCTGGACCTCGCCGCAGAAGCGCCCGATCAGGTCGCTGGTGAGGTTCTTGAGCGCCCCGAGGCTGCGCCGCGAGCCGTCGTAGGGCGTGCCGGGCCAGCTCCCGACCTCGGTGAGCGCGGTGAGTGCGGCCTCGAGGGTCTGGTCGTCCGCGCCGGGCAGGTAGCGAGCGCGCACCGCCTCCCACACCGCTGGTCGGTCGAGCCGGGTCAGGTCGACCCGCTCGGCGACCACACCGTCCTCGACGTCGTGCACCGAGTAGGCGACGTCGTCGGCCAGGTCCATGATCTGGGCTTCCACGCACTGCCGCTCGCCGTCCGCACCCCTGCGCAGCCAGGTGAACACCGGCAGGTCGTCCTCGTAGACACCGAACTTGCGCCGGTCGACCGAACGGCGCCACGGGTACTTGGTGCAGGCGTCGAGCGTGGCACGGGTCAGGTTCAACCCCACCGAGCGACCCTCGGCGTCGACCGTCTTGGCCTCGAGACGGGTGAGCAGCCGCAGCGTCTGCGCGTTGCCCTCGAAGCCGCCGCAGGGTCCCGCGATCGCGTCCAGCGCCTCCTCGCCGTTGTGTCCGAACGGCGGGTGGCCCAGGTCGTGCGCCAAGGCGGCGGTCTCCGCGATGTCGGGCTGGGAGCCCAGCGCCCTGGACAGGTCGCGGGCGACCTGTGCCACCTCGAGGCTGTGGGTGAGCCGGTTGCGCACGAAGTCGTCCATCTGCGGACCGTGCACCTGCGTCTTGGCCGCCAGCCGCCGGGACGCGGCGGAGTGGACGACCCTCGCCCGGTCGCGCTCATAGGGCGTGCGCTCGGGCGCCTCGACGCGCTTGGGCGGCTCGGCGACGACCCGCTCGCGGTCGTGGTCGTCGTAGAGGTCGGTGCTGTCCATCGATCGCGACTCTAGGTGAGACCAGGGCGGTGGTCGCTTCGGTCGTCGCGCTGCGGTCAGGTCTCGGCGGTCGGGTCAGGCTTCGAGGTCGCCGTGGGTGCCAGGTGCGCCGACCCGGCGCTTCGGCACGGCGCGGGGCCTTCGGCCGCGGGCGTGCCGAACCGCCGGGTCGGCGGTGTGTCGGTGTGCTGAGCCGGCTCTGCCGGCTCAGTACACCGACACGTGCACGTGGTCGAAGTGGTTGGCCGTGGCGGAGCCCCGGTTGGGCATCAGCCGCCAGCCCTCGGAGGCGCGCTCCGGGGTCCAGATGTGCTGACGCCAGATGACGTCGTAGAGGTGCAGCTCGGAGGCGTGCGCCTGGAGGAACTCCGCGATCGTGGTGCCGAGCTCGACGTCGCTGGTCATGATGTCGAGGGCCTTGCCGCTCGAGTGCTCGCCGTGGGCGTCCCAGCCGCCGTAGGACGTGATCTGCGGGAACGCGTGGCAGACCGACCGGTAGACGTAGACGGCACCGTCGGTGAGGCCGTTCTCGACGCTGCCGTCGGGACAGGGCTCCATCGAGAGGCCGGCCGCCGCGGCGACCGGCTTGTCGTCGGACAGGTAGCCGTCGGTGACCCACCGGGCCTTGCCGTTGAGGACGATCTCGGTACGGCCCCACATCTCGCGGCCGGTGACCAGCACCTTCTTGCCCTCGGCCAGCTCGCCCAGGAGCTTGGCCTTGTCGCCCGGCTGGTTCCAGATGTTGAGGTCGTCGGTCGTCCACTGCTGCTTGGTGGCCGCCTTGATCGCCGTGGCGACCGCCGTCTTGGACATGAACGCCGGCGGCGGCAGGTCGCGGGAGGCGGTCGCCTTCACCCGGTTCTCGGAGCGGGTCAGCTCGTCCTGGCCGCGGTCGGCGGAGGTGGACACCGACACGCTCGCCGCCGCGGGGGCGCTCAGCCTGGACAGGTCGGAGGCTGCGGGGTCCGAGGCCACCACGCCGATGGTCACCGCGGAAGCCGTCGCGAGGACGGCCAGCGGTCCGAGGACGTTCCTGGCATGGAGTTTGATGCGGCGGGCTTCGGCTTCCCGCTTGTGGCGATGATCTGCCACAGCGCTGATCCTCTGCTGTCGGGTGCATAGTCGTGCGCCGGCCAGAGTGGTGGCCGACGCGGTTCACGACTCAACCACATGGGTGAGGAGGCAGCCAATCCCTGACACGGCGTACGGCGTGGCGCCGGTCACGCGCGGTCGGCGCGCTGAGCGGGGATCCGGGGACCGGGTGCCCTGCGGGCTGTAACCGGGATCTCACCCGCCGGTGGTCTCCGAGACCTCCTCGGTGAGGCCGCAGCCGGTGCCGTCGGTGTCGTCCAGCCAGCCCTCCGGAAGGGCGACCCGGTCGCGCGGCGAGCCCTGACGGCCGCGCGGCGCACCGAGCTCGGACACCGGGAACGGCTCGGCGGGGTCCAGGCGGGCGAGGAGCTCGTCGAGCTCGGCCAGCGAGCCGATCATCGCCAGCGAACGGCGCAGCTCACCCCCGGCCGCGAACCCCTTGAGATACCACGACACGTGCTTGCGGAACTCGACGCAGCCACGCTCCTCCCCCAGGTGGTGGGCCAGCAGCTCGGTGTGTCGGCGCATCATCGCGGCCACCTCGCCGAGGGTCGGCAGCGTGGCCACGGGCGTGCCGGCGAAGGCCGCGGCGAGGTCGCGGAACAACCACGGCCGGCCGAGGCAGCCGCGCCCGACGACCACTCCGGCCACGCCGGTCTGCTCGACCATGCGCTGCGCGTCGGAGGCCTCCCAGATGTCGCCGTTGCCGAGCACCGGGATGTCGACGTGCTCGACCAGCCGCGCGATCGCGTCCCAGTCGGCCGCACCGGAGTAGGCCTGGGCGACGGTCCGCCCGTGCAGCGCGATCGCCGCGCAGCCGGCCTCCTGCGCGATCCGTCCGGCGTCGAGATAGGTCAGGTGGTCGTCGTCGATGCCCTTGCGGGTCTTCATCGTCACCGGCACGCCGTACGGCGCGGCAGCGGCGACGGCGTGCTCGAGGATCTCGCCGAGCAGCTGGCGCTTCCACGGCAGCGCGCCACCACCGCCCTTGCGGGTCACCTTGGGCACCGGGCAACCGAAGTTCAGGTCGACGTGAGCCACGCCGTAGTCCCCGCACAGGATCTCGGTGGCCTTGCCGACGTAGACCGGGTCGGTGCCGTAGAGCTGCACCGATCGCACGCTCTCGAGCTCGTCGAACACCAGCATGTCGAGGGTGTGCTTGTCGCGCTCGACGACGCCGCGGCTGGTGATCATCTCGCAGACGTAGAGGCCGGCCCCCTGCTCGGCGCACAGCCGCCGGTAGGCGGCGTTGGTGATGCCCGCCATCGGCGCGAGCACCACGGGCGTCGCCACCTGCAGCGGGCCGAGGGTCAGACCGGTCATGCCCCCATTGTCCGCGAGGCCACCGGTCAAGCCGCAATCGAAGTCAGAGGGGGAACCCGAGGTGCCGGCCCTTGACCCAGGGCGTGGCACGCTCACAGACGCGCGCCATCGTGCACCGGACCAGCGCCTTGGTCGGCCCGCTCTTGACCTGGACGAGCAGGCTGCCGTCGGGTTCCCAGCCCAGCGCCGCGTCGAAGTCCGCCTTGAACGCGGGGACCGGCGGCACGAAGGTCCCGGACGACCAGGTCGGCGTCCCGGGAGCGGACAGCGAGGTGGGGCCGACGGAGTCGGCCGGGACGTTGACGAAGAGCAGGTCGGCGTCAAGGTCACCGAACCACGCGTCCGGGCCTGCCGAGACCGGCTTGCCGGGGACGGTCCAGGTCTGGGTCTTCGTGCGGGTGCTGATCAGCAACCTGTCGCCGAGGAAGTCGAGGAGGCGCACGGTGCCGCCCCAGTTGCGGTGTGCGACCACCTTGCCGGTGAGGTCGAGGACCGCCACGGCGGTCGCGCCGCCGCGGTCGAAGCTCCACTGCGCGACCAGGGAGCCACCCTTGGCCAGGGTGTAGTGCGTGTCGGACTCGTCGTAGGTGTGCTTCCACACGGTGCGGACCCTGCTGTCGTGCACCGCGAGCACCTTCGGGCGACAGCCGGGGGTGACCACGATCCACGCCCCGCCGCGCTTGCCCAGCACCTCCGAGGCCGCGCCGGCCTTGCCGAGCGGCAGGGAGCGGCGAGGGCGACAAGCGCCCAGCCGAGTCGACGGTTCACAGGAACGAGACCTCCTGGTAGGGCAGCAGCAGGGCCAGCAGCGTCCTCGTGCCTGGTCCGAGGCGTGGTGGTGGGGTTTGGTTCGGGCGTGGGCCCCGACCGGAAGGGGCCGTTGCCGACCGGCGCTGTCAGCCGTTGGGGCTGGAGGAGCCCTTCTTCTTGTGCGCCTTCTTCGGCGGCTTTGGCTTCTCGAGGTCACCGGTCCAGGTGATCGGGTCGTAGTCCTGCGTGGGCCGGAAGCTGACCGCCGTCAGCGCGCCCTTCTGCGGCGAGAGGAAGACCAGGCACGCCTTCATCGTCCGGCCGGGCTTGAACTTCTTCGGGAACGTGCCGGGCTCGCACGGCGGGAAGGCGCTCGCGAAGGTGTTGGCCTCGACGAGGGTGTTGGTGCCGTCGACGATGTAGAGCGGGACCTTCTTGCCCCCCAGGTCGGTGTCGCCGCGGTTGGTGACGGTGACCCGGACGAAGTAGGGGTTGGAGTTCTTCTGGGCCTGGTCGAGCTGCCAGCCGGCGAAGGACTTCTTGAAGCTCGTCTTCTCCAGCCGGGTGACCGTGATGTCGAGGACGCCGACGACGCCCTGGCGCAGCTCCCAGGCGACGGTCGCGGTGTCACCGACCTGCAGCTGGCTGCCCTGCGGGCTCAGCTCGACGCCCGCCGGGACGGGGAGGGTGGGGCCGGCCGAGTCGGTGGACGTGGTCGACGTCGTCACCGACCCGGTGCCGGATCCGGAGACGCTCGCCGACGTGGAGTCCCCCGCCTTCGGTGTCTTGCCGTCGTCGGAGCAGCCGCTCAGCAGCCCCGCGCACGCGACCAGCACGACCGCGGCGCACGACGAAGCCCTCCGCACCCTCCTACGCACCCGGTCATTGTGCAGGGCCAAGCCCATCAACAACCGACGAATCGCTGCGCGAAGTACGACGTGATGCCCTCGAGCGGGACCCGCTCCTGTTCCATGGTGTCGCGGGAGCGGACCGTGACCGCGTGGTCGTCGAGGGTCTCGAAGTCGACCGTCACGCAGTACGGCGTACCGATCTCGTCCTGGCGCCGGTAGCGGCGACCGATGGCGCCGGAGTCGTCGAAGTCGACGTGCCAGCTCTTGCGGAGCTCGGCGGCGAGGTCGCGCGCTTTCGGCGAGAGGTCGGCGTTGCGGCTGAGCGGGAGGACGGCCACCTTCACCGGCGCCAGCCGCGGGTCGAGCCGGAGCACCGTGCGCTTGTCGACACCGCCCTTGGTGTTGGGCGCCTCGTCCTCGGAGTAGGCGTCGACCAGGAAGGTCATCAGGCTGCGCGAGAGCCCGGCGGCCGGCTCGATGACGTAGGGGTAGTAGCGCTCATTGGCGGCCTGGTCGAAGTAGGACAGGTCGGTGCCGGAGTGCTTGGCGTGGGTCTGCAGGTCGAAGTCGGTGCGGTTGGCGATGCCCTCGAGCTCGCCCCACTCCGAGCCCTGGAAGCGGAAGCGGTACTCGATGTCGACGGTGCGCGTGGAGTAGTGGCTGAGCTTCTCCTGCGGGTGCTCGTAGTGGCGCAGGTTGTCGGGGTCGATCCCGAGGTCGACGTACCACTTGGTGCGCTCGTCGATCCAGTGCTGGTGCCACTCCTTGTCCTCGCCCGGCTTGACGAAGAACTCCATCTCCATCTGCTCGAACTCGCGGGTCCGGAAGATGAAGTTGCCCGGCGTGATCTCGTTGCGGAAGCTCTTGCCGATCTGGGCGATGCCGAACGGCGGCTTCATGCGCGAGCTGGTGACGACGTTGGCGAAGTTGATGAAGATGCCCTGGGCGGTCTCCGGGCGCAGGTAGTGCAGCCCCTCCTCGTTCTCGATCACGCCGAGGTAGGTCTTGAGCAGGCCCGAGAACTGGCGCGGCTCGGTCCACGCGCCACGGGTGCCGCAATTGGGGCAGGCGACAGTGGAGAGGTCGACGGTGTCCGGGTCGTCGATGCCCTTCTTCTCCGCGACCTGCTCCTGGAGGTGGTCCGCCCGGAACCGCTTGTGGCAGGACTGGCACTCGGTCAGCGGGTCGGTGAAGGTGTCGACGTGGCCGCTGGCCTCCCAGACCTGGCGCGGCAGGATGATCGAGGAGTCGAGACCGACCATGTCGTCGCGCTGCTGCACCATGGCCTTCCACCACTGGCGCTTGATGTTCTCCTTGAGCTCCACGCCGAGCGGGCCGTAGTCCCAGGCCGACCGGGTGCCGCCGTAGATCTCGCCGCAGGGATAGACGAAGCCCCGGCGCTTGGCGAGGGAGACGACGAGGTCGACGTTGCCCCCCTTTGAATTCAGTGTGGATGCTTTGGCCACGGGTGGCGCTCCCTGCTAGTGGTCACGGCCGGCTGGCTGCCGGTCTGGCGTTTGTCTCGGTTGAGGCTGACTCGGTTGAAGAGGTCAGCCTATCGACCTGGTCGACTCGATATTGAGGACGGTCTCCGGCTCGACGAGCTCGTAGGCGCTGGGCTCGTCCACGGCCCGGCTGAGCAGCGGCACGGCATTGAGCTTGACCTCATACGACGACAGCGCGCGTCGGTAGGCGCCGACGTTCTCCCACCGCGTGGTGAGCACCCAGAGCGTCGGGTCGTCGAGGTTGCGACCGATCCGTCCCTCGAGGTAGCCCGGTCGCCCGGCGAGTACGTCGTGCGCGGCGGTCAGCTCGCCACGGAACGTCTCGCCGTCCACGAGCGGGACACGGAACCGGTTCACGACGAGCACGGGTGAACTCTAGGAGGCCGCTGTCTGCCCGGCACGGCGCCGCCCGACGGCGAGAAGGCCCTCCACCGTCCGGGCGGGACCGGGGAGCTCCCGCCCGGACGTGGATGGGACCTCAGCGGACTTCGGCGCTCAACGCGACGTCGAAGCCGGCGTTGCGTGCCAGTCCCATCAACAAGATGGCAGCCCATTCGACGACGTAGGTCATCTCGACGCCTCCTACGTCGATGGGCCGCAGGCCCAGGCTCTGCAGGAAGTCGGCGACCTGTGCCCTCGCCTCCGGACCATCGCCGGCGAAGAAGACGTCCACCGCGCCCTGGGCAAGGACGTCGGCGAAGATCGTGTTGAGTGCCTTGACGACGTGGGTGCCCGCGGGGGCGGCGGCGGCGATCTGCTGGGACACCGAGTTCCCGACGCTGGTCACGATCCCGGTGCCGTCGTCGTTGAACGGGTTGGTGATGTCGACCAGGGTCTTGCCGGCCAACGCGTCGCCGTAGTGCGCGACCACGTCAACCGCGTTCTGGTACAGGACGGCGACGATGACGATGTCACCAGTGGGCCTTGCGCCGTAGGTGCCGACGGTGGCTCCGTCGCCGATCCGGTCGGCGAGGGCCTGGGCCTTGGCGACGTCGCGGCTCATGATCTCGACGGCGTGGCCGTGCTGGGCCGCGAGGGTGCCGATCGTCCTGGCCATGTTTCCCGATCCGATGATGCTGATGCTGGTCATGATGAGTCTTCTTTCGTTGTGGCTGGATGGTTCGGTCGTTCGTTGCCGGTTCGGCCGGCTGTGGAGTCGTTGCGTCGATCCGTCCGTCAGAAGAGTCCACCGACGATCTCGTCGAGCGGCTCGGGCTGGCCGGCCTCGTGGTGGAACCGGGTGCCACCCCTGATCAGGGCGCCGCTGAGCACGGCTCCCGCCCAGAAAGCGCCCGCGGCCCACCAGTAGCCGACCGCGAACCCGTGCACGGTTGCGTCGACGGCAGCAGTGCTGCCGTGGTCGGCCAGGTAGTTGCTGGTGGCCGTGGCGACGAAGGTGCTGATCACGGCGATACCGAGTGCCGCGCCCAGCTGCTGCGCCACGTTGTTGAGCGCGCCTGCGGCACCGGCATCGCGCGGCTCGGCACCCAGCTGTGCGAGCGCGACCGCCGAGACGATGGCCGACCCGACGCCCGCGCCGGCCAGGATCAGCCCGGGCAGCACCCAGGCCGCGTAGTGACTGCTCGCGTCGGCCCTGGTCAGCAGCGCTGCCCCGGCCCCGCCGATGGTCAGGCCGCCGGCGACGATGGCCCGCATGGTCAGGCGCTGCACCAGGACGCTTTGGGTCAGGGTGGCGACGATGGCGACGGTGACCATCATCGGCAGGAAGGCCAGTCCGGTCCTGATCGGTGAGTAGCCCAGCACACCCTGGAAGTAGTAGGTCAGGAACAGGAAGAGTGCGAAGACGCCTGCCTGGCCCAGCAAGAGCGTGAGGAGCCCCGCACCGCGGTTGCGGTCGGCGACCACTCGCAGCGGGACGAGCGGGCGAGGGTCGATCGCTTGGAGCGCGACGAAGCCCACCAGCAGTACGGCGCCGGCGATGAGGGAGATGAGCGTGACCGCTGCGCTCCAGCCATCCGTCTGGGCCTTTGTGGCGCCGAAGACCAACCCGAAGATCGCCGCCGTGCCGACGATCGTGCTCGGCACGGAGAGCTTGGGCTTGTCGGGCTCGGAGGAGTTGTGGAGCAGCGCGAGGCCGCCGATGATCCCGACGGCAGCGAAGGCGACGTTGACGTACATCGTCCAGCGCCAGCTCGCGTAGTCGGTCAGCAGACCGCCGAGCAGCAGGCCGATGGCCGCGGAGCTGCCGGCGACGGCGCCGAAGATCGCGAACGCCTTGTTGAGCTCCTTCGGGTCGGTGAAGATCACCGTGATCAGCGACAACGCGGCAGGCGCCATGACCGCGGCGAACCCGCCCTGGACCGCGCGGGCCGTGATGAGCGTCGCGATGTCGGGGGCGGCGCCACCCACGGCGGAGGCGATCGCGAACCCCAGCAGACCGACGATGAACACGTTCTTGCGCCCGTACGCGTCGGCCAGCCGACCCCCGAGCAGGAGCAGGCTGCCGAAGGCCAACAGGTAGGCGGTGACCACCCACCCGCGGGCGGCGTCGGAGAACCCGAGGTCTGCCTGCACCGAGGGGAGAGCGACGTTCACGATCGTCGCGTCCAGCAGCAGCATCATCTGGGCGATGAGGATGACGCCCAGGGCCAGCCAGCGGCGCGCGTGGTGGGGATTGGGGGTGGGCGCTTCAGGTTCTGTGGTGGCCACGGCGGCCGGGGCGGCCCGGGGAAGCTCTTCGATACTCATCGTCTCTCCTAGGGAGTCAGGTCGGAAGCGCCAGGGTGAGGCACCCCTCCGGTATTCGCGAGCCATAACGGAGGCACCCCTCACCTTATTCCGGAGGGGTGCCTCCACTTCGGGCCGGCCGCCGCGGACGCGCAATATCCGGAGGGCCCCCTCGACATGCTTGGTAGCGTGGAGTGGTGAGCACGATCGACATCGAGCAGCTGCGCAGGCCGCTGCGTCGCGACGCTCGCGAGCGTCGTGGCAGGCTCATCGCGGCGGCGCAGCACGAGTTCGCCGCACACGGCATGGATGCCTCCCTGGAGCAGATAGCGCGCCAGGCCGGCGTGTCGATCGGCACCCTGTACCGGCACTTCCCGAAACGCCTCGACCTGCTGATGGCCGCATTCAGGCCCCGCCTCCAGGAGTTCCTCGACGAGGCCGCTAAGGCCCTGGCGATGGAGGATCCCTGGGAGGGTTTCGTCTACTACCTGGAGAACCTGTTCGGCATGCAGGTGGGAGACCGCGGCTTCAACGACTTCCTCTCCCGGCGCTTTCCGGGCAACCCTGAGACCGAGCAGATCCACGATGAGATGTGCCAGCAGATCGACGATCTGCTCGCCAGAGCGCAGGAGGCCGGGAGGGCTCGCCCCGACATCACCCGGGCCGACATCGTCAACCTCATCTGGTCCAACGGCCGGATCATCGACGCCACCAGCGCCACCGCACCGACGGCCTGGCGTCGTTACCTTTACCTCATGCTCGACGCCTACCGGGCCGAGCGGGCACATCCGATCCCCGAGGCACCGATGACGGACCAGCAGCTCTACGACGCGATGGTCCATCTCAGCCAGATGAAGTAGTCCGCCTCTGGTGGCCGCCGCTCGGGCCGGTCCGCGCCTCGCAATTGACAATGATTCTCAAACTGCTGAGAATCATTCTCATGCCGCGTCGCTTCCTGGTCCTGCTGGCCCTTGTCGCCCTGGGCCTCGGCGCGACTGGCTGCGCGGCGTTCACCAACAAGGCTCCCGGCCACGGTGACGGCCTCGAGGTCGTCACCGGGTTCTACCCGCTCCAGTACGTCGCCCAGCGCGTCGCCGGCGACCACGCCAAGATCATCAACCTCACCAAGCCGGGCTCCGAGCCGCACGACCTCGAGCTCTCCCCCGCGCAGACGGTGTCGGTGATCACGGCCGACCTGGTCGTCTACGAGAAGGGGCTGCAGGCCGCCGTCGACGCCGCCGTCGACCAGGCCCACGGTGTCCGCACCGTCGACGCCGGCGAGGTGGCGGGGCTCGAGCCCCTCTCCCACGACGGGCATGACGACGCCCAGCACGACTCGCCAGGGGGTGCGGAGCCCTCCGACCTCGGCGACCTCGACCCCCACTTCTGGCAGGACCCGCTCAAGCTCGCGAAGGTCGCCGACGCGGTCGCAGCCGCTTTGACCGAGGCAGATCCCGAGCACGCGGCGGACTTCCGAGCCAACGCCGCGGCGCTCGACGACGACCTCACCGCACTCGATCACGAGTACGCCGCGGGGCTGCAGGGCTGCGAACGGGACACCGTCGTCGTCTCGCACAACGCCTTCGGCTACCTCGGCCGCTACGGGCTCTTCATCGAGCCCATCTCGGGCCTCTCCCCCGAGGCCGAGCCGACCCCTGCCGACCTGGCCCGACTGCAACAGCTCATCGAGACCGACGGCATCACCACCGTGTTCGGCGAGCGGCTGGTCAGCCCGAAGCTCGCGGAGAGCCTCGCCCACGACATGGGCGTCACGACCAAGATCCTCGATCCCATCGAGGGGCTCAGCTCCACGACGTCCCATGATGACTACCTGTCCCTCATGCGCGACAACCTCGCGGCTCTCAGAGAGGCCAACGGATGTCCCTGAACGACCCGGCTCCGGTCGAGCTCGTCGGCGGCAGCGTCGCGATCGGTGGCCGCCCGGTGCTACGCGGCATCGACCTTGAGGTGCCGGCCGGACAGTTCCTCGCGCTCATGGGTGCGAACGGCTCCGGCAAGTCGACGCTGGTGCGGGCCCTGATCGGGCTCCGTCCGCTGACCGCCGGCCGGCTGACCCTGTTCGGCACCCCGATCGACCGGTTCCAGGACTGGTCGCGGATCGGTTTCGTGCCCCAGCGCGGCGGGGCGACCTCCGGCGTGCCGGCCTCGGTGTGGGAGCTGGTCGCCTCGGGACGGCTCAACCACCGCAGGCTGTTCCGGCCCCTCTCGCGCGTCGACCGGGCCGCCATCGCCGACGCCCTGGACGTCGTCGGCCTCGCCGACCGCGCCGGCGACGGCGTGGCCACGCTCTCCGGAGGGCAGCAGCAGCGGGTGCTGATCGCCCGCGCACTGGCCGGCGAGCCGGAGCTGTTCTTCCTCGACGAGCCCAACGCGGGGGTCGACCTCGAGAACCAGGTCTCGCTCGCCACCTCGCTGGGCAGGCTCAAGGAGCGCGGCGCGACGATCGTCCTGGTCGCCCACGAGCTCGGCCCGCTCGCACCCCTGGTCGACCGGGCCGTGGTGATGCGCGACGGGCGGACCGCCTACGACGGTGCGCCGCTGGCCGACCACGCCGTCCACGGCGCGGCGTACGGCGACGCGCACACCCATCACCACCACGCCTCCCACCACGGGCACGACCACGTGCCGGTGGTGCGCTCACCACTGGAGGGAGGAGGTCGATGACTTTCTGGGAGCTGTTCCAGTACCCGTTCATGCAGCGCGCGCTGATCGCGGCCGCGTTCACCGGGGTCGCCGCCCCAGCGGTCGGCACCTACCTCGTCCAGCGGCGCCTCTCGCTGATGGGTGACGGGATCGGGCACGTCGCTGTCACCGGCGTCGCGCTCGGCCTCGTCACCGGCACCTCGCCGACGTGGACCGCCGTGGTGATCTGTGTGCTCGGCGCCATCCTCATCGAGGCGATCCGCGCCCGCGGCCACACCAACGGGGACGTCGCGCTGGCCCTGCTGTTCTACGGCGGGCTCGCCGGGGGCGTGCTGCTCAGCGGGCTGGGCGGCGAGAGCGCCGCCCAGCTGCAGGAGTATCTCTTCGGGTCGATCCTGTCCATCTCGATCACCGATGTGATCGTGACGATGACCCTGTCCACCGTGGTCCTGGTGATCGGGGTGGGGCTGTCGCCGCAGCTGTTCGCCGTCGCGCAGGACCAGGAGTTCGCGCGGGTGACCGGACTCCGCGTCAGCTTCTACAACGTGCTGGTCGCCGTGCTCGCCGCGGTGAGCGTCTCGGTGGCGATGCGCACCGTGGGGCTGCTCCTGGTCTCGGCGCTGATGGTCGTCCCGGTCGCCACGTCCCAGCAGCTGACCCGATCCTTCCGCGCCACCCTGCTCGCGGCCATGGTCCTCGGCGCGGCCGCCTCACTGGGCGGGCTGGTGCTCTCGGCGTACCTCTCCTTCTCCTTCGACGCCACCGTCACCCCTGGCCCGACGATCGTGCTGCTCTCGCTCACCGGGTTCGCCATCACCTGGCCGGTCGGAGCACTGATCCGGCGCCGCGCGCGCCTGCACGAGCCGTTCCCGGCGCTGCCATCGCCCGACCACGAGCCGACCGAGCACTCCCACCAGCACGGCAAGGACTGCGGTCACACGGCGGTGCTGCACGGCGACCACGTCGACTACGTCCACGACGGCCACCGGCACGCCGAGCACGGAGCGCACTATGACGAACACTGACGGCGCCCCCGGGATGCGCCCGACCAAGCAGCGGTTGGCCGTCGTCGAGGCCATGGCCTCCTTCGACGACTTCCGGTCCGCGCAGGAGATCCACGACCTGCTCGGGCGGCGCGGCGACCCCGTCGGCCTGGCCACCGTCTACCGCACCCTGCAGCGACTCGCCGACGCCGGTGAGGTCGACATGCTCCGCACCGAGGACGGCGAGGCGATCTACCGGCGGTGCTCGGACAGCCACCACCACCATCTGGTCTGCCGAAGCTGCGGCCGGACCGTCGAGGTCGAGGGCCCGACCGTCGAGCGCTGGACCCGGGCCATCGCGGCCGAGCACGGCTTCTCCGAGGTGAGCCACACCCTGGAGATCTTCGGCACCTGCCCCGACTGTGGCTAGGAGCGCGTCGAGGCCACCCGCGCGTACTCCGAGAGCGTGCGACCCCAGGCGTCGGGAGCGTCGAAGGTCTCGTGCATCTGGGCGGCGTCGGCGCCGAACGCCTCGAGATCGCGGTGCTCGAGCTCGACCAGGGTCCGCCCGCCGTCGGTCGGGGTGAAACGCACCTCGATCGTGGTGACCAGGTCGTCGTGGTAGGCCCAGTCGGCCCCGAGCTGCCAGGTCAGCGTGAGGCCGCGCGGCGGGTCGTAGGCCGTGACGAACCCGGTCGAGGTCTCCTCGCCACCCTCGTGGCGGGTGAACCAGCGCCCTCCCACGAAGGGCTCGACCACGATCTCCTTGATCGGCGTCTCCCCGATGTGGTGCTCGGCCGGCCACCAGGCCGTCATGTCCCCAGCGAACAGGTCGAAGGCGCGCTGCGGGTCCAGCGGCACGGACACGCTCTGGCGGATGGGCTGGATGGTCTGGGTCATGTGCGCTCCCTCTCGGCGACGGTTTCGGCGTAGTCGACGAACGCGACCAGGTTCTTGGCCCAGAACCGCTCGAGGTAGGCCCGAAGCGGAGCCAGGCCTGCCGGGTCCACCCGGTAGATCCGGCGGGTGCCTACCTGGCTGTCCACCACCAGGCCGACCTCCTTGAGCACCTTGAGGTGCTGGGAGACCGCCGGCCGGCTGACCGGCAGCAGCGCGGCGAGCTCGCCCACCGGCTGCGGCCCCTCGAGCAGCAGGTCGAGGATCGCCTGCCGGGTGGGATCTCCGAGAGCGCTGAGGAGAGCAGATGCGTTCGTCATGACTTACCGTAAGTTACTGCTAACGGTAAGTCTGCGTCAACCATTGCGATAGTCCGTCACGAAATGGCTGTCCCTACCCCGTCATCCACAACCAAAGCGTCACGGACTATCGCGGCGGTGGGAGCGAGAGTCGGCGGTCGGGGCGTCAGACGGTGACGACGGGCTCGTGGTCGCGGCGCAGCGGGGTGGCGGGTACGTCGAGCGGGAGCCGCACGCGGAAGGTCGAGCCGTGGCCCTCCTCGCTCTCGACCTCGATCCGACCTCCGTGGCTGTCCACGATCGCCTTGGTGATGCTCAGGCCGAGGCCGATGCCCTGGATCGAGCGCTGGGCGGCGTGCCGGGTCCGGAAGAAGCGGCTGAAGACGTGGTTGCGGTCGCGCATGCTGATGCCGATCCCGGTGTCGCGCACGACCAGCTCGACCCGCTCGTGGGTGACCGAGAGGTCGACCTCGACCCGGCCGCCGGCGGGGGTGTACTTCACCGCGTTCGACAGCAGGTTGTCGACGACCTGCGAGAACCGCTGTGGGTCGACCATCGCCACCAGGCGATCCGGCACCGAGCTCGTCAGGGTGAGCTCGGCGCGCTCGATCGCGGGACGTGCGGCCTCGATCGACTGCCGCACCAGCGCTGCGATGTCGGTGCGCTCCCGCACGAGGTGCACCAGGCCGCGCTCGACCTGCGCCGTCTGCAGCAGGTCCGCGACCAGGTGGTCGAGCCGGTCGACGTTGCGTACGACGACCCCGAGCTGGTGGACGACCTCGTCGGGCAGGTCATCGCGCTCCAGGATCAGGCTGGTGAAGCCATGGATCGAGGTCAGCGGCGTACGCAGCTCGTGCGACACCGACGCGACGAACTCCTCCTTGACCTCCAGAGCCCGCATGAAGTCCGTGACGTCCTTGTAGGCGAGCGCCGCGCCGGCGAGCCTGCCGCTGTCCTCGCGTACGACGCGCGAGGACACCGAGAGCGCCCGTCGGGTCAGCGGGTCGGAGCCGACCCAGATCAGCTGGTCGTCGAACTCCTCCCCCTGCGTGGCCCGGTACGTCGGCATGTCCTCCTGCTGGACCAGGGTCTCGCCGTCCTCGTGGTAGACCTCGCCCAGCTGGCCGGCCACGCCGCGGTGCCCGTCGGGGAAGGCGAGCCGCATGAAGTCGTGGTGGCGCCGGTTCATGGTCAGGTAGCGACCGTTGCTGTCGAGCAGGATCAGCCCGACGTCGACGGTGTCGAGGATGGCCGATCCGACGCGCCGCTGGAGCTCGATCATCTCCTGGCTGCCGCGCACCCGCTGGACGACGTTGGCGATCGCCAGCGACGCGACGACCGAGATCACCGTGGTGATGACTGCCCGCGAGAGGTTGATGCCGTTCGTGCCGATGTAGAGGAGCCCCGGCACCATCACCAGCGCGACGGTCGCGACGCCGGTGATCACGGCGCCTCGGACGCCGTAGACGTAGCCGAGCCACAGCGCCGGGATCACCACGAGCAGCGCCGAGCCGCCGAGCGGGTCGAGACGGCCCAGGCCGACCAGTCCGATGTCGATGACGAGCAGGCCCATCCGGCACCAGTCGGGGGTGCGCTGCCAGGGCACGACCAGTGCCACGACCCAGGCCACCGGGACCAGGAGCAGACCCACCAGCGGACCGGTGCGCAGCTCGGTGCCGCCGGCCACCCGCAGGCCCATGTCGAGCAGGAAGAGCAGGCTGAACCCGAGCTGGAGCAGGCGGGGGTCACGCGGCTCCAGCCAGAGGCGGCGGAGCTCCTCCTTCAGGCGTGCCCTCACACACAAACAGTGCCACGGCCTGCCCACCTGTGCCGGTGAAACGTCGCAGGAGGTCAGGCCCTGCCGTAGCGGCGGTTGCGCGAGGCGTAGGTCTCGATCGCCGCCCAGAGGTCGCGCCGGTCGACGTCGGGCCACAGCACGTCGCTGAAGACCAGCTCGGCGTACGCCGCCTGCCAGAGCATGAAGTTCGAGAGCCGCTGCTCCCCCGAGGTCCGCCAGACCAGGTCGGCCTCGGACTGCTCGGGGACGTAGAGGTGGCGGGCGATGGTGCGCTCGTCGATCCGCTCGGGGTTGAGCCGGCCGGCCGCGACCTCGCGGGCGATCGAGCGCACGGTGTCGGCCACCTCCGCGCGGCCGCCGTAGTTGACGCACATGGTCAGCGTCAGCACGTCGTTGTCGCGGGTGAGCTCCTCGGCGACCTGGAGCTCCTTGATGACCGAGCGCCACAGCCGCGGCGCCCGGCCCGCCCATCGAACCTTGACACCGAGCTCGTGCATCTCGTCTCGGCGGCGCCTGATCACGTCGCGGTTGAACCCCATCAGGAACCGGACCTCTTCGGGCGATCGGGTCCAGTTCTCGGTGGAGAAGGCGTAGGCCGAGATCGCCTTCACCCCGATCTCGATCGCCCCCTCGACGACGTCGAAGAGCGAGGACTCGCCCGCCTCGTGGCCGCGGGTGCGGGGCAGGCCGCGCTGCTTGGCCCAGCGCCCGTTTCCGTCCATCACGATCGCGACGTGCCGGGGCACGAGCTCCTTGGCCAGCTCGGGCGGTCGCGCCCCGGAGGGGTGGGGCGTGGGCTGGCGGACCTCTCGCCTCATCGTTCGACGTAGGCCAGCGAGCGCAGGCCGCGCTCGAGATGCCAGGCCAGGAAGGCGGCGACCAGGCCGCTGGCCTCCTTGAGGTGTCTGGGGTCCGTCGCCTCCACGGCCGGCCAGTCACCGGCCAGCAGCGCGCCGAGTACGGCGATCGTCTCGGGGGCCGGCCCGGCCGAGCCGGGGACGCGGCAGGTGGTGCAGAGCATCCCGCCGTAGGACGGGTTGAACCACCGGTGCTGGCCCGAGTCGGGCGGCTCGATGCCGCAGCGGGCGCAGTGCGCGAACGACGGCGCGTAGCCGGCCACCGCGAGCGAGCGGAGCAGGTAGGAGTCGAGCACCTGGCTGGGCCGGCGCTGGCCCCCGACCATGGCGCGCAGCCCGCCGACCAGCAGCAGGAACTGCTGGGTGGACGGCTGCTTCTCCTCGGTGACCAGCCGCTCGGCGGTCTCGAGCATCACCGTGCCCGCGGTGTAGCGCTCGTAGTCGCCGCCCAGCTGGGCCGCGAACGCGTCGTGGGTCTCGGCCTGGGTGACCGTGTCGAGGTTGCGCCCCTCGGCGAGCTGGACGTCGACGTGGGTGAACGGCTCGAGCCGGGAGCCGAACTTCGACGTCGTGCGCCGTACCCCCTTCGCCACCGCGCGGACCCGCCCGTTCTCCCGGGTCAGCAGGGTGATGATGCGGTCGGCTTCTCCAAGCTTGTGGGTGCGCAGCACGATCGCCTCGTCGCGGTAGAGAGGCATCACGCACCGACCGAGGTCAGCAGGGTGATGATGCGGTCGGCGCTGGACCCATCTTCGGCAAGCTTGTGGGTGCGCAGCACGATCGCCTCGTCGCGGTAGAGAGGCATCACGCACCGACCGAGGTCAGCA